>ENA-OREN01000274-OREN01000274.1-marine-metagenome-genome-assembly--contig:-NODE-274-length-77921-cov-21.494617_pt1 | contig 77921 bp, 79 predicted proteins | sample MGYA00248624_ERZ508555 | MGnify/ENA primary metagenome ERZ508555 (study PRJEB26222, sample SAMN06267773) | marine metagenome | isolation source: Saanich Inlet, British Columbia, Canada | place...
AAGTATCCTAAGTATCCTAAGTATCCATTACCTCGTGAGGTAATGGGTCGTGTATAACCAAAATCAACATTTCATCTAATAGCGGCGCCTGCTGCGGGACCTGGACCTGGAGCGGGAGCGTCTGCGCCTGCGGCTGGCGAGGATCTTGCGGGCGATGGAGCGCTCGCGCTCGCTCATGTTGACGTAATTCCTGCAATGTCCGGTTTTGGGACTTCTGTACTGATAGCTCCTACAGCGAGACCTAGGCTTGGACCTAGGCTTGGACCTGGATCTAGACCTGGATCTAGATCTGGCCTTGCTACGGCTACGTACTCTTGATCGTCTTCTTGCCATTCTTTTTACCGGAGCAAGATAAATTTTTACAATTTGATCGCTGTTTTGTCATTTAGAATGAGTAGTTGTTGCCGCTCGTCGCGTGCCAGTAGACGATGCCCGCGCCGATCAGACCTCCGACGGCTGCACCTACCTCTTTGTATTCCCATTTGTTACCGATGTACCAACCTGCGACGGCAAGCACGATGACAAGTACTGCATAGAGCATGTAAGTTAGCATTTCTGAACCATCTGCCATTATGAATCTTTTGTTTAGTGGAGATAATTTTTTTACGATTGATCCTGCGAATAATCATTCACACATCCCGCTGTTGAGCGTACCTCATGAAGGCGTTGTTCACCTCTGGTACACGCGCGGTCCCGTCGCGCACTGCTATCGCGGCGCCATCCGCGACGAGCTGCAGGACCGCGCTGCTCACCTTACCCAGATTACCCACAACCCCGAAGCCCGATTTGCACGCGTCCAGCACATACCCCCACTGCGTCTTTGGTGGGACGATATACGAGAACGGGAGGTCCAGTTCCTCATCATCAATGTTCGCGGTATCGAGTTGTTCTTCGCGCGGTATACTCTCCGCGTACGCGAAACGGCGCCTCTCTCTCTCCAACTCCGACATACGAGCAGGAGCATCGTCACTCAACCGAATGTCATCCTCTTCGTCTTCGCTCAAGTCCAAAGCCCAACGGTCATCCTCGTCTACGTCACTATCCTCCTCGTCTTCGTAGTCGCGTTCTCCCTCGTCGTCTCCCTCGTCGTCTCCGCCGGCGCTGGACTCGATGTCGCTGTCGTACATCTCAATGAAGTTTTCTGCAAACTCCTCCTCGGTGGGGTTGTTGAAAAAGATGTCCATATACCTGACTCGTCCCGTGATCGGGTGGTTCCATTTGGCGGCCCACTTCATACCAGGTTTGTAGACCACCTCTTTGAACTCAGAGATGTTGGGTAGTTCCTGTTTTACGTCCGAAGACAGATTGAGGGTGACGTCAGCGGCTGTGATTGCGCGTTTGATTCGCCCCCTTTGCACGTCTTTGTCGTCATCTCCAAAGTAAATAGACATGTCGTCGGCCGCGAAAGGGGTGGCTGTGTATACTTGGCCGTCGACCTCAACAAACCCATATTTGTTCTTATCACCAGTACTCACCATCTTGCTCCTTTTTTGGTACTTGGCAACCACATCTCGCCAGTCTATGTCCTTAAACCTAGCGAATTGGTCCTTGTCTATGTATGTGTTGAGGTCCTTCAAGTAGTTGTTGGTAAAGGTGGAGTCATCTTTGTATTGGTCGCACATTGGGGTGGCCAACAGAGCCGCGTACAAAAATGCGGCTTTTTCTCCCTCAGGAGAGAGTTTGACGTTTTTACCTCTCCCAGATCTGTCGATCAATACTGATCCAAAGTAAGGTTCTTTCTTGTATTGTGCCAGGAACGGCCCCCTATGTCGGATCATCTTCCACTTGGGTACGTATGACGGCTGTGAGAAGCCGTTAACGCCGACCAACCGTTCGCTCAAGTTCATGAAGATATCCTTGTCGCGTTTGTTCTTGAGGATGATGCAGCTCTCGTCCGAACTAGTATGATCAATTTCAAAGTCAACGTCTACGCGTTCGTAGAACGTCTTGAGGAAGTCCATCGCGTCCTCCCTGTTAGCATTGAAGCAAAACCGTGCCATCTTTTTAAATACTGCAGATAAATCGGCACAGCCATCGTTGCGGGGCAACCGTCACATCTTTTATTTCCGAACCTGTGGATACATTAATTTGAACCACGTAACTGTCTTTTTGATACCATCCTCAAATGGTGTGAACTCGACCTGTGGCAGCAGTGACTTCAATTTATCATTGCTGGCAGTCTTCTTGTGTTGACCGTCGGGCATATCTGTCATGAACTGGACTGTGTCGATCCCGAACGCAGCCGCTATAGCCCGGGCAGCAGCCCCTATCGACACCTCTTCCTCAGGAGCCAGGATGATGGGCTCGCAGGAGTCGTAGTTGTCCACAACCCACACGATCAGTTTGGCCAAATCCTCCGAGTAGATAAACTGGCGAAGGGGATTGCCTGTCCCCGCCACCTTCAATATTTTATGATCGGGATCGTTTTGTGAGGCCAGGTGGGCTCTATGAATCAGTGCCGGTATGACGTGCCCGTGTTTGAGGTGAAAGTTGTCATGGGGTCCGTATACGTTGCATGGTATGATGGATGTAAACACTTTGTCTCCGTCAGCGCTCTCTGCGTGCGCCCGATTGATGACGTCCAGCATGCGCTTTGAGTAGGCGTACCCAAAGTTACTGAGATGGGGAGGTCCACTATGCATGTCATCTTCTCTCAGGACGTCCGCTCTGTCATCTGGGAAGATGCATGTGGACATACACGACACCAGCTTCCTCACACCGTACGCGTTACAGGCCCTGACTATGTTGAGGTTCATCTGCAGATTGGACATGAGGAACTCGAGGTTGGCAGACATATTGTGAAAGAGACCGCCTACCATCGCTGCCAGGTGCACTACATGGGTTGGTTGATGGAAGGCAAAGAGATCACGAACCTGTTCCCATTCAAGTAAGTTAGCATCATTTGACGACACAAACACCCAATTTGCCTCATGTCTGTCTTGCTGGACGTATTGGGCCAAGGCTGTTCCAACCAGTCCTGTGCCACCAGTTACTAAGACTTTTATATCATCAGTCATTTTAATTACTGAGTATTGTTTGTATACGATGGCCGAACGCGGGTATCTCAAAATAGATGAATTATGGGTAACAACATACAACAATAAAGGATAAGTATCAAAGATGACTACCAAGAATAATTCCCTCAATTTCAAGGATGAACACGTCTCTGCTGAGCCGGATGTCGTCCCTCTGATTTGCTGTATTGATGGAAACATTGGTGCCGGAAAAAGTACCATCCTGAACAAACTCAAAGAGGAGGGTTACTTGGTGTTTGAGGAGGATCTGAGTAATTGGGGTACACTGTTGGACTGTTTTTACCAGGACCCCAAGCGCTGGATGTGTGCGCTCCAGATCAAGATCCTTGACTCTATGCGTTCCCAATACGATCGCATGCGCGCCCACAGAGGCGACGCCTACGTGTTTGTTGAACGTTCACCCATCTCCTCAATGATCTTTGTTGAAAACGGAATCAACAACGGCTTCCTCACCAAAGACGAGGAACGCCTCATCAATGATATCTATGACCGCCTCTCCTGGAAGCCCGATATCAGTTTCTACATTAGCACGGACGTGGACACCTGCTTTCAGCGCATGCGCGCCAGGAACCGTGAATGTGAGCAAGATGTAAGCATGGACTACCTCAAGTTCCTACATGAGGGATATATCAAGACGTACGAGCGCGAGGACATGAGGGACAGCTCTTATATTATTGATGGCCTCCCCCCAGCGGACAAAGTCGTAAAGCAGGTGAAAAGGATCTTAGGTCAATAAGTTGAATTTACCCTTCAAAAATAAGTCAATTTGTAAAGTATAACAGAATGAATAAAGATCAGAGTGAGTCTTCAAGGCGACGGAAGGCGCCGCCCGCAACCGCCCGACCTTCAGACAACAGCCCGCAGGCCGAGCGACTGCTCGCAGGGCGGGGCTCCGCCCCGCAGACCCAGTCATCCCAAGTGTCTTCAAGTACAACTAGTGCATCAGCTCCTCCTCGCGCATCCTTATCTGACAAGCATCCCATCTTGTCAGCCGCTCTGGCAGGAGTGCGCATGTATTGAGTAATACCAGCTACTTATCGCGTTCATAACCCCTAGGGGTTACGAAGATATCACGTAATGGACTTATTGAACATCTTCTTCATCTTCTTTCACATCTTCTTTCACATCTTCTAGCTTGATCAGGGGGTCGTTCATGAACTTCATGAAGCCTTCAAGTTCATGGTCATCAGGGATATGTGCCGCTTTACGTCCGATCATGTACTTCTCCATGTAATTCTCCTCAAATTGGGGGTTGCGACTCTTCATATCCATGAGCCACTTCACGACATTCTTTTCGTTCTCAATACACTCGGCGTGCTTCTTGGTATGCTCCGCGATCGAGTACCTGAGATGAGCCAGCTTCACGCGCTGGGTAGTGTAGTTTTCCTGGTCGTCAGCATTGGGGTCCTTCTCGGCGTTGCGCATCAGCTCATCCTCGCGCATCCTTATATCTTCCATCTCCTTTTGTTCCTTCCTACGCTGCTTGCGCACGTTCTGGGCAATCGCGTGTTCTGTCTGCTGCTGGAGGTCGATCTCATTGAGCTCATCGGCCATACCCTCGCTTACCAGCGGGAACGGAACGCCTATGATGCATGTAAACACAGAGTTGGATGAGTCGATATCCCTCACAATCTCCTCAGCGCGCTGGTTAGCCTCTTCCTGCGTCACGTAGGCACCCCTGATCTTGCCGATACCCTTCGGAACCTGAGAACGAGCTCTCAAATCAGCAAGCTGCTTCTTGTGCTTGGGCTTCAGGGTGTCCTTGATATCATCAAAGAAGTTAAGCATGTCCACGTCTTGATATTCAATGTATGAAAAGAGGGCAAACTTGGGATCGCCTGGCTTATGAGGGTCCACGAATCGCCTGTTGATGCGTGGGAACTCTTTCACATCTCTAACAAGCTCATCCTTGGCAGCCTCGACCTGCTCTTTTGTCAGGGAAGGTTCATTGGTAGGGTGAGTTGGGTGAAACGGCTGTTGGGTGTTCATTTTGATGAGGTAAAGATAATGCATAGACCGCTACAAAGGAACGACAGACGGCTCCGCAACCAAGACCATTCGTGCCTCAAGCCTGTATACCTCTGGCTCCACTTCGATATGAGATGCCGTATAGAACTTCTGGTTGGATGCTCCGCCAAGGGCAGTCCCACCGGATCCATCACACTGTGTCTGATTGGATGATCTAAGCGATGAATTACTGAGCCCTCTTGAGACGCCTCCGTCAGTACTGTCAGCGAACACTTTACGCTCACACTCACGCTCACGCTCATGCTCTTTCTGGATCTCAACCCTGATCTTGCCCAACTCGGCCGATCTCTCAAGACCCCCAGCTCTGCCCTCGTCACTGTTGCAGTTGAAGAAGGTTAGCTTGCGAGCCTTGTCAGCATCGACCGGACGTTCAATCTTGATGTTGTCGTTAGCCCTGAGCCTAAAGTTACCCACCCGCTTGCCATCAATATAAACCGTGGCATTTGCTTGGCAATAGGTATGATTGTTAGCAATCATGACCTTGTATTCGGTGTCGTGGCTCAATCTGAACGCCCCATTTGAGAAAGGGATATGTTCATCCTTGGAATTGAGGATAGAAAGAGAATAATGTTTGGTTGTTATAGTCATTTTTATTATGGTTAATAGTCCTTAAATCTCATGTTTATGTTTTATATGACAAGGTTAGCATCATATAAAGAGGTATATTGCCAAGGTGCAAATATGCTTATATACATGTACTATGTTGACCTGGATTATTCTCTTACATCTTTTACCTATCCCGACTAGCTCCAGAAACTTAAATTCAACGTATTTCATCTTTTGTAGGGGATGATGAACGTGGCCTTCAACTTACCAAGATGCTCATCACTCAACTCGTCAAACACCTGCTTCATGTTGTCTTCAAAACACGTGAGGTAGGGGGTGTGTGTGATGGGGAAGTCATAGTACACTATGTGATTGAAGAAGTCATATTCTGTGGGAATGAGAGGCGATCTCTGTTGCAGGACCATCATCAGGAATTTATGGAACATGGCATGATTGCTGATGAATGAGAGGTTGTTCATCATGTTCATGAACGCGTCGTAGTGCCTGTTGTGTGATGCCAACCAGAAGCCTTGTCTGAAGGTGTTTGTTCCATAGTACTCGCGGTAGAAGGTTTTGAAGATCTTGATCATATATGCGGTCATGGTCGAGATCATGTTGTCAGTCAGCACCCACAGCTTGTTGTCCAAGATCCACAGCCTCGTTCCGTCGGGGTTGATACTCTTCAGGTTGTAGAACGACCAAGGCGATGGGCTCTTGTCTTTGACGTTGAGGTAACCGATTGAGTTGTTGCGGTAGGGGCCTACCAGGCCGTTCTCAATTACCTCATCTATAGGTATGCATACGAGCGACGGTATGCAGCATTGCCTCACGATATCATCGAATTCAAATTGTTTGAGTTCCGGTGGCTTCATATAACACCTCAGAGCTATCTCTCTGGACAACCTATTCGAGTCCTCAGACGTCATAGGCCCCTGTGTCTGAGTGAGGCAACCTCTGTATAGCGACAACCTCACGTCGTTCACAGACAGATGTCCTAGGATGCGACTGTGAGGTTTGCCAGCCTTCTTTAGCATGACGATGTGTTCGTTTAGGATCTTTTTATACTCGCAGATGTCTACCGCACCCAATAGAGCATTACGAACTGTGGATAGAGTTGTCCACAGTTCATCATCGTCCTCTCCGTCTTCGCACAACTCCTCAAGAAGGACATCAATAGTCTCGACACACACTGTCTTAAGGTTGTCAATGGTATTTGATTCTAGGTTAACAGTGATGAGACTGTTTATGTTGGTCATTTCTTGTTTGATGTATGACATGGTTATGTCAGATAGGTGTTGGCATTGTTGTTGTACAAATTGTTGGTGATAGCTTATCTTGTCTGCCTCTGTGACGAGGGCATGTGCGTTCCTGAAATTATGAGGAATCTTGGACCGGTCTATCTCAAACGTGTCTTCACCTCCAAGGAGCAAGTTTAGAAGGGATCCTGTTGTGTCAGGCTCTTCCCCCTCAAGTATGGACTTCTTTTTGATGATCCCCAACAGAGTCCCAATCTTGATGACGTCCATGTCGACGATATCCACCGGTATACCGGTGGCTTTCGAGGAGGCTTCGCGACGAGTGCGGCTCTTTTCGTCGTGCTCTTTCTTGAGCTTCATCTCTTCGTCGAGCTTGCGTAGCTTTTCTTTCTGTTCAGCTGTTAGTTTCAAAGACATCTTTTAGGAATCGGTAATGACGTTTAGATCAGAATCTATCTCACGATATTAAAAATGACCGTTTGTGAAAAATGGAAACAAGACCCGTCCGTCAATCCAAGGACCGGGCGACAGATAAAACCAACAGGAAAGGTATACAAGGATCTTGAGATAGAATGCGCCAACGAATCCCCTAGTACTGGCTCTGCCCCTAAAGGGGCAGTATATATCGATCCATACGCACCCCAAGCCGGGTATGTCAAAGATTGCGTCAAGTGGCGAGAAAACCCAGGCGTGAGCCCAATCACTGGTAAGAAGCTCAAAATTGATGGAGCTGCCTACAAACAATGGGAAGAAGATTGTAAAAACGTGAAGCCACTACCCAATGATATGCAGTTCAAATCCGAGTTTGTCGATCAATGTATCAAGTGGCGCGACAACCCAGGCGTGAACCCAATCACTGGTAATAAGATCAAAATTGGTGGGCCTACCTACAAACAATGGGAAAAAGATTGTGAAGGCATTAGGCGGTTACAAGCGGGCGAGGTACCACCAGCGCCACCACCACCACCTACACCGCTTACGTCTGCCCAGCTTGCGGCCCTCCACAAACCCCCTTTAGGGTCGATATATATCGACCCCCGCGATAAAAACCCAAGTGTTTTAAAATCCGAGTTTGTCGATGAGTGTATCGAGTGGCACGACGACCCAGGCGTGAACCCAAAAACTGGTAAGAAGATCAAAATTGGTGGACCTACCTACAAGAAATTTGAGAAAGATTGTGAAGGTATTAAGCGGTTACCGGATGGTCAAGCTGGCGGACTAGTCAGGTGGGCTACCGGCAAAGTCATGAGCGGGGCACGGGAGGCGACCGAAGGTCGCAGGCCCGAGGACTCCGCCCACACCAAGCAAGCCCAACAAGCAGCTGCACCACCCGCTAAAGGGGAAGTACATATCGATCCAATAGTATACCAACCTCGGTATGTCATAGATTGTGTCAATTGGCGCGGCAACCCAGGCGTGAGCCCAATCACTGGTAAGAAGCTCAAAATTGATGGAGCTGCCTACAAACAATTGGAAGAAGATTGTAAAAACGTTAGGCCAATTAATTGGGATATAAAATTGAAATCCGAGTTTGTCGATGAGTGTATCAAGTGGCGCGATAACCCAGGCGTGAACCCAAACACTGGTAATAAGATCAAAATTGGTGGGCCTACCTATAAGCAATATCAGGAAGATTGTGAAGGCATTAGGCGGTTGCCGGTCGATGGCCAAGCAGCGGCTGACGACAGTTTTTTAGGTCGCAGGGGGCGTGCAGCTCATCTATTGAAAGATTATGTGCCGCCACCGCCTGCGACGTCGGCCGAGCTTGCGGCCCTCCACAAACCCCCTTTAGGGTCGATATATATTGACCCCCGCGATAAAAACCCAAGTGTTTTAAAATCCGAGTTTGTCGATGAGTGTATCGAGTGGCACGACGACCCAGGCGTGAACCCAAAAACTGGTAAGAAGATCAAAATTGGTGGACCTACCTACAAGAAATTTGAGAAAGATTGTGAAGGTATTAAGCGGTTGCCGGATGGTCAAGCTGGCGGACTAGTCAGGTGGGCTACCGGTAAAGTCATGAGCGGGGCACGGCACGAGGACAAGCAAGCCCAACAAGCAGCTGCAGAAGCTACAGCCTCCACTGATACGTATTACACCGCGCCACTGGCCAGAGATAGCCCGAACACATCCTGGTTTAAGAAGCGACTCAACAAGGGACTGCGTATCAACAACTTCCTCAGGGCTATCAATGCCGACCAGTGGGACATGTGCATGACAGGCACCAACGCGCCAGCATTTAGGGCCAACTTTTCAGATGTGGTCGAGATAGGCAAGGGGTCATTTGGACAGGTGTATAGAGCCACTCTCAATGGTGATGACCTCGTGATCAAGGAAGCATACCTCAATCCCAGTGAGAAGAGGAGGTTGAAGAAGGGCACCGCTCAAAAGCAGAAGTGGGAGGCTATAAAAAAGAACTCGTATCCTCACGAGAACAGGATTCTAGACCTCGTGAACAACCTCCTCTTGAACCGTCGATGCCCCAACTTCGTGTACGTTTACAATATGGCTATGTGTGACGGGTGCAAGGTCGAACGTCTCTTCGGATCGCAGGCGCCAGGATCGTGCTACGTTACTTTCATGGAGTCTGCCGATTCAGATCTAGGGCATGTAGCCCTCGACAATTTTGATGAACAGCTTAGCGTCCTGTATCAACTCCTCATAGCGGTGTACGCCATTCATCGTTACTATGCCATACATCACCGTGACATCAAGTCCACTAACGTCTTCATCAAGATGATCAAACCTGGCGGTTACTTTGAGTACGTAATTGAGGATAAGACCTACTACGTAAAGAATACTGGGGTAGTCGCGTACCTTGCCGACTTTGGCGTCTCAGAGGTCATGTCCCCTCTGTACGCATTCAGAAACTACTACGGAATCAGAAACGCAGAGGTAATGAAATCGTCACACGACCTATATTGGAGACCCATATCTGTAGCTGGTAGAACACCCATTAATTGGAGTACAGCCAGTGGTTCAAGAGTAAAAGGGACTATGAACGAGATCACTGACCCGAACATTAAGAGCTCCGTACCTATTAACCTCAATAACAACCAGAAGTTTCCCCCATTTGAGTTTTATGACGATATACAAGACGTGATCCGTATATTCGTGGGTGGTAAGCAGGCCGACCAACCAGGCAATCACAGACCCATGAAGACGCTGAGTCCTAAGTTAAAAGCCTTAATCAATGATAAGAAGGCGTACCTGGATTCAAGAGCTTCTGTGTACACGATACAGGGAACTGTCAAGTACGTGCTCGCAAATGAGATGCTTAACCATTTATACATCAAACCTCGCTCTGTAGACAACATAGTGGAACGATTTGTGATGTAGACAAAACCAGGTAAAATGGATACGAAGCCGTTCGCTGGAGTAGACGAAGCAGGTAGGGGTCCACTCGTTGGCAGCGTCATAGCGGCGGCCGTCGTCTTGGATCCACTCAAGACCATTACGGGGCTAGCCGATTCAAAAACATTGTCTGAGAAGAACAGGGTTGCGTTAGCAGCACAGATACGTGAGCGCGCCGCATCATGGGCTATCGGTGAGGTCACCCATACGGAGATTGACGAACTAAATATACTACAAGCGTCTCTGCTGGCTATGAAGCGAGCGGTCGATGGTCTTGTTATCAAACCCGATAGTGTGTTGGTTGATGGTAACATAGCACCAGACCTTGGAGACGTACCCTGCAACGCGATCGTGAAGGGGGATGCTAAAGTGCCTGCCATCAGCGCGGCCTCAATTTTGGCTAAGGTGTATAGAGACGATCAAATGTTGATGCTTCACAAGATCTATCCTCAATACGGGTTTGATAAGCACAAGGGGTACCCTACTAGACAGCATCTGAGGATGCTCAAAGAATATGGCCCAATCAGTCAACATAGGAAGACCTACAAACCTGTCGCTGCGGCCTTGCGACCGCATCAATAAGTAATAAGATTTAACCATGAAGACAGAAGATATTATCATCAACCTTAAAAAAATGGCTTCAAATGAAAAATTTTGGATGTATGATGTGACTCAGCTGTTCCGTTCATATGAACTACTACCGAGCCCAGAAGACAGTCTATCAGCCAAACTCAATACGATCACGCGACTGGCGCTGATCGTGTGTATCGTGATCGCGGCATACAAGCCTGTGCTCGCGTTCAGTACACTGATCCTCGTCATGGTAGTCACCATGAGCGTTTACTCAGGAGCAGTGGCTGACCCCACCATTGAGGGGTTTGAACCGGGCATAATTGAAGGTCTTACACCAGCGACCGAAGGTCGCTGGGCGGGGCTCCGCCCCGCAGACCCGTCAACCGGTGGGTCTAATCAACAACTATACGAATTCATGAGAGAGTACAACTCCATTCGTCACCCAGATCTCAATAAAGTAGGATTCCCTACAACTCAGAAGAGGTTCTGTAATGACGCTGTGCCTCTAGAATACGGACTGGCCCACATATCACCAAATCAGGAACTGGTCGGTGGACCAAACCCAAAAACCAAAATACCCCCACTCGTGGCCGCACCCTCTCATGATCTTGATTCTTGGCGTAATAATGACTTTGTGGTCCACTCTCAGATCAATAAAGAGACAAACTTTGACTCAGACAAAGCTGGCTACAATTGCGGCATCCTCCCAACCAAGTGTGAGGATTGCATGTATGTGCCGTGTCAATGCAAGGTGCTGCGAGGACAGCGCTTACGGGCGACGCCCGCCGGCGACCTTACCGAGCGAAGCTCGGCCTGCGGCGTACGGGCGACGGAAGGCGGGGCAGAGCCCCGCAAGCCCGCCGGCGACCGAAGGTCGCTAGCCGCTCGGTCGCTAGCCGCAAAAGGAGGGATGACGATGCAGGACATTCCTGAAGACCTGGGTCCTCTTCCTGAAGTTACCATCTCCAATGAAATCGAGGAGGACCCTATGATAAACAGAAATGGAGATGTGATAGAGGGGTTCCGCGAGGACTTGCATATGGATACGCAACGCAGCCCTGGCTCTCGAGGAAGACGCAGACGAGGCGAGCGACATCCGGATGTAGTGACAAACAGACCTCCAGGGAGTGGTAGACCAGAAGGTAGAGGCAGACGTAGACCAGGAGGAGGTAGACCAGGAGGTATACCACCAGGATTCTTTGCTCATCGCAGACAGATCATACATGACCTCATCAATAATCTGGGAGACAACGAACCCAATAAACATAAACCATACATCAGGAAGTATGTGAGGGACGTGTTATTTGACAGGGAACTCGGAGAAGTGAGCGATCTCGAGATTGACGAGATCATTGGCGAGATTGACAAGAGCCTTCATCCTAAGAAGAACGACTCCTCCGATATCGCCCCCTGCTTCGAGAGCCCCCGACGTGACAACATCATCACACAGACACTCCAACCAGGCGTTTTCCAGAAGTCTCACATTGGTGAACCGATCCAGAGCAACATCGGCATCTCATACACCCAAGAGTGGGGCCCCACAGAGGTACAGGAGACGAACGACATGATCAAGTACACTATGCGTGATCCCAAGAACGCCATCATCACACCTCAGATCAAAGAAGAGGTCATTGGGCAAGATCACGCAAACGTCTATGATCCTAGGTTTACAGGATACGGTACCAGCTACAGGGTATACACGGACCGGCTCACGGGTAGATCTAAGTTCTTTTATGATGATGTGGAGGCGATCACGATGCCTAACTACGTGACTCGCAGCAAGGTCGATGTGTTCCCATGGGCCAACACGTACGGTCCTGATACGATGATGTCACAAAGCGAGGGCGACGAGTACAGGCAGTTGGCCAACAACGCCTTCACGGACTCGGCACTTACGTTCAGAACAGAGATGCAGGAACGACTCATGAGGAAGCGCAATGCAGAGTTGTGGCAACGTAGAGTGGCACCTATCTCGACGATGGGTCGTCTAGGATCGTCCATGAAATCGTGTCTGTAAAGACCATTGTCCCACATATTTAGTTCTATTACCCCTAGGGGTAATAGTGAAACGGTGAACTATCTAGCTAGCGGCGGACGGGCGACGGAAGGTCGCTAGCTACTGGGGTCGATGACGCCTCGGATGCTCTCTACGAGGTCCTCGGCCTTTTTGTTCGAATACAAAAGACCATGGTCCTTGGCTATACCCTTCAGGACCTCCTTGCTCGTGTATGAGATGATCTGGCTACTAGGGATCTCGTATATACCGAGCATCCACAGAGCGGTGTCCGCGTCAATAGATTTGACGCGGCTGAATTCGTAGAGGTAGAACAGAGCTCCCTTGATTATTGAACGATCTCGCTCAGAGAGGTTGTGCTCATACCTACTGAAGATGTTCTTGTATTTTTGGCGGTTGCGGTTCGCGAATGCACATCTCACTTCGCTGGCTTCGCTAACACAGATGTTCAAAAGCTGCGCGATGAGGGCCGGGTATACCTTGTTATCAACCCTATTGTCAAACCTATCAGATCTGAGGCTGCGGGGCTCGGGCTCCGCCCCGCCCTGCGACCTCCGGTCGCTCGGCACTTCGACGGCGTCTTCCAACTGAGCCCTCTCTACGCGACGAATGAAGGCGGGGCTTTGTCCGAAGGCTTCGAAGTCGCCTTCGTTGCCGCCTAAAGAAAGAGCAGCGGCCCCGACTTCCAGTTGCTCAATAGAGGCATCGTGGACATAGACAGGAAGGGGTGAGCGCTGGCGGGCGGCTTTGCGCGTGACGACCGCAGATTTAGGTTCGGCCTTCTTTTTAGGAGGCCTTTCTGGAGATCTTGGCTTCGGCATTTTTGTTGTGTAGGAGCCAGCTTTATATCGCTAACGTCAGATAAAAACAACCTTATAACCAACTATTACTCCTCTTATCATAAGATTTTTTTTGAGTCATTAGAACCATAAAAACATACTATTGAAAACATACATACAGTAGCCTGCGCTAAACAGTAATGGCTTACTAATATGAGTCATTATAAGCATGACATCCTTACTTATTCTAAATCTTCTATACTTACTAAAATAGATGGACCAATATCTAGCAATCTACACTCCAGTAGCCGAACTGGCGAATAGGATTGACCTTGCTAATAAAAACCTCATAACCTTGAATCCATCCACAGAATTGAATGGATTTAAACAGATGCTTCAAGGTATCGACATCCCAACCATAGAGATCAACAACTTAGCACTTGAGGGGATATTGGGCAACTACCGCCTTGTCTCCAACGGCCAGGCCCTAGACATTGTCCGAGGAGTAGAGGATCTGAGGTACAATGCCAATCTCCTCAATTTCCTCAAACGCCTCGGTCTTACGACGACATCAACAGCCCAAACAAAGGAGAATGAGATCAAGACCCAATACGTGAACGTCGTCGGCTTCCACCAAATCATGAGAATGAAGCACAGGATCAAGATCGCAAAGGTCATCGCCGGCCGCTACGGGAAGAGTCCCAGAAACGAACAGGAATTGGAGGCAGTTCTGAACAAGGACCCCAATCTCAAGGCCAGCTTCGATAGCTTCCTGCAAAAACTGCGAGGCTCATACGTGGTGAACCCAAACGATAAACCGTACGGTGATTGGGTGCGAATTGGGTGCGAGGCCAAAACATACGACCTTACCACTCTATTCAAAGCCATCAACAATCACAAATCCTCACTTGGAGGGTGTTGGGCTGTGAAAACTGACGGTTACAAATGTCTTATCCCGTCACTCACATGTACCCCCATAAAAGGACAGCAATGTAATCCTGACAATAGGTGTGGAACAGATAAGAAACAACCATGCTACACGTGTTTGAAGTGGAACGGCAACAGGTGCACACGGAGGATTAAGCCAAGCTTATGTGCGAGTAATGAGGTCTGCTCTAAAGCGTGCTCCAATAGACAGATTGAGGTACCCAACGACACAGTATTGATTTGCATCAAACGCAAGTTCTGGATTGCCGCGCAGGACTACATGAATACTTTCTCGATGGCCCCAGGACCGCCTCCTCCAGTTGTTGTGCCGGACGACACGGACGAGCCCGATGACGAAGATGCGGACGATGTCCCTGACGAAGACGAAGACGAAGAGACCTCCTCGGGGTCGTTCTCCTCGGTCGCAGACTTCTTTGGGTCCACTTGGATCATCTGGCTCATCGGACTCGGCATTATAGGGATCATCATCTTCAAGAATAAGAACAGATAGAACTAACGGCCGCAAAAAAGTCTGTTCGTGGTGTCGTAAAAAATGATACATAAAGGCCTATAGACATCATATGGATGGAAAATGAGTCATTTACAACTAGCTGTTACACTTATGGTTAAAAATGAGGAACAGAGGATTGAAGCTACATTATCGAGCGTGAAGGATGTCGTTGATGGCATCATTGTCTTTGACACGGGGTCTGAAGACAAGACCATCGATATCATGAAAATGTTCGCTAAGAAGTATAACCTTCATTTTCATCTGCTTCAAGGCAAGTTTGAGGATTTTGCCACCTCACGAAATAAGCTTCTTGAGTTTGCGGACAAGCACCATTACGACTACTTGTTGCTTTTAGACAGCAATGATGAGTACAGATCTGACAACAACCTGAAAGAAGTTTTGAATAGTAAATCAGAACAGGGGTTTTTAATCCATCAACAGTGGTACATTGGTCCTGGAAACTATCTCGACTACTACAATCTTAGGTTGATTAAACCTAACGTCGGTCTCAAGTACAAGGGATGTGTTCACGAGTATATAGATGTACCACCCAAAGCCATGATAGGTAAAATGAATGGCGATATTACCCTCTATCAAGACAGAGTAAAAGATAATGACGGTAAATCGCAAGCGCGTTGGAAAAAAGATCTGGTGCTGCTTAAGAAGGACATTGCGAGGAATCCTAATAACGGGCGCACTCAATACTATCTAGCCCAAACATACGACTGTCTCAATATGAAGAAGGATGCCATGTTCTTTTACAAACAACGAGCCAACAATAAGGATGGGTTCTTTGAGGAAAGGTTCAATTCCATGATGAAGTGTGGTGATCTTGAACGAGACGAGGACGAGCGGGTTAAGTGGTACATCAAAGCGTATCAGATCATTGAGAGGGCTGAACCTTTGATTGAAATTGTAAAAATTTATAGGCAGAAGGACAAGTTTAAGTTAGCGTTCTTATTCGCTAAAATGGCATGCGATCTGCCCTATCCTTCTAATTGCGTGTTATGGGTCAATCAGAAATGTTATAACCATGATAGATGGCAGGAGTTAGGGATTGTGGCTTATTATGTGGATGAGTATGAAATAGGTAAAAACGCATGCCAGAAAGCTATAGAATCAGGCTATGACACAGAGTTAAATAATAAAAACTTATTTTTTTATGAAAAATGTGGTTCGGAAAAACCAACGCAATGATTGAGAATAAAATGTTTTTGCTATTATTCTGGATTGCAGTGATACTATTACTAATTCTACTTACATGGAATTGGTTTTCTGGTACGGAAGGGACATATATGGATCACACATCCATGATTTGGGATTTATTAGGTAAAAAAGTAGCTAAGCCTAAAAAAGTATCATTTGAAAGCAAGGGGGAAACTGAATGTAGGCGTGTTATTGAAAAGCTCTTAGGTAAACCATTCCCAAAAACTAGACCTAATTTTATGCTAAATGAGGTCAGTGGTCATAATCTGGAACTTGACTGTTATAACGATGAGTTAAAATTAGCCGTGGAGTACAATGGCGAACAGCATTACAAATATATACCTTATTTTCATAAAACAAAAGATGCTTTTTATAACCTGAAGTACAGGGATGAAATGAAACAAAGACTTTGTAAGCAAAACGGGGTGAGGTTAATCACTGTACCATATACTGAAAAAAATATTTCAGAATTTATAACCAAACAACTGGAAAATTTAAGAGATAATTAGTAAATATAAATGTCTCTTAATACCAGAATTGAGAAAGAGGTTATAAAGTTGCGCCTTTAATGCTACTGGCATCTCCACCAGCACCTGTAGGACCTGTAGCTCCTGGTTGTTCCATTTACTTTTAGAGTCATGTATCTATAGGACGTAGTGTGTTATGAAGAACACTGGTGATATAAAAGGTCAAATGGAATCCATTCTAGTAGAGAATAACAATCGATTTGTGCTCACCGTCGACCATAAAGACATTGATGATTTTTATCAGAAGCACAAGGCCTCGTTTTGGACCCCTCAGGAGATCGATCTCCAACAAGATCTAGCTCATTGGTCCTCGCTCAACGACGACGAGCGTTACTTCATCAAGCATGTCCTCGCGTTCTTCGCTGCCAGTGACGGTATCGTGAACGAGAACTTGGTACAAAATTTCTACAGCGAGGTCCAATACCCAGAGGCCAGGGCCTACTATGCCTTCCAGATCGCGATGGAGACGATCCACAGCGAGACCTACAAGCTCCTCATCGAGACGTACGTAACCGATCACGATGAGCAGCAATCGCTCTTCAAGGCCATCGAGACGTTCCCCGCCATCCAGAAGAAGGCCGACTGGGCTCTGAGGTGGACAGATAGGGATAAGGCCACGTTTGCTGAGCGCCTGATCGCTTTCGTGGCCGTGGAGGGTATCTTCTTTTCTGGGTCCTTCTGTTCTATCTTCTGGCTCAAGAAGAAGGGGTTGATGCCAGGACTCACGTTCTCAAATGAGCTCATCTCCAGGGATGAGGGGCTTCATTGCGACTTTGCCGTCAACCTCTACAACAACCATATCAAATTCAAACTGAGTAAGGTCAGGATTGAGGAGATCTTGCTGAGTGCGTTGGATGTGGAGCGCGAGTTCATCACAGAGTCACTGCCCGCGCGTCTGATCGGAATGAACGCCTCGCTCATGACCCGCTACCTAGAGTATGTGACAGATAGACTCCTGATCCAATTGGGTTGTGAGAAGAAGTTTAATGCTAGGAACCCCTTTGACTTCATGGATATGATTAGTCTTGAGGGTAAGACCAACTTCTTTGAGAAGAGGGTTAGTGAGTACAAGAAGGCAGGTGTCATGAAGAATGAACGTAAACAAGGTGAGTTTATTTTTGACGACGACTTTTAAGTATATCTATGTCTCCTGTGTTTATAACCTCTAGAGGTTATAAAGTGAATGCCTGTCGCTAGCGACCTCCGGTCGCCGGGCGGCTTGCGCCGCTAGAACATAAAGTCCTCAGACAGTATGGAGTCGAGATCGTCATCTTTGTAGAAGTAGTAGTCGTATTCGTCGTCTTGGTACGCATCTTCATGTACAAATCTCCCTGAGTAGCAGGATCCCAATATGACGGTCAACAGCGACCGTCCCGCTTTGGTAATTGAAGTACCGAGCACTCGGCCACTCACCCACCCCTTAGAGTCCATGGGTTCAAGTATTGGTAAGAAGTTAATCATTGGTCGTCTTTTCTATGTGTTAGACTTTTGTTGCGCTTACATTCAGTATGGGGAGTCGTATCGGCTATGGGCGAGTGATCGTGGTGCCGCGGTCGTTATGCTCATTGGTTCTTCGTCCGTGTCAGACTCCGTGTCGTTGCTCATAGATTCCACGTCTCCGGTATCCCATCCCCAAAGATAGTCCCTGAATTCGAAGAAGGTGAGCATACGTGTGTCACCATATTCGTCAAGAATCTTCTTCGCTACAGCCTCTTGTTGGTCGTCGCTGCCAAAGGTTGTGTACTCGTAGTGATCCAAGAACTTCTCCTTAATGTCACTCTTTACATCATGGGGGCATTTACTGTGGTGGAAAAATCCGATAACATCGATCACAAAGTCCTCCCACTGGATGCTTATGTCCAAGTATTCTATGCTGCACTTATCTTCCTGTATATTGCGTATGGCGATGTCGGGGTTAACGGGCGAGAAGGACCCGTAGCGTCTGTAGAACTCTTCTGAGAATGTGGGGTACTCATCTTCCTCAAGCACGTTGGTCATAGAAGACCTGAGTGTGCCCGCCCAATAGAGGGCGTTGATTCCTATCATAAATTGTTCATCGATGTGATCAACCACAAATTGAGTAGTCAACTTTCTCATAGTTTACTATCATAATTACTTTTGAGAAGAATATTTCAACTCATTAGTCGGCCGAGATCGCTAACTGAAGTAGCTATCTAGACATGGGGAGCGGTCTCCGGTCATATTGACGCCACCCGGCGACCTTACCGAGCTCGTTAGTGTACTACTGATTGGATTGAGACCACCATACATGAGACCATCTAAGTTCCCAAAGGATAGCTTGGCTAGCGGCGGGCGAGCGGCTTGCCTTCGTCCCCAAAGGTCGTTGCGCTGGGTAATCGGGTGTTCTGTGTTGTCAATCTCATCATCGGACATACCCTCGGTTGAGCCGAGCTCCGCCCCGCCCTGCGACCGAGCGGCTCCGCCGCCGGCCGAGCGAAGCTCGGTAAGGTCGTTCGGTACCGAAGGTCGCTCGGAACGAAGGCGGGGCGATGGAGGCCAAGCCCGCCTGCGAGCGGCCTCCGGTCGCTCGGTCGCCAGCGGTCCCAGAGGTGATCTGTCTCTGAATAGCTCCCTACAATTCCGCGGCTTCACGTGACGATCGCTCGCCCGCAGAGACCTCTCAATCTTTTTACATTTATGCTCGATATAGTCGATGCTGCTCTTCACTCTGTCCATGTGACCTTCAGCCGCCTGTTTCTGTGCATTGTCATCTGACGTATAAACAGCATTGACCTCTTCAATGAGGATGGCTAGCTCGTCTTTGGGCAATTTTGTCGCTAACCTGTTGCGCAGCAGAGCGGCAACGAGGTCGTTGCCTTTGGTGCCAATGGTATGTTCCTTCATCATTTTACATTGTAAAGACAATTCATAGCGACTCTGCGCTCGGACCGCCAAAGTTCTCATACATGACTAAAAATGGCTAGTTATCTTGAGATAGATTCTACATTCAGAAACAGGACTCGGTGGCCTAACCCCGGGGAATTTGAAGTCGCCCTCTCTCAATCTGGACGCGCCCAGGGAGAGCAGGCCCAGGACCCCATCTGCATAGCCTGTCCCGTGAACGAGTGGACCGGTGGGTACTTTGACGTAAACACATTAGGTAATGAGAGTGTAGAGGGTCAGATCCTCAGTACAGGTCTTGGCAACGCGAACTCGAAGAACGTGATCGAGTTCAGACAGGTTGCTCCATCTACGCTCCAGACGCGATACAACTACTACAAGCATTCCATCTTCAGGAACTCATCACAGCCAGACCAATTCGCCCGCATCCTCGAATACATCTACTTGGGCAACGGGCGGGCTCAGGTGACGCTGAGTGACGATACCTTCAAGTTTACTTTTGGCGATTTCTTCTTCATTGTGGATCCCAGCGATGACACGGACCCCACGGCCCTGTACCTATTCGTGCCCGCGGGCTCTGACAACAGACAGGACTACCTCAACAAGATCATCTACAACGAGACGCTGCGCGAGTGGCGCCCTGTGAGCGCCTACGACAGCCAGACCGGCATCCTGAGTGTGGGCGGTGATCCTGCGTTTACGTGGCAGCGCTTCCACAACTACAACATCAGGAACACCACACCCAACTATATCTTCACATCAGGAGGTGGGTCAACTACTACTCAGGTCGTCCTCACGGGTACATCAGCAGTGAATGTGGACAATATCTACCAGAGCTGGTTCCTCAGGATCCCACAGACGCTCTATAACAACACGGTGACAGCTCCTGAAGGGGAGGTTAGAAGGATCGTCGCATACGACGGTGCCACACAGACAGCTACCGTATTCCCGTCATTCACGGCAAGTACGGCAGGTTTGAACTTTGAGATCATGCAGTTTGGGTATGAGAACGCAAACCCGCTGACCTGGCGCCTTAATCTGAGTCAGGAGATCCCAGTGTTCAACATACGTCTTAATAGGCTTGTGCTGCCAAACAGAATCCTGGCCATAGGCAATGGGGGTAAGACGGCGTTCCAGAACTACTTCTACGTAGAGATCAGCAACATAGACCCCTCCAGCACAAACATGCTCAACATCTTCTCAAACAACCCACATGCGATCAGGGCCATGTTCAGGGCTACAGTGAAGGGCGTCAACAACCCAGACGAACAAGAGTTTGTGGCCATAGATGGAGACAACATGACGCAGACGGTCAGATTCAGGTTGGACTCGAACATCAAAATAAGGATCATCAATAACATGGGCGAAACCTTCCAAACAACGCTAGCCGATAACATACCGCCAGGAGAGCCCAATCATGATCTTCAGATCAACGCCCTGTTTGAGCTATTGCCCGACTCGTACGTATGAGTTATTCATTCCATATCCTTGAAGGATATGGATAGTGTATCACACATGCCAGAACTAGCGGGACCGAAGCTCGCTCGGTAATTCAACATAGCCGCGTTCATCAGTCGTGTATCTTCTTACGTGGAGACATATACCCCTTCACGAACTTACGAACACCTAGATTGAAATACATTGGTTGCGGTTCATCATCGTCGATGGTCAGCGCGCTAGTCTTCAATCTCTCAATTAGGCCACGCATCTTCTCCTCCCGGACGAGTCGTTTGAGGCAAGATAGCCTGATCCACCCGATCCCTGTGCAGTCGTTACCGGGAGTCTTGAGGTATGTGTCATCAATCTCTGGTGGCTCATTCTGGAGATGCTTGACAAAGAATGTGGTATCCTTGTACTTGACCTTCATATCATCATCTCTGAACTTGACATTGAATGACGTCTCCTCATTCACTTCCCGTTGAGCGCACTCGACAGCGTTCTCTTCTTTTTCGAAGCCTCCTTTCGGGAAGCCCCATTTGTTACTTCTAGACTGAACGATCAGCACCTTGCCGTTGTAGATGAGGATGCCACCGGCCTTGCGGAAGTCACATTTCGGGTCTACCGAGCGACCGAGCGGCTTGCGTGGCGGACGGTCGCTCGGTAAGGTCACTGGTGTCATATAGTCCCATGTAAGGAGACTACAACATATACAGTCGGTTTTAGCCATTGTTATTTATTTGTACTTACCTTTATCCTTAATTTTTCATCATCTTACTTTTATCAAGTTTTTAGTTGGATGATTCATGTTCACGCTAGGTATACCCTGGTTTCCATCAAATCCTCCTCTCTGCGACCTGTGAGGCAGACGCGTATACGACCCCATCAGCCCCGAGGCGGAGCCGTACATTGGGTCACTATGAGGATTGTAGCCCGACATGGACGGTGCGGCAAAGTTGGTCGTCGCGTTCGCGGTAGGGTGGTTCTGGGTAAGCTTGACGTTGTTCAAAACTATGGGCATCTCCTTGATTGCAGCTGGGTTGGTAGCCCCTGACGCGATGGGCCGAGACGGAGCCAGAAGGATAGGACCCTGGTCCATCCTCTGGACAATCTCAGACGCGTTGGCCCCGACACAAGACCTCTGTGACCCGACCTGGCCCAGCGCGAGCGGATCCGTCACGATACCTGGCTTCATGTCGGGTTGGTTAACGTTCGGGTACGCGGCCACTGTCTTATTGGCAGCGCACGCGACCTGGAGGGTTTGGTTCTTGACTTCGCGCATGCCCTCTGCCGTGCCGCAGTCCCTAATCCTCTTCGTGAAGACTGGTTTGTATGGCTGCGTGTTGACCTCTGTCCAAATCCTGGGCATCCTGGATAACGGTAGCAGGTCTTCCTGGCGCCAGACAGGGGGTCTGAAGGCGCCGTCCCTGGCGACCCTGTATGGAAGGAAGGCCTCGCCTCTGCTGATGTTGCTACTCTTTTGTTGTCCTTGACCGTATGAGACGGATACCATTGGGTTCTGACCTCTGGCGTAATAATTGATGGCCTCACAGAACCTGTCCCCGCTCTCATCGATGGAGGTTGTGATGGCCGAAGTCTCGCCCACCTTGTCGATCTTTCGTGTATGGACCGACTTGGGGGGATCCTTCAAGATGTTCATGTTGGTGCCCCACGACTCCACTGACGGGAGCGTGACCTTACCGTAATTAACTATTCCTGAATAGCTTAGTGCCATTTTTTCAGACCTAAGATAAAGATATAGCGCTATAGCGGGAGCCCCATGACATAGGAAGAATATCTAAGTCACTTAAAATGTCAGCTACTGTGACCCCGAAAAACGACTACTACAAGATTGGATATGTGTCACCTCGCACGTGTGCCGATAAGGTGAACAAACCTCCAAATCCTCTTTGTTATCAGAACCTATCGTGCCTCACACGCAACTTCTCAATGTGCCGGTACCCCAATACCCATTGGCAGGCACGTATATATTATCCTAGGTATGCTGCGAACTGCCAGTGTGACAAATACCTCAACAAGGTATAAGATGATGTAATAAATACTAATTTTTTTCCTAGTCATTTAAAATAGAAATATGAGTAATCTAAATGAACGAACATCATCTTCATCATCCGGAAATGCCTTCCAATTAGCAGGGAGACCTCTCGCTTCAGGAACCCCAACTAATGGTCAGTCGTTAGTTTATAATGCAACGACAGGTCAATGGGAATATGCAACTGTTGGTACAGGAGCTACAGGACCTACAGGACCTACAGGACCTACAGGAGTTACAGGACCTACAGGAGTTACAGGACCTACAGGTGCTGGTGGAGATGCTAGTAGCATTCAAGGCGCAACTATAGAAGCAGGTCCTCCTCTAGCTGGAGAAATCATGCAATATAACGCAGCAACTAATCAATGGGAATATGTACACACAGGAAGTTGATCTGGTAATTGATGACCTATGGCACCGGATACATGTCTTGGAGAGTATTCTCCTCCTACACGATTATTACGAATTGAAACATAGATCATGGTAAATAAGTTGAATTTTTTAAACCAAAGTCTATGGTTAAAATAAACGATGAGCGATAAAATCAATGTGCTCAATAATGAGCGCAAATACATGGGGGAGTTCTACGATCACGCGGATCAACTCCTCGACAACTTGGAAGACATCAAAGATATCTTTGATAAGTACCTCGCTGCCAAGTTATATAACTGGCGTTATGAATGGTTCTGTGACCACTACTACATTGAGGACATCAACAGCATACCCTACAACGTGTGCATGAATTGGCCTATGGTCCTCGACAAATACTTTGAGGATGTTGAGGACGATGGGCAGTTCTATCTCCTACGCGCCGATTACTATTCAAATCTGTGCCGTGCCAAGATTGATAATGAAGGCCTTGTACCGTATTACTTCAGGTACTGCATCCCCTTCCCCGACGAGTTCATGCACATGCTCAATGATACAAACGCTACAAACGAGGACGGGGAGCGTGTGTTGATAGCCAACATGACTCAACTACAGCTAGAGGTCTATGAAAAAGAACAACAAGACTATGAGTGGGTATGATGATGATGTTGAGTAATAAAATTTTTATGGTAACGACCATAAAAAATTCCGCTAGACCAAAGGTCGCCGGGCGGCCGCCGCTAGGTTATCTATGAGCTGCATGTGAGGCACATGTCGTCGCATAGCAGCGCTAGCGACCTTACCGAGCGACCTTCGGTGTCTCCGCCGGCGGGCGGTCCTTCGCTCTGCCGCTGTGGAGTCACCGTCACCTTTACTGCGTTCGTGGCGCTCTTGGTCCTCAGGTAGTACATACCTGTCTTCAGACCCTTACTCCATGCGTACATGTGCATCTTTGACACGCGTAAAATCTGCGGCGACTCCAAGAACAGGTTCATGGACTGAGACTGATCTACGAAACGACCTCTATCCGCAGCCATATCGATCACGTCCTTCATCGATATCTCCCACACAGTCTTGTAGATATCCTTCAGATAGTCAGGGATGTCGAGGTTCTGGACAGAGCCGTTGTCGTGCATCAGCTGTTCCTTCATGTCGGCGTTCCAGAGCCCTAACTCAGTGAGATCATTAAGAAGGTACTTGTTGGCTACTATGAACTCACCTGATAGGACCCGCCTCGTGTACAAGTTAGATGTGAAGGGTTCAAAGGCGTCGTTGTTGCCCATGATCTGCGCAGTAGATGCGGTAGGCATCAGCGCAATGAGGAGCGAATTGCGCACGCCGTCCCTCATGATCTTGTCGCGTAGGTCATCCCAACCCCATCTATCACTCAATTGGGTTTGTCCATCCCAGAGATCAAACTGGAACATACCCATGGATAGGGGTGAGCTGTCAAACGTCTCATACGAGCCCTCTTTCAGAGCCAAATCATGAGATGCGGCCAGAGCCGCGAAGTACATCGTCTCGGCGATCTCCCTGTTGAGGCGTTTCGCTGACTCAGACGCGAACGGTAACCGCATGAGTGCGAACACGTCGGCGAGCCCCTGGACGCCCAACCCCACCGGCCTGTGACGCATGTTGGACCGCCTCGTCTCTGGAAGAGGATAGAAGTTCTTGTCAATTACCTTATTGAGGTTGTAGACTGCCTGTTTCACGATGGTATACAACTTATCATGATCAAATACACCACCCTGTACAAACTTGGGAAGACAGATTGAGGCTAGGTTGCATACGGCGATCTCATCTTTGTCCGTGTACTCGCATATCTCAGCACACAGGTTCGATGATTTGATGGTACCCAGGTTCTGCTGGTTACTCTTTGAGTTGCACGCATCCTTGTATAGCATGTAGGGTGTGCCGGTCTCGATCTGAGAGTGGATGATCTTGAGCCATAGGTCTTGAGCCTTGACCACCTTCCTCACTTTGGAGTCATCCTGTTCGTACTTGAGGTACATATCTTCGAACTGGTGACCGTAGACTTCGTACAGACCTTTGCACTCATTGGGGCACATGAGGGTCCACGTGCCGTTCTCCTTCACACGCTTCATGAAGAGGTCAGGGATCCAGAGCGCATAGAACAGATCCCTAGCTCTGTGTTCCTCAGACCCAGTGTTCTTCTTGAGATCCAGGAACTCGAAGATGTCAGCGTGCCAGGGTTCAAGGTACATGGCGAACGATCCTTTCCTACGACCGGCTTGGTCAACGTAGCGAGCGGTGTTGTTGTAGACTCTCAGCATGGGCACGATACCGCTCGAGGTGCCGTTCGTGCCGGCTATGTAAGATCCGGTGGCCCTGATCTTGTGAGCCGCGAGGCCGATACCACCCGCGTATTGGGAGATCTTGGCACAGTCGGTCAAGGTCTTGTAGATGCCAGTGATGCTGTCCTCATTCATGTCTAGTAGGAAACAAGACGACATCTGAGGGTTAGGCGTCCCCGAATTGAAGAGGGTCGGTGTGGCGTGAGTAAAGTACTTGTCGCTCATGAGGTCATAGGTCCTCCTGGCGGACCTCAGGTCGGGCCCGTGGATACCCAGAGCCACGCGCATCAACATGTGCTGGGGTCGCTCCACCACACGGCCATTCAGTTTGAGCAGGTACGACTTCTCAAGCGTCTTGAAGCCAAAGTAGTCGTAATCGTAATCTTTGTTGTAATCGAGCCACTCGTTGATGAGATCTTTGTTGGTAATGGCTAGGTTGTAGAGCTCATCGCTAATCAGAGGAGAATGACGATCGGTCTTTGGATTGATGTAGTGGTAGAGGTCAAATATGACGTCCGAGAAGAGGGATTTGGTCTCCTTGTGGAGGTTGGACACGGCTATACGCGCTGCCAACTTTGCGTAATCGGGGTGAACGGTGGCCATCGTGGCGGCGGTCTCTGCGGCCAGCACGTCAAGGTCTATGGTCGTTACACCATCGTACAGACCTTCAACGACCTTGATGGCCACTTTCACAGGGTCGACCAGTTGATTGAGTTGAGGCTCCCTGCACCAAAGGGAGCTGATTCTGTTGGTGATCTTGTCGAGCTCGATGCGCTCGCGTCTACCGTCTCGTTTTATAACTTTCATGGTTAATTTATTGATACATTCCTTTCCTCCAAATCATTTAAGAGCCACCCATGTTGTCCTTGGAATCGAGAACCTCCGTTCTCTACACAAATGACTTACATATCTAAGTCGGGAAGTTGAAATTAACTTGAAAATATAAAGGGTAAAGGTAAGAATATACCAATCAGCATGGCTTTTATCACTGAGACTTCGGCGTATTTCGTCCCAAATCAATGTCTCTTCGGGGCTTACCCGACTCAACACCAGATCCAACAACTTGAAGAATGGGGTGTTGACATCGTGGTCAACCTAACCAAGAATGATGAAAAAAAGATACGATCATACCGAACCAAAATTAAAGTCATTCATTTTCCCATACCTGATCGCAAAGTGCCTGAAGAAGTACGCGAATTTTGTGCCTTAGTTATCCATCTCACACGTGAGATCAGAAAAGAAAAGAAGATCTACATCCATTGCAAGGGAGGACATGGGCGAGCGGGGCTACTTGTGTCAGCCATCCTCTGCTACCTACACAAGATCACACCGAGGGAGTCCTTCATCAGGACGTCCGAGTACCACGCCACACGACCAGTCCACTCGACCAAACCCAGGAAGAACGAGTTCTGGAAGACGAGGGGCTCACCTGAGAGTCAGGAACAGCGCGATTTCGTGAGGAACCTGTTCCAGCCATACAAGATCTCAAAGGACTCGCCGTTCATGGAGAGGGGCAAGTGGCTGTCTCAGACGTATGACACATTCCTGATGAACACGAACCTGGGACCAATTGAGGGAACGAATGGAGAGGAACTTGAGGAACATAGGGACTCGCTCATTGAAGATATGGTCTTCTTTTAAGTGCGCGGCATTGCCAGCGGCGTGGGACCGCTCGCTCGTAGGATCTATTACCCCTCAAGGTAATAGAACAAGTTAATAGAAGTGTAATTTTAACCACAGACGTCTTAGTCAACGTCTTAGTCATTTAAAGGTAAGGTAAATTTAATAAAAATGTCAGCACCTCTTGTATACCACGATACCCAGTGGCCAAGAATTGAAAACGGAGGTAAGTGCTTCTCTGAAGCACTCAATAAACTTCACGGGGATGACTTGCTCAAGTACTTTACCGAGTTAGAAGTATTTGCTACAGTGAAATTTGATGGAACAAACGTGGCGAAATGTGCCAAAAGTGGAAAACTCCTTGGAAGAAGGATTTACATCGATCCAACAGCCACCTCTTATATTAAGACTAGTCTAGATCCTGTAAAAAAGTCAGATGTTCAATGTCTCATGGAGAAGATATTGGAGGAGATCCAGATTCAAGATAGAACTTGTCTAGGAGAGTTTGTAGTCTACGGAGAACTCATGTGTAATAACTATTACGAATATGAGAAGTTGGGGTTAACAGGAACATGGCAGGTGTTTGGAGCAGTACTTGAGGATAGTTCGGGTGGCGAAGAGGTCCTGGAAAAACTTCTCAATGCTGGCTACACAGTCAGGATAATGAAAAAGGATGCCAGTGGAAAGAAAATTCAGTTTCTAATGAATCAAAAACTGTATGCTCTATCAAAGAGCTGTGGGCTAACTGTGGCACCCCAATCCGGGGAAGGAAAAACCATAGATGTTATTGTAAAGGAGAATAAGGACTGGATGAAAAAGGGGCAGGGTGAAGGAATTGTCATCACAATGGGAAATAAGGAAGAAGGCTTTAGATTGGTCAAGTGGAAGGGTGGACATGAGGCGCAAGATAGGGTGGATGGTCACATACAGTCTGCATTGGACAAGCTCAGAACTATGGACATAGATGACAGAATACTTAACACTTTCATTTATTTCAAAGAAGTCATAGATGAAGGAGCAAAGAATAAGGAGGAGAAGAAGAAAAATCTAAAAAATAAGGCTGCTATGGATGACGCAATTGCAAACGCCTTGGATGACGCAATTGATGACGCAATTGCAAGTGCCTTGACAAAGTTTGACTCACCAAGTGTGTACGTTGAAAAAGGGGAAACTAAAAAGTTTAAAGAACTTATCATAGAAGAGGTTACAAATGATATAGGGCAAGCAAACAGTAAGTTGATAGCAAAGAAAGTATGGAGTTTGAAAGTGGATGCTAGGTAGGTTTTAACCAGACTTCTTAAAGTCATTTAAAGGTAAGAGTAAGCATAATAAAAAAGATGTCAGAAAGTGGTTATAATCAAGGAGTAAATAATCAAGGGGTAACCACCAACCTTGCGCTTGATAAGAGCCACATCTGTTTCCTGATATATCTTACGCTCCTTTATCGCCATGAAGGTGTATTGTTGTTCATCCATGGTCTTGCTTGCCCTGGCGATCTCTCGTGTTCGATGGACTTGACTGTTACAGTTCTAGTGGTATGTGAACTCGCAGAACATATGAGGTTTATGAGGATAGAAATTGAAAAGGTTAGAATACAACATGAGAAGGAACGTGAAGAGGATAGACAATTGCATGAGAAGGACCGTGAAGAGGATAGACAATTGCATGAGAAGGACCGTGAAGAGGATAGACAAACACGTGAGAAGGAACGTGAATTGTCTAGACAACAACATGAGAAGGAACGTGAAAAGTCTAGACAACAGCATGAGAAGGACCGTGAAGAGGATAGACAACAGCATGAGAAGGAACGTGAAGAGGATAGAATACGATCTGAAGCGGACTCTGCCAAGCGTGACCGGCAATATCATCACCTGAACCCTACGCCAGATCCCAGGCAGATGGAACAGGCTGCTGATGCGCTGCGTCCACTTTGGCCTAGCAGTGTTCTTATGGGATCAGAATGATGAACTTGTTGAACGCCAGAAGCTGGGATTTCAGTCAATCTATAGCAGATGAGATCCGTACGTGATGGTCACAAGCCTCGCCTTCGTTCGCTCGGTACCTGTCAGGTCATTTACATCTATTACCCGAAGGGTAACAGATCAACACCGGCGACCAAAGGTCGCTTGTCCGTCAGTTCAAGCGCTCATAGAGCCATTGATAGAAGCCATGCTTTGCCTTCAATAGCTCTATACTCGGTTCCTCATCACCGTCCTTATCCTTCACGTATTCGATCTCAGACAGTGCGGGCTTGTCATCAAGGCATCGCATCTTGAAGCACACGGAGCACGTCTGGTCGTCCAGCACGTTGCTGTCCGAGTCCATGATCTGCTGCTCCTTGCGGCCTCCTTTCTTTACACGGTATCTGTGTGAGCAGGGTAGATGTACGGCAAACACATCTCCTAGCCTGTAACGCTTATGAAGTTCTCGCTCAAGGTACTCCAATTCGGCAGAGCCATATGATCTAGTCATCAGAAACATGGTCGGTAATTTACTACTATCCAAGATATTAATTTCACTCTAAGAAACAAGAAAGTGCCTATAAATGAGTGATTATTCAGAGCTATACATACGCCAACTGCGTTGTAATAATATGTTCAATCTTGCCACGACTATGGGAAAGGAATCTGCATAATGAGACCAAAGCTTAAAAAGTTTGTATGGGTTGAGACGATCCTGCGTCGTACTGTCGGATAGTACGACGCAGGATCTGCATAATGAGACCAAAGCTAAAAATATGATCAAGAATATGATCCCCCCGATTGATCGGTGTCAATAAGTTGATTTTAAGTTTCTGGAACAACCCCAAAAGTAAAACAATACGAAATGACAACCGGAATGGATATTAATCAGTTTCTGAAGGAGGTCCTCATATTTGAGGACAAGGAGATCAAGATGGTGGGGACCGAGGAAGAGCCTTGGTTCTGTGGGAGGGATGTGTGTGATGTGATGGAATATGATAACTACAGAAACGCGCTCAAAACTCATGTCAAGGCTGAGGATAAAAAGAGTTTGTATGAGCTGAGACGATCCTGGGGGGACAACGATACAGAACTTAATAATGAGACCAAAGTCCGCTACGTCTCAGAAACGGGCCTCTACGACCTCGCCATCAAGTCTAAGAAACCGGCAGCGGTCCAATTCAAGGACTGGATCACAGGAGAGGTCCTCCCATCCCTGAGGAGGACGGGGAAGTATGAAGTGAAGTCAAACCAGGAAGACGTCGATGCCCTCGCGCGCCACTTGAAGGAACAACTGCGCATCAGTGAACTCGAAAAGGAACAACTCAAGGAAGAACAACGCAAAAAGGATGAACAACATCAACAAGAACTCGAGAAAAAGGATGAACAACATCAACAAGAACTCAAGAAACAGGGCCGTTACACAGCAGAGGTAGAGCGTCACAATAAGCTCATGAACGATCTATTGGTCGACAACACCAAGCTTAAGGCCACGCAGGTCATTTACATCGCGACCACAGATCGATATGCGTCCGAAAACAAGTTCAAGGTTGGTGGCATCGAGTCGTGTCACAAGGTTGACAGCCGACTGGGTACATACAACACAGGACGGCCTAAAAATGATCAGATGTTCTTCTCAGACCTCTTCCTAGTCGTCAACTACAAACAGATCGAGGAACGTCTCAAGACGCTGCTCTCCCGCTTCAGGGACACGGCCAGGAAAGAGATGTATAATATGCACTACAACGACATCAAATACGTCGTCAAGTACTGTAGTGATCATTACAATGAGGAGGTAGAATACGTCAATGAACATCTGGATAGGTTCTTCAAGAACCTCAATAAATACAACCTCAGACCAGTGGTGCCTCCACCCACCAAGTGTAACTTCACTACCATCACGCAATGTGATGAGGATGGCAGCGTGAACACCCAGACCCTGGAGGCGAATACAAACAAAGAGCTCGTCGCGAAAATTCTGGACTACGTGGTGAAATTGAAATGCGACGAGATCAGTAAGAAGGAGGTGTTCGACGAACTCAACATCCGAGGCAACCGTAAGCAACTGTTGCCACTCGTTAAGTCAGCATTCAGGCTCAAGAGGCCAGAGATCAAGCTCCTGAATCACACACCATCCAAGGAGTAGATCGTTTGTCATCTCTAACCTCATGGGTTACAGATCACTCCAACAAGGGCTATTTTTTGGAGCCATATCCTCAAACTATTGACTTTGAAATTAAAGGTACTTAAAGAAATCTTTTGAGTTAAAGTTACCAAGTCCCTATGAAAAGTTGAAATCTCACTTCGTAGAAATATGGAGTAAAATTAACTGAATACAAATATGTATTGCAACAAAGCTATCGCTACCACTGATGCCGTTGAGAACATTTTCTCTAACGGATACGAAATGGAGGAGGAGTACATGTACGAGGAAGATGTTCCTCTGTATGAAGACATAGACGCCTTCAGCGACGTCGGCTACGATTCCGACGAATGCGAGGTCAACCTCGACAGGAAGAGGTACTACGATGAGGATGAAGACTCTGAGGACGAGATCTGGGAGGATGAAGAGGCAGACGAGGAGATCTCTAACGCGATTCGTCTGAAGCTGCTTCGCGAGAAGAGCAAGAAGGAGCTCCAGGGCTTGTCCGTCCTGGAGGGCAAGCTGAACTGGCTTGAGAAGCTGCCTGTCGTCGAGTCTGACCTCGACAGTGACGACTACCCCGTCCTGGGCGCAATCGTCAAGCCCGCTCCCAAGAAGCAGGAGCTCAGGGTGCGCACGCCCAACACCTCCCCTGGCAAGTACATGCCTGCCATGAACATCAAGGTGCGTGTGGGCAACAGGACCTACATCGAGTTTGAGCACATCATCTGCAAGGCCATCAATGAGGGCAAATCTTGCCCCTATGGCGCCAAGTGCAGGTACTCGCATGACGTCCCCAAGCCCAAGGTCGACTACTCTACCAGGCTCTGTAATCACATCAGGAATGGTGAGGAGTGCAAGTTTGAGGGACGCTGCAAGTTCTCTCACGACATCAACCTCCTCAGAAAGCCATCAGGAAAGAGCACTGACCAGAAGACGGGCGCTAAGAGCGTCAAACCCATGTGCAAGAACGACCTCAAGTGTGAGAACCGCAAGTGCACATTCACGCACCCCCCTGGTCACAAGAAGCCCCCAGCTGTTCCCAAGACCGATAAGCGTGTACCCAACAAGTCACCTAACAAGTCACCTAACAAGTCACCGATCCGCACCCCCAACAGCTCCCCCGGCGCCAGACCTCTTGAGCCTGTGGATAAGAAGTTCCTGCTTTGCAAGAACATGTTCAAGGTTGAGGCCAACGCCATCAAGAATAATGGTGAATGCAGGTTCGGGGCCGAGTGCAAGTTCGCTCACTCCCGCATTGAGGTGCAGAATAAGATCAAGGACAATCTGAATGAGTTCGAGTGCAAGCACAAGGACTGCAAGGGCGTCGATATTGAGTTCATCACCAAGAAGGACAGTGATGGTAAGGAGAGGAAGACGAGGCGCTACAACAACAGTTCCACCCGCAGGTGCGTCAAGATCCATGATAAGGAGCGTGTCACCGACTTCATCATGCGTACTCAGAGCCCTCGCGCATAGGTAAGGTATGTTTCCTTTCTCGGCTTTCAATACTTTCAATATCGCTCACTCCTCTTTGGAGCGGTACTAACCCATCTTTACTCAGTAGTGTGTACCGAGCGACATGTCGCATCACACATCACTTACTGGGCGGCACTAACTAACCATAAAAAACAAAAAAATCTCATCACATCACGATGTGCCGAGATATACACTTGGATACATGGATGCATCCAAAAAATATGAAGTTTAACGGTAACAATATATGAGATAAATTAAAGATGGGTATTAAAGGACTCAGAGATCTACTCAAGAAGCAGCTCCCCTCATACGAGGAGCGGGTCCCAATGAAAAACTTTGAAAATAAGAAGATCGTCGTAGACGTGTCGCTCTACATTTGTATGTACAAAGCCGCGCGTAAGGAGATGTATGAAGAAATGTTCATGACGCTCTTTACTGCCCTACTCGAGCACAACATCCATCCAACATTTGTGTTCGACGGGCAATCCCCCAAAGAGAAGAGTAATGAGAAGAAGAAGCGCGCTGATAAGAAGGACGCGTCCATCGCGCGCGTCCAGAAGCTCGAGAACGACTTGGAACAATACAACAAGACTGGCGATATTAGCCAAGACCTGCACGACATCAACGCGAAGGTACGCTCAACTCAGATCATCATGAGTGGGAGAACACAGGCAGCCCGCAAGACGTCTGGTGTGTCGTCCTCCGATTTTTCATCCTCAAAAGTCAAGCAATACATTGAGAAGCTGCGTGGTAACATCCTGAACATCACAGAATCAGACTTCCAGAACGTCAGAGAATTACTGACCATGTTTGGCATTCCCTACATCACGGCAGCGGGAGAGGCCGAGGTCATCTGTGCCGAGCTCGTGAAGAGGGGAATCGCAGACGCGGTGATGACCAAGGACACGGACGTGCTTGCGTGTTGCGTCCCCATCATGCTCTACGACGTGGACATAGGTGCCAAGGAGTTCACACAGATCAAGACCGAGACCATATTGTCAGGACTGGACTTGGACGAGGCGAGCTGGTTGGATCTGTGCATCATGTGCGGTACCGATTTCAACGATAACATACCGCGTATTGGACCGGTCACCTCTCTCAAATACATCAAGAAGTACAAAAACATAGAGACGATAGGCGAGTCGGTGACCAAACCCAAACAGAATACGAAGCTCGACATCTCCGCGCTGGCTCATGAAAAGACACGCACCCTCTTCAGGTGCGATGATGTCCCCGAGGAGCTCGTCGCAGGGACTAAGCCAGATCTTGAGAAGATAGAGCAACGCATCAAGGACAAGCGCCTCAAAATCTCAGTCACCACCATCAGACGTAGGCTGGGCATTGACATGTTCGACTTCTCAGACTGATTAGACCACCTTCTTTTTTTAAGTTTTATAACCCCGGAGGGTTATAAAAAAGACCAAGACCAATAGTTGAAAACACACTTTGCATAATGACTGTCGTAAGTAATCATCATCATGAAAACAAAGAAGCATTGTACCGCGACCGGGGCGTTCAGATATGATCACCCCTTCAATACAATACCTCTCAAAGATTGGGTTCAAGCAGTCCACAGACATATGGCTTGTACTAGGCAACACCTCTCCAACCCGGAGCGTTCGGCTATGACAACATGTGTATGTCTGTTCCAGAACCTCACTTTTGACGTGGAGCCGCTTCTGACATTGTCCATGAAGCGTGGGCAGAGAACTACACCTTCTGGGTGGAAGACAAGCCCTGGACCGACGGCTACAGGAAGCCCAATGTCGCTCTCGGCGACAAACGACGCAATCAATGTGCCGCCACCAAGTACGCTGATCTTCCCGAAGATGAGAAAGAGAAGGATCGTACCATAGCCAGGTATATCATCAACAGCCATCTAGACTACCAACAGTTTGTCAACTCATTCACTCCTCATAAACTTGAGGAACTGGAGAACAGGACCCTTGTCTTCTCCCCACCGTCAGACCCCCTTTCCATTCAGCCCACCATCATCATCAATGCGACTGACAGGCAAGTCCTGAAAAAGACCATAGACTCCTACAAGACTATAACGGGCAATACTCATATCTATGACTTCGGAACCAAAGGTAATAAACAACTCTACCTCGGCCCCGGATCTCAGGTAGCTCTCACTGCTAAGTATCGCGATAGAAGGGCGGGATCCCGTGGCGTCGTTGTGGCCATTGAGGAAATTGACGGAGAGGAGCTGCCACTCATTCGCTTCCTTGACGGAGAAGAGCTTTATATTGGATACGTAGACGGAGACCTCCCGCTCATGATGGCTCAGTAGTGATGTCAAGTTTGAGCTTGAGATGTGCCTCATTGACGGTAAGTTGATTGGGATAGATGACATGAAGCGAGCACTTGAGAAGGCTAGAACCTTTGACTGTGTTAAACTGAAGAACATGTCCTCAATACATAGGGTATGATTGATGGAAGTATGAATGATGGGAACAGATGTTTATAACCCTAAGGGTTATAAAAATGACTATGAACAACGAGCTAGCGACCTTTGGTCGCCGGGCGGCTAGCGACCTTCCGTCGCCCGTCCGCCGCTAGCGTCTATAAAGTAGAAATAGAATGACGACGATAGCTACCAGCAGGAAGATGGGTATATTGTCGGGCTTCGTGAGGTCAATGAAGTTCTCTCTCAGGTCTTCGTTATAAGGCATGACGCGGAGCGTGTATTCTGAATTCGCGGGTGTCCGGGCTCTAGAAAAATTTCCTCTCATTTTTCCTCAGTCAATATTTTTATACAATTTAGAACTAAGCAAGGTAGGGATCGAGCGTCTCTATGATCACATCAACCCACTTCCATATGATGGCTTTATTCTTGGAGGTACACGACTCCCACAGTAGATCAACGTCCATCTCGAGCGACGTCCCCTTCATTACTCGATGGTTGTGAACAGACATCATTTCTCTTACGCTTTCTTGTGATAGGAAATCAATTGCCATGGCGTACAGGTCCTCTTCATCCAATTTGTTCTTCACTTGATGACGGTAGTAAATGAGCCGTTTACACACAATTTTGTTTTTATCCTCAAACAGGGCCAACAGTTCTGCAATGAACTCAAGTAATTTAGTCTTGAATATGTGCATTTTGGGTGTGATTAGACGTTTATAACTCACTCGTGCTAAGTCTAACTTGCCAGGTCAGGTCATATATGGTAGCATCACGTTCTCGGTACTGATTAAATAGTTGAGGGTCCGTCCATAGTGGTCTTGGACCGCTTTGAGACTGACTGTTAAGATGTAAAATAACTGCTTAATCATATATATGTCTGCGTCTGCTTCCAGGACGATGTAATAGAGACTGTCGAGGCATGCCAGGAGGAGGGTCTTTGTTTCGTTATTCCTGCGTAGGGTATTGATATGTTGCTTGAATCTTCTCCTCCAACGCTTGAAATTAATGTGTTTTGTGAGGTAGCGTGCCCTGAACTGTTGCCTTATAAAGTCATCCCTCTCCTGGATCCCAACGATGGTCTCTACCGAGTGGATCAACATCCCCTGAACAAACTTTAGGTATGAGCCCTTGGTAACAGAGATGTTGGGCCTTTTTTTTGGTTTTTCATTATTGATCGGCGTCTCATCCAACTTCTCAGGAAGGACTTCCACGTTATTGAGCTTGTCTTGACACTTGATTAAAAAGTGTCCCTCGCATGGGTTATCCAGAGGGTTACGAACACCTTCTTTCTGTTGGCGTTGCCAGTCATAGAAATGAGGGTTGTGTCGGACCTCGTCTTTAGTCAGGATTCGGCGTGTGGTCCATGAGAATGTTGTATTACATTTGGTACAGAACATCTGGTCGCAGCCTCCGCTTTCTTTCTCAATAATGGAATGACATTTGGGACAAGTCTCACAGGTTGCATGTATGTGCTTGATCGTTTCCAGCATATCTTTATTGCAAGTGTGGCCTGGTTCAGCTTCCTCAATGCATATACTGCATATCTTAGCCTTACAAGAATCACATGTGTATGGGCTGCCCGCAAGCTCAGTAGCGACCGAAGGTACCGAGCTCCGCTCGGCCTGCGGCTTGCGGGGCAGAGCCCCGCCTTCCGCTCGCCGGGCGGCGGAGCCGGTAGGTAGGAGCTCATTACACTTGGGACACATATGAACAAAGGATAGGTGCTTACTAGGCCCCTCTTTCATGTACCCCATCTCGACTAGTGCGTGCAAGATCTGCGTATCGTCCATGCCATCCTTGCGCAGCCACTTGATAACGATCTCCATCTCGATTATGCGTTGTTCTTCATCTAATGCCGCTTTTGTGGCGTCGAGCATGGCGATCTCGAGATCGAAGAGGTGGCTTATCTCTTTATCGGCTAGTTGTTTGTACTTGGCCGCGGACAAGTATTCCCTCAGGTCGGTAATGAGGACTTGGGCGTTACAGAAGAGGCACTTGAAGTCGCCGAGGTTGTCCATCATATGTTTGAATACGCAGCCTGTGCACGCACTTTCCGAGCACTCGAGACATGTATATTTTCGCCTCAATTTTGAGGTATATTTGTTACAACAGATTTGACATTCCATTTTGATATACAGATAATTAGCTTTAGTGCGACTGCGGGCCTGGTTTCTTTTTATAAAGACATATGATTTCATAACCACGTATGGTTACGAATAGAAGACGCTAAGACGCTATGACACTTCAAGAGTTTGTACTACATTTATAGGAAGCGTTACCGAGCGGAGCTCGTCCGCTCGGTCACAACTGCCAATACGGGCCGAAGAGTCGGTGATGAAGCAACACGATTTGGTCATTGAGAGAGCTCTGAGGACGTAGTAGATGACGGTGACCGCGCTCAGGATAACTACCCTGAGGACGAAGAGGAGGGGGTAGATGAAGAACAATACAATACCTATGGTTAACATGAAAACGGTCATGAAAACAAAATACAGGCCTGCGCTCAAAAACACGCATATAGTGAGGATGATTGTTGTTGTTATTGCTAGGAAGACTAAAATGATCTTTGACACGAACTTGATGATGTACCATAAAAGATAGAACAGAGGAATGAAAATAAAAACTCCCACCCACGAGGTCATCAGGAGGAGCCCAAACGTGACGATCATCAGCGGTCCAAGAACTATCTTCCTCAGGATGAATTCTGGGAGGATACAAAAAAGGAAGCCAAACACTAAGCAAGTCTTACTTCTGCTTTTAGGAACTTTAACCGTGGTCACTTGTTTAATAGTATTGCGAGCGAAGTTGTATAAGTTTTTGATGATGTTTTTGTTCTCGTCGTAGTGGAAGTTCTTAAACTCGGGAGTGGAGAAGATCTTGAAGGACTTGAACATGATAGAGTTGAACACGCAGCTTAAGGCAGCGGTGACTATATCGATCACTTCAAGGGTGCAAAGAAATGTTAATACATCAAGCATCCTGTAGTAGCATAGAGCGTCTAGCTTAAAAAAGGTGTTCCAAATACGTTTCACAAAGTGATTTTCTGCATTTTTGAAAGTGATGTGAACCGAGCATTCTTGTCGCGCCGGCCGAGCAGGGCTGCGGGGCGGAGCCCCGCCCTGCGACCGAGCGGCTCCGCCGCCGGCCGAGCGAAGCTCGGTAAGGTCGCTCGGTATATCCAGGCACGCATCTTTATGCTTCGTTTGATCCATGATTTTTTTTTAACGGCCTTATCTATAAATCCTTAAAATTCAAGTTGTTTTCCTACTGCAGGGCCGCTCAATTGAATTGACATAACGGGAGCAGGTCATCCTCGTCTTCGTCTTCAATATACATCTGCTGGAAAAAACAACAGGCTATAGTCTGCCCCAATACATTCATTAACTGGTGTTTTTTTTCTTACGGAACACGGAGGCGTTTCTAACACGCTTGGGTTTAGACGATGCGAGCTTAGGGTAAACGGTGTGATTGGCGTAACTGGCAGACTCAAGAAATTTGGTAAATTTCTTGAGGGCCTTAACCAGGTCGTCAACTGAGTAGTCTGTGCGGTTTGCCACCCATATTGCAACTCTTTGTTTCTGGGCAGGGGAGAGGATATTCATGAACTTCATTACATCACGTTTGGCAACCTTGTCCCAAATATAACGAAGTTGTTCCTGCTCATCGTCATCAAAAATCCCGAACTGGGTGTCGTCGAACCCCCCGTGGATGTCAATGATGACTTTGTTCATCAATATCATAATGTCGTCCATTTTTTGCTTAACATAGATATTTTTTACAGGCTTTTCTCCTTACATATCAAAAAATGACTACTTATCAGAGTGAAAACACTAATGACTCGGCAATTGAGGGTAGTGCGCCCCGCAAGCCCGCCGGCGACCGAAGGTCGCTAGCCGCTCGGTCGCTAGATTGTAAACCTCCTGTACGCATTTCAATTCGTCCCGTTGCCGATAGTAATGACTATGTGAGGATGAATGTCTTAAGCTCATGGGATACTGATTTCGAGAAAGTGCCCTGTGTGTCACAGTCTGCACGTGATGTATGTAACAAAGTGGCGTTTGTCAGTCAAGACCCACGTCTTGTAAGTTCCGCACACAGTGGACAGAGGTTAGCCCTTGACAATATACCTCTCAATGGTAAAGTACAGGTACGGGATACACCATATATACCGGGGTACAGAGCGGCGAGTTATAATTCTTACTCAAATATACACGGAGGTCAGAATACATACTATTATGGTAAGGATCTTGCTGTACCCTTTATCTCTGAACTATTTATTAAGCCAGGCCTCGTAGTGAAGGAGGATTACGTTGATCCCATGGATTCGTACAAACCTCACTACTGTAGAGCCAGCATGGACAACAAGAACTGCCTTAGTTGGATCAGGGATAGTCAATTCCACAGAGAGGATCTCATGAGCAAGCAGATCTGGAATAGAAATCAGACCAACTATGAAGTGGATGTAGAGTCCAGACGTATGCCTCTACCGAGCTCGCTCAAGGTCGCCGGGCGGCGCAGCCGCTAGCCAGATGAAAAAAATCACAGTATACCAAAATGAAAGAAGAAGTTCGCGAAGATTTTTGTGGTATGTGCATGGCTGTTCCAATCGCATTAGCTGGTGCTGGTATGGCAGGCCTATCCTCAAAAGAAGACTATCAAAAAAGGAAAAGGATTATAATCTCCACAGGCATCGTCATCCTCATCATCAGTCTGTTCCTCTTTTGGTATTACAAAGATTGTAGTTCATGTAAAGTGTAATTTTTGAAAATTTTATAACCTCCTCTGGTTATAAATTAGACATCATGAGATTCCAGTGTTTCGTTGTTTTAGACTGTCCATATATAGACCAAACTCATAAAATTACAAGGATTACTACCTTTAAACATTATTTTGAATTCACCTATATTGTTGTTTGCAAATGAGACTATATCCACAGGTGCTCTTGAATTAAGTCGTTCTTCTGGTAGTACCGACACTACTCTACCATACAATGTATTCCCCGTAGGCATCGATGTTGAGGCGCCCGCTATAGTGGAAGTCCCCAAAGTCCTCAATGTAGAAAGAGTCAGGGTCGTCAAACCGAGCAAGCCTCCAGTAGCGCCCCATCTGCTCGCCATATCCCACCAACTCAAATGGATGATCTGATCTCAGGCCATCCTCTTCACCCACGACCACCCGAGCATTTTTTATCAACTCACAAAACAGCGTCTTTAACTCCATTCTTTAGATAATGATATATTTACTCATAACTGTATAACCACGAATCGTAGCACATGTCCTTCAGGGTCTTTTTTGGTTCCCATCCCAGATCGGAACGGGCCCTGGTAGCGTCGCACACAAGTTCGTCCACGTCTCCCTGACGCCTAGGTCTATCCTCGTGCTTCACTTCGATGTTGTTTGTACCTCCATATGTGTCCAAGATCTCCCTGACACTGTAGCCGGCACCCGTCCCCAGATTGAAAGGAAAGAATCCATGATATGTGGAGCAAGCGTAGCGGACAGCGTCCACATGCCCCCTGGCAAGGTCGTGGATGTGGATGTAGTCGCGCACGGCCGTCCCGTCTCGCGTGGCAAAGTCGGTCCCAAACACACCCACAGGCTTATTTTGTTTCACGTATTGGGCGATGATGGGGAACAGGTTGTTGGGGTTATCCTTGGGCTCTTCACCTAACATGTGAGACGGATGAGCCCCGCATGGGTTGAAGTACCTCAAAACTACAACGCTCAATGTGTCGTTACAGGCCACCAGGTCCCTGAGCATCTCTTCAATTACGTGTTTGGTTTTGCCGTATGGGTTGGTGATGTTTTGGCCGGTTGGGTGGTCTTCGTTGATGGGCATGTATTGGGGGATGCCGTAGACGGTGGCGCTGCTGCTGAAGATAATTTTGTCCACGTTGTATCGAAGGGCGGCCGCAAAGACGTTGCACGAGGTGAGGATGTTGGTCTGGTAGTACATGATGGGATTGGTGATGGACTCGGAGACGGCCTTCTTGCCGGCTAGGTGCACCACAATGTCCACACTATGTTCCCTGAAGATCTCTTCAACGGCGTTCTTGTTCATTAGGTCGACTTTATGGAAAGAGTAAGTGCCTCTCGACAACGATCGGTCGCTTAAGGCCAAGATCTCATCGTTAACATCGTATGAGTTGTCGTAATTGTCTATACCTACGACATCGTAGCCTTGTTGCAAAAGCTCAACGGCACAGTGAGAGCCGATGAACCCTGTTACTCCTGTCACCAATACTTTCATAGTCATGTTTTCTTCAGAAATGTTATATATAGCCTACATTCAAAAACACGCGAGTATATCGTAACCCCGAAGGGTTAGGATTGGACGGTTAGGATTGGGCGGTTAGGATTGGACGGAATATGCTACACGTTATGCGTTTACACATCGTCTTATCGTAATCATTTCGTCTCCGAATCTTCCCTGGACGATATCGCCAGGGCGGATCCTCAGATATCTAGCAAGTGGATCTGAGGCCAGCAGGACGGGAAGCCTGTTGGCTTGAGGGGGTGCCTTTGTGAGGATCGTAATGTCTGGCGAATGGCGTTGGACGTCGAGTAGGTCGTAGCTGAGATCGTCGAACGTAAAAGTCTCAAACTGATAGAGGGCTATGAGCTCGTCTGTGGAGTTGGTGATATTCTGCTTCGCGTCCGGTGTGAGAACGGTGTCGTGAACGATCAGTATGTGTGTGATTTCCTTGGCCATTGAGATGATGGCCTTCACTACATTGATTGTAACCTTATCTGCCTTGTTTTTTTTGTGCACAAAGAATACGATTGCCTTTGTACCGTCAGGTTTGGTTACTTCTAGTCTGGGTTTTTTACCGGGTATCCCTTCCTCGTCGGTGTCCATGAAATCCCCAATGGTGTAGCCGCGTCTGGTGAGCATGAGCTCAGTGTAGGTTCTGACAGTATCCATGCTTATATTATTCATACTTATGTAATCCATGATGCTTAGTTCCTTCAGTCTTTGTATGACCCTCTTTATCATCTTTTGTGGTCTTGCATGATGTATGGGTGTGTTTACCAGTGACTATGAACTTCTTTTCATGGTATGCCACTGTGTCCACGACGATGTCACCCAAGACAAAGTCCATGGACACTCCTTGTTTGATGACGGGTACTGTGCACTTACAGTCATCAAATTTGTACTTCTTACCTTTGACTGTACCATTCATGACGAAGATCTGAAACGGCGTGTCGCATGTATCGTCGACTGTTGCTAGAATACAACACATGGCAGAGTTGTTTAATATGATCACGTTTTTGGACACGTAGACATTCCCTGGCTTTGGCAACATGGATTGGATTGCGTACGTGGTCGAAAAGCGCGTGCCGCCGTCAGCCATTGAGATCTCAACTTGCGTCACATTCTTGATCTCTATGTCCTTGATGTAGCCATACTCCTTGCTGCATATACCAACCTTCGCATTCCTCAATTTCTGCCTGATGTGCTCAAGGATATGGCGGTCCAAGTACATGGGCTGTAACGCAACCAATTCATTGGAAATAGTAACTGAGTGATCAAACATGTTTCTTTAATTTATCCTTATTCTCCTTAAACTATAACTCATGTTTTGGAGGTATTTATGCTTGATTTGATTTTTTTCGTCATCATATTCGTTACCCGAGGGGTAACGAATTTTGAGCGACTGGTGGTGTTGTCGCGGACCGAATAGGTACTTACCTGAGGCTACCCTACCTTCTTCTAGGTATCTAGAAGATCTTATGGTAGTGCTCAATGAGCTTCTTCACAAGGTCTTCATGCTTGCCTTTGGGAATTTCAAGACCAAGCTCTGAGAAGATGTACTTGATTTCAGCATTGGTCGCCCTCATGAGCTGGCACCCCATGATCTTGCGCTGCCTTAGGATCTTCATAGTGGTGCTATTCTTGTAGTAGGACTTGTCTTTCATGAGTTCGTCATACTTCTCCTGATTGGGGTCGGCTATAGCGAAGGTGTCAAATGGCTCGGTCCTCTTGCTCTTGGGAACATAGAGTTCATAAGGCGAGTTGAGGCGCTCAATGATGTCTGACTTCTTGCCATCTCTGGGGATATTATTGTAGACGCAGATGAACTTGAGCTGCTTCATGTTCAGCTTGTTGCTTATGTACCCAGTATATTCATAGTGCTCTTCTCCCAAACTCTCATAGATCTCATCCCACTCAAGCTGGGAAACAGAACATTCAGGGGCAGACATGCCGTTGGTTATCCTGTATTCCTCATACTCCTCTTCTATGCGAAGATTAGAAAAGTCCAAGGGGGAATCCATGTCTACGCAAGTCGTATAGGGGACATCATAAGTGTCGTTGAAAAAGAGAGAGCGAAGTAGGTCATTTTTGCAATTGAACGGAGCAAAGTAGGCACTGAACTCATCTACATACTCATCTACATATGAGGTGGCGTACCTAATCAGATCTTCAACAGTGTTAAAGTAGGCAGCCATGCTCTCAAACCTGAACAGTTCGGCTTCAATCTTAGTCTTTTCTTCTTTGTACTTCTTGTAGTCTGAGATACACTCCTTCTTCTCCTTGATGCTGGCTTTGGTAGTCCTGAGGGCCTTCCTCATTTTGGCCAGCTCCTTCTTCTTTTCCTTGAGTTCGTTTTCGCTTCGATCATCTTCATCCAGTTCTTTGAGCTCATCAACTTCATCCTTGAGGGAATTTATTACCTCAGTCATCTTGGTGACCTCCTTCTCAAGGGACTTGATGACGGGCTTAGGGTCTTCTATCATATCGCCCAGGTCATTGATCATGTTCTCGGCGAACATCTTGACCTCCTCAACCATCTCGTCGATCTTCTTGCGTTCCTCCTCACTGGCCTCCTCAACATCCTCTTCATAGCTGTCTGCATCCTCCCATTCAGAGTCGGACTCGTCCTCATAGAGTCCGGCGTAGAGCTCGTCGAGTCTGGCAAACGTCTTCTCCTTTCCAGTGAGCTTAGTCTTGGGCTCCTCAAGCTCTTCCGCCCCAGAGGAAATGTCCTCCTGAGAGGAAATGTCCTCCTGAGAGGAAATGTCCTCCTGAGAGGAAATGTCCTCCTGAGAGGAAATGTCCTCCTGTGCCTCGTCGACCTTGACAGCCTTGACAGCCTTGACAGCCTTGACAGTCTTGGCGGTCTTGGCGGTCTTGGCGGTCTTGGCGGTCTTGGCGGTCTTGGAGGTCTTGGAGGTGAGCTTAGTCTTGGGCTCCTCAAGCTCTTCCGCCCCAGAGGAAATGTCCTCCTGTGCCTCGTCGACCTCGGCAGCCTTGACGGCCCTGACAGTCTTGGCTGTCTTGGCGGTCTTGGAGGTCTTGGAGGTCTTGGAGGTCTTAGCTTTGATAGTTTGTGCGTTCATGATTGGGTTTATATGGTTTTGTATTACTATAATCCCTTATTCCCAGAATCCAATAATTCAAATTTGCAATTTTCAATTTTTCATATCTGATGGTCTTTTGAGGTGTTCCTCGTCAAAAATCATCTTACTATAAAATGGTTACAACTACTAAAGCTGGTGTTAAGACTATCGGCAAGGTCCTCATACGAACTGAAAAGGTCGGTAGTCAGACACTTGTTGATCATCAAGGTAAGCCCTGGTCTCTTGATGAAAGGCTGTGTAAAGGAGGATTCGGGACCATTTACTCATGTACAGAGAATGACAAAGTCGTGGTTAAGACACAGCACCGGTCAGATGATCAGCTGCGTAAAGAAGAGCGCTTCTACCGGGACTTGCAACGGTTGGACACAACAGAAGCGCCCAAGTACATACCGGACCTCGTGACGTCGGGGGTGGCTAACGACCTCCGCTTCATCGTGATAGAGCGCTTCCCGTTCGACCTGCAGCGCTTCATCGACAACATCTACCTCTCAAAACAGGAACGCTGTGGGATGGCTCGCCAGCTCGTATCGGCCATCCGCTTCATTCACTCGTTCGGTTATTCCCATGGAGACCTTAAAGCCAAAAATGTGCTTGTACGGTCTGAGAGAGGGAACATATCCCTGTACATCACAGACTTTGGTCTAGTTCACAAGTTTGTAAGGGACGGCACGCATACCCCCTACACGCCCGGTAAGCTCTGTCTTCATAGAGGCACATTACCCTTCATCAGTGAGGACTCACACGTGGGTGCGATCCCCAGCAGGCGCTCAGATCTCGAGAACATGGGGTGGCTCCTCATCGCATCACTGTTTGGAGGCGTGCTGCCCTGGGTAAAGATGACAGGTAAGAGCGCTGTGCTTGACGCTAAACAGTCCGCAAAGCAAATGATCTCAAATGGAGAGGAGTCAGTCCTGAAAAAGATGATGCCAAAGCAGTCCCACAAACGCCTCCTCAAGTATATGAGCGAAGTGATAGGTCTTGGATACGAAGACGAACCAGATTATGACTCACTTGAGAAAATATTTGAAGTTGAGTCCGAGATATAATGAAATTTTGAAATTTTGCTATTAGAGATAAGGCATATAAACTAAACGAACAATGCCTACTCATTGTGAACGATATATTGGTACCCTCCTCGGAGGGTGCATTGGAGACATCCTTGGTTCAACCAACGAAGGGAAGACGTTTGATTTCATCAGAACGAAGAACAGCTACGTGACCAAATTCTGTCACAACCGCTACACCGACGACACAGAGCTCACCCTGGTTCTGGCCCGCTATCTTGCCAAGTATCAGACACCAAACAAAGACCACTCGATGGTCCAAGAGGTACACAGCATGTATCAGAATGTCGTGAAGAACAGTAGACGCGGCTACTCAAAGAAGACCAGGGACCTGCTCGGTAACTGGAACCACTGCATGCTGGCCAACGCCGCTGAGACGAACGGTGCCGTCATGAGGATTGCTCCGATGGCACTTATCACGTACGATTCCGACCAAGACCTGTACGACAAGATTAAGTATGCCATCTACTGCACTCACGGTGAGAACAAAAACGCAACAGACACGGCGTTCATCCACGTCAAGCTTCTGATTAGTATTATCAACCAGAAACACAAGACTGCAGAGTCTATCTATCTCTACGCAAAAGAGCTCGCTCAACGAGTCAAAAACACCACAATCCACGCTTACCTCACGCTCATACATCCTGACAACAAGAAACGCTTTGAGGAAACGCAGTGGAACGTGAACAAAAGTATCTTCGGAGACGACATGTTCTTCCAGATCAAAGCCATCGACTGCTTCATTTGTGCCCTCGTTTGCTTCTTCTACAACTTCACGAAGCCCAAGGAAGCATTGATCATGGCGGCTAACCTCGGGGGCGACACAGACACAATCGCCAAGCTGGTAGGGGATCTGGTAGGAGCCACGTATGGCATCGAGTGGATCCCTGAGGAGTGGCAAAACCCCGAGGGCAAGGACGAGCTGACCGAGCTCGCCAAAACCCTGTACACCAACAACTACAAATAGACTGAATCATCAGTCAAATAGGAGTCAAGGTGTTCCTTACCCCACGGGGTAAAGAAATGAAAGTGAAGAAGAGACAAAGAAATGACACACTACAGGCGATAGAAGTTACCGAGCCTGGTACCTTTTAGACGATGAAACGTTCCTTGCCTGACCATTGTGTTCTTGATATTGATCAATAATTGCTTGGCGATGTGGGGTCTGTCCAAGATCTTGTTCATGACGATGTCTTGGTCGATGGTGGTTGGGTCTACGGCGTACTGGGGCACGCAGTTCTGACCAACATAGTACGAGATGTACGGAGACGAAGGGTTGACGGGATCAAACGGTTCCGTCCTCAGCTCACAGTTCATCATACCGATCCTGAAGCGGTCTTGGGCGGTGTTCTTGAGGAGCACATCACCTGAAGAGAGGCCGATGGTTTGTTGGTTACCTGCGAACATGGAGTCTGCAACTTGACTGTATTCCTCATTAGCTGTTTTTGAGGCGGCGTACTCACAGACACCGTCCCAGTTTTGAGCACACCGGTTGGCCATGTAGACCTGACACGGTCTGCTGTTCTGGCCATATGTAACAGCGTGGCTTCCGTGGTTGAAGCGTTGGGACGCGTTGCTCCCAATACAGTACGTCAGGGGGTCGTTGTTGTACACGGGTAGCGCGTTCACGGGGGAAGCACCAAATTGAGATAACTGTGCATACATTTTTATCTATGACTGATAAAAATGAGTACGACATTAGGACGTACTTATGGTCATCTCTTACCCCTCAGGTAAGAGAACGTGTATGGTCTTTATATGCTATCATATCAATCTTCATCGTCAAGGAGCTCTATGTTAACCATCTCAGCAATCATGTCTTCAAAACTGATACTAGGATTCCAATCAAGAGCCTTCTTAGCCTTACTGCAATCACCATGAAGGAACTCAACCTCAGTAGGTCTGAAGTAGATGGGGTCGACACGCACCCTCACCTCTCCATATTGATCAACCCCTACCTCGTCAAGGCCTTCACCTTCCCATGTGATCTTGAGATCAATGTGTTTGAATGCCTCCTCCACAAGTTCACGTACTGTCTTGTATTCGCCCGTGCAAATCACATAGTCGTCGGGCTCGTCCTGCTGCAACATCTTCCACATACATACAACAAAGTCGCGAGCGTGTCCCCAGTCACGTTTCGCGTTCAGGTTCCCCAGCCTGATACACTCACTGTACCCGTCCTTGATGTCGGCCACTCCCCGACACACCTTCTTCGTCACAAAGCATCCGCCTCGGCGGGGGCTCTCATGATTGAAGAGGATACCGTTGGATGCAAAAAGCCCGTAAGCCTCTCTGTAATTCTTAACCATCCAATACGAGTAGAGCTTAGAGATGGCGTAGGGAGAGCGCGGCCTGAAGGGAGTGTACTCGTTCTGGGGAGCGGGCGCGTCTCCAAATAGCTCGCTAGTCGATGCTTGGTACAACTTAATTTTAGGGTTAACTACTCTAATAGCTTCCAACAGTTCAAGGACGCTGGTAGCATTTGCCTCAGAAGTGTATCTAGGTATGTCGAAAGAGGCCTTGGCAAAGGACTGCGCGGCGAGGTTGTAAATCTCGTCGGGGTGGATCTTCTTGATCAGTGAGACCAAGCTCTGCGTCACGTCGCCGTAGTGCAAGTGGAAGTGCTCGTTCTCTTCGAGGTGGCATACTCTGTGCTTGTTGTTCACTGAGCAGTGCCTGATGAGCCCGTGTACGTCGTAGCCCTTGTCCAGGAGCAGCTCTGCGAGGTAGCTGCCATCCTGTCCGCCAGCACCAGTAATCAAAGCAGTTTTTTGAGGCATGTTTTAAGTACACTTATATGTCCCTTTAACCTACTTGCATTTTCGTTTATTTGTCTTACTTACGCTTACTATCTACCTCATTTTTTCGTCAGTCGCGGAGCTCACTCCATCATGAGGATGATCCACGTCCCCAAATGTCTGATTTGTGAGGATCCAATACCTGTCGTTCTTCTCGTAGGCCTTCTTTATCTGTCCTGGTCTGAACTGAGAGCAGATGGCCGCGTTGGAGATGCCTTGCCAGTGTCCGTTCTTCCATAACCTCAGATCGTCCACGATGAATAGGCTGGGTCCTATAGGCTTCTTGTTGATGACGTTAATCTCCTTGAGAAGGGGCACCGGGTGCTCGGGGTTGTGCGCGCTATCCCAACCACTCACATGAGCGTCCATGTAGAAGACGGCTCCGTCCTTGTAGTCCTCGTACAGCGTGGGCAGCACTAGTACGCTATCGCCGAATAGGGCCTTAATGTTGTCGTAATTTTTGAATGAAGCGAGCGACTCTTGGTACAGGGGTTCAAATATCTCAATTGTGCAGACCTTTTTAAAGTGAGGTGAGACCATGCGGCACGTGTCACCCTTGTATCCTCAGGAATATCTTCAAATAGCTCGTTAATCTGTAGCGATCCTCCCATAGTGTTTTTAAGTAAACACTGTCTTAAGCCTTTAACGGCTCCGCCGCTCGGTCTAGAAGAATGCTGATCCATGGTTCTGTTCTGTTACCCCGAAGGGTAAGAGATTTTGGTAAAAAAAATTACCGAGCTCCGCTAGAAGTCGTCATCAGGTACGTAGTCATCCTCTTCAATCGTAGAGTCCACAGTTGTCAGCGTCTGCATCTTCTGTTCTATCTCACTCACAGGATTCGACCTGTACTCCTCATCTTGCAGCCGCTCGTCAACCCCCTTCACATCCTCGTCAATGAGCTTCTGGTAATCGACCAACAACCCCATGAAGCCCGTGCCTGCCTTCGGCTGGTTACCTGAGATGATGGCTGCACTGACACCTGCGTTGTTCTCAATCTCTGTCCTCATTGACGCTGCGAGGAGGATGTCTGTACTCTCCTCAAAGGTGGCCTTACTGAGTGGACCCACGTCATTGTATCGCATCGTGTACCTCGTGATAGAGCACGGTTTGCCCCTGTACGTCATCTTGTCCACTAACAGCTGAATGTGTAGTGTGTTGACGCCCCCAACCACCTTCTTGAGATCGTCAAAGAGCATCTGCCTCACGGCTGAGATGCCGAGGCACTCGTAGACCTCCCAGAAGTCGTTACAATACAATCTCTTGTTGTCAATCAGTGGGTGAGCCAGCATCTTCTTCAGGTTGGTTCCCTCAGTCACCACAAACCACTCACTCCCAGAGGGGTCATCAGGGTTACCCGGCTCGTAGTCCAGATGCACCGCTTTGACGCCCTCCATCCCACAGACCAAGACCTTGTTGAGCGCTGTGAGGTAATCGCTAAAGCTTTTCTGTGCAACCTTGAACGTGACCGTGATGGAAGTGGGGCCTATGCGGCACTGGCACTTACTGAAGATATCCTCCTTCCGTTCGTGGATTGCATATGCGATCTTGTACGTGTTCAGACGGTTGGTATACATGACCTTCTCGTCTAACTTAAACTCAAATACGGCTGAGGTACCGTCAATCTCCATTGAGGGCCTGGTCTTGTAGAGGTCCTCAAAGTGAAGTCCCACGATAGAGCACCCGATCGCCTTCCTGAGCGCGTCAGACGTCTCGAACTTGTTCTTGAAGTAGATCGTGCATGTCTTCACCTTGAGCTTCTTGCTCATGTTCAAGATCTCCTCGAGCCTGCCAACCCCAGATTGCTGAAGCTTACCCGCCGTGTGGAACGTATTGAGGGTGGTCTGGGTCTGGCGTTCGCCGATGCTCTGGGCTCCGATGATACCGACGCACTCGCCCGGAGTGGCCCTGCGCGAGTGGTACTTGGTGATGATGTACTTCTTGAAGTCCTCGTACTTGTCAGGAACGAGCCTGATCTTGTTGAGCTCCCTCCTTAGGACACCGTCCTGCTTCTTCCTCATCTGGTCGTACATGACCTCAGGGATGTTAGATCTCCATGTGCACCCCTCCACGATGTCCTCAATCTCATCTTCCGTCAACACTTCCGCCTCATCGGTCCTGTCATCGTCGGGACCGTCTCCTCTGTTCATTTTGGCTGCTAGACGTTCTATATTCACCGGGTACACCTCCCCCTTGGCTTCATTGATGTTGACCTTGGCGGGATCGAAGCCGTGATTGCCGAACGCGAATTGGTAGATGTTCTTCTTGGCGTCCCTGACTGTACCATCGTACTCAACCTTCAGGTCTTCATTGATTTTGACGATGGACCTCTGGATGTATCCTGAGGCGGCTGTCCCCATGGCGGTCTTTGTCATACCCTCCCTGCCGGTCATGGCGTGGAAGAACATCTCGTCTGGATACATACCCTCAATGAAGGAAGAGGCTACGAATCCGCGACTTCTGTACTTGCGGGCCGGGTCGTTGATGATCGTCTCAGGGTAGTGGATGAGCGTTCTCTTCTTGTTTGAGAGCGTGGGGGCTGGCCTATGACCGTTGAGGTTCTGTTGCCCCAGTAGTCCTGTGATCTGGGCTATGTTGAAGTAGTCACCCTTGCTCCCCGATGCCACCGTGCTGATGAAGTTGTTGTCTGGCTTGAGCGTCTCCTTAGCGATCTTGAGACCAATGTCCTTCGCCTTGTTGAGGGAGCAGTTGACGCGCGCTTCCCTGATTTGAGGATGATCCGTGGATTTGGAGACGTTGCTGGCCTCTAGGAAGTGCTTCTGAGTGATGTTCTTGATCTCTTCCTTCTTCTGGGGGTCACCGATGAGGCAGTCTTGAATACCCACTGAGAAAGGGTTCAGTTCGAGCCAGCCATTAGTCAGGAATTGGATGTTGTCAAGGAAGCGTGCGGTGACGTCGACTCCGTACTCCATGCAGAGCACGCGGATCAATGACCCTTTGGAACCCTTGAGTGTGGATTTGTCAAAGAAGCCCGATGTGACGACCCCGTGTTGGATCTTGAGGTTGGGGTAGTCGATGTGGAAGTCTGGCGGAAAGAGGAACCCGAACAGGGCGTGAGTTGAGTAGACGTTGTTAGCTTCCTTTCTGATGTTCCTGATCTGTTGAAGGCGCTGCATGTAGTCATAGACATGTGTGATGTGCATCATGCACTTCATGAAGTGCGCTCTGGGCATGTGTTGGACCTTCTCTGTCATCTTGTAGGCACCGAGGAGCGAGTCTTGAACGATGACCATCTCTGGTTTATTGCTTTGGGCTGAGAGGATGTTATAGATGGCGTTGGAGTTGTGTTCGAGCTCTGCCCTAGCTTCCTCGGTCTCTTCTACGAACATATTGCCTTCATCACCGTCGAAATCCATGTTAAAACCAGTCACAATGGCTAAATTCACACGCAGCGTCTTCCCAGGCTTCACGACCACCTTCATCCCCTGCATTGAGTTCCTGTGTAGGGTAGGTTGCCTATTCAGCAACACAAAGTCACCATCCCTTAGGAAACGCTCCACCTTGTCCCCAATCTCCAACGTGATCTTCTTCTTCTTGGGCATGATGGTCGGTATCTTCTTCGGTTGTCCACTACTGTCCTTTGGGCGTGTGATCACATCACCCTCTTTGATCTCCATTTTGCAGTCCGTCACCGTTATTGTCTTACCATCCCTCATGATCTGGTCGCCGTGGTTGAGGTACGTGCCCAACTTGACACTGGCTGCGGGAACCGATATGCGCGTCCCGTTCTTCCTGATCACCACTGAAGCCTTACCGGGTGTGTTGACCAGCTCCGTGAGCTTGGCGATGGACAGATGCGTCACGTGTTCTGGGATGGTAAGCATATTCGCAATCTCCTCAGGAACGGCAACCTCATTCAATTTCAGAGTGGGATCTGGTCCCACCACAGTCCTTGCCGTCTTGTCGCAGCGCTTGCCCATTAGGTTCTGGCGCACGTGCCCGGTCTTCTTCGTGATGCGTTCCTTGATGCCGGTCATGGGCTTATGATTGGTGTTGTGTACCGCCTTACCCCTTGAGTTGTCACAGTATGTAAGGGTCTTGAACTTGATGATGGCTCTGGCCTTCTCATTGGTGGTGTCTTTATGAAGAAGGTTGTTGGTCTTGATGATGTCCACCAAGCTGATGCTGAGGTCGTCGTCGCTGATGTTGTCTGCAGTGACCATCCTGGGCCTGCAGCACGTGGGGATGACCGGGAACTTGGTCAGGACCAGGTTCTTGGGGTGGAACATCTCGGTGTTGACGCCCAGGATGGCGACGTCCTCACTGGGTACGTTGTCGAAGATCATCTTGACTGCCTCAGGTTTGAGGACGCTCGTTTCTACGGAGTTCTTATGCTTATACACGGCAGTGATGATGTTGTCATTGGGCTCATACTTGATATGAGGATGCGGGCTCATACAGTGACCACAGAACGAGATCTTTGTGGAAAGGTGAATGATGATCTTGTCGTACCCCCTCACCCCTTGCAAGTCCAACTCCTCCTTAGTACAAAGCAGACGATGGCACTTGAAACAGAAGATCTTGAGCATAGTCACTACTTGCTTGTAAAAGAGGATGATGGGTATGTTGAGATCGATGTGACCAAAGTGGCCTGTACATTTCCATACCGTCTCGTTACATGTCTCGCACTTGGCGTTGTTCTCAACGCATCCCAAACGGGGGTCGTAGACGCTTCCTGGCTCGACGGCTAGCGTGGCCTTGTCTATAGCGCAAACAGATCTGTTCACGATATCCTTGTCTGACTGAATGCCAAACTGTATAGTATTGATCTGCATTAACTGATCCATACTTTCACTCTTATTTTCAACCATTTCGCTTAACTCAAATACTCAACTATTTACGTACTCAATCAATATCAACTGTTATCCGTTACCCCATGAGGTAACAGATTTAGATAGCGGGGAACGGAGGCTAGCGACCTTACCGAGCTTGCGGGGCGGAGCCCCGCCCTGCGACCTTCGGTCGCTCGCTCGGCCGGCGGCGGAGCCGCTCGGTCGCCCGTCCGCTCCCGCTAGCAGCTAGGCTGCTGGGTCGAATTAGAAAAGATTCAGTAGTAGGATTCAGTAAGGATTCAGTATGCTATTAGTCTACATTGGAGTCCATGCTCGAGTGTTATACCAGTTCTATTTTTGAGATTATGCCTCTTCTCATTTTCAATTAATTGTGTCCTAATGTATTCAATCAGGATGTTGATGTTCTCGAACATGGTGTCGTAGTCCTGAGCCGCGTGTCCTATGATGATGAAGTCCTTCAACCCTCTCTCAAACACCTCGATGAGCTTGATCAAGTCCTTCTTCATCTCTCGTCGTTTATAGTTGAGGCGCAGCTGAATGACCCAATTGGCCTCTGCTCGTTCTAAGGTTTCTGGTCGTCTCTGTATGAGGTATGATTCCCTGAGTTGTTGTTTATTTTGGCGGAGGGTCTCGTCGTCGTACACGTCGTTGGCCAGAACAGGAAGAATGGCGTTTATCTCGGCCAGCACGCGCCATATGAAGCTGTTACTCCTCATGGCGCGCGTAGCGGCGGTCCGTTTGGTGGCAAGTTGGTAAGCCTTGCTTTTGTCCATATCTTTCAGGGCTCTGTTCAATTCCTCCCCACATGGGTCGTTTGCGGCTATGGGCACGTTTCCATTGTTGAGTTGGGCCATATACTCGTGGTAGTGAGGGTTGTGGATGACACCCTTGTGTATGGTGAGTGTGCGCCATGAAAAGGCTGTCTTACACTTGGTGCAAAACATCTGGTCACACCCATCGATCTTATGGATTGGTACTTTACATCTGGGGCAGGGCTTTGTGTCTCGCTTGAGTAGCTTGATGGTTTCTAGTTGTTCCTTTTTACATTCATGTCCTTCATTCCGTTCCTCCCTACACTTGGCACACACGGTCTTCTTGCAGTCATTGCAGCGCCCATTCTTGACGATGCCCGTGCACATGACCAGGGGGCAGAAAAAGGAGGTGCTATCGCTGTTGATCTCTTCGTCGCTCTTTTCCAAGACGTCTTTGTACAGTTTGCGTAACTCTTCCTCAGACGCGTCCCGGAATTTCACCATCTCCTCGTCTTGGGAGCACCTCTTTAGATGAGAGTTGAGGGCCGTGAGGCGGCTGGTGAGGAGCTTGCTTCGAGCACGCGCGTCCATGCGCTCTTGAGTCGCCTTCAAGAGCGCGCGTTCCTTGCTGATGTCCAGCTTGACGACCTTCTTCATGTACTCGTCCCTGAACACCTTGGGAGTGTGAATGAAGATGAACTCTGTTGGGATGGGTTGTTTACAGGACATACACTCTTGTTCTGACCCGTCCATAATGAGGAAGCGTCTGAAGCACTGAAGGCAGGTGATTGCCTTACAGTCTTCGTAGTCACATTTTATGGGGTGACGTTTTTTGGTGGTAAACTTATCACAGCAAATATCGCACTGTAATGCCATTGTATCCTTTGTTTAACTAAATCATCGATCGTCAACCGTTTTCAAATTTTTTGTCACCCTTGTAAACCCACCCCTGTACACACAATAAGTGTCATTCTGCAATCTCCTCTACCATATCCAATGAGTCTATGCTGAGCGCTCCAAACGACATAGGTGCATCTCTTAGTGGGGATCTGGGGGGCGTGGGATAGCGGGTCCTCTTGAGGAGTAGATGGCTCCTCAGATCGGCATTGTCGTCTACCTCTTCTTCAGGCTCGTAGTCGGACTCGAATCGTTTAATCAGGAGTGATCTGAGCAGTTCCACGCCATCGGTTTCATTATTCTTGTCATACTCAGTGAAGTCAAAGTACATCTCCTTGTCCTTTTTGCGCACTAGCGTGACGAAGAGTATGTATACGTCAGTGGGGCTGTAATATTGCTTGTTGAGTAGCAGGTTCCACTCCTGCGTATCGTACACGTCATCAAGGGGTAGATCCTCCACTTCGATGAGATTGTCGCGTTTTGAGGGTTGCGGTGTCACCCGGATCTTATCGGAGTCGAAGGGTTCGTAGACCAGCATTCTGTCAATGGGACCGTAGAGCATATTCTTGGACTTCTTGAGTGTGCTTTTGTACTTGGGTTGTCCCTCAATGGGCTTCGGGGTGCAGTTCTTGAGGAGGACTGTGAAGAAGGACTTGAGTATGTAGTTAAAAACAACGTCGCATACAGCGACGTATACTTTAAGTAGAGTCATCTTTGAGATACCAACAGTCTTTGAGAACTCATCGTCTGTTTTGGAGATACGCGTGTATACGATCCAAAAGTAGATACACCCACATATGATTGAGTTGGGTTGGGACGTGTTTACAATGTCTGACTTATCCTTCACAAGGTTAAAGACGTTGGCTACCAAGTTGAACATGATCTTGGTGTCCATTCCGAGCTTCCTCAGTTTTGAGTTGATACTGATCAACTCCTCTTTGGTTTGATTAAACTTGAGAGTGAACTCGGACTTCTTGGGTATATTGCTAGAGAGGATGGCGAAGCCCTTGTTGGCCTCGTGCTGCTCAAGGAGGAACATATCCAGGAGATCGTAGTAGGATATGTGGTTGCCGGCTAGTGCCGACGCTCTGTGCAGGCTCGCGAGGATTATGGACCTCTTGGACGTGTTTCTGAAGATTTTGTTGGCCGTTGCCTTTTGATATATTTCGATGGTAATGTCTTTGATGTGTTGTTCGATGTAGAAGGGTATGTCATTGTAGAGCGAGGACTCGCTCTTGCGGCGTTTCTTCATGCCTATGATGTTGGATGAGTGCTGTGTGGCTATGTAGTTCTCCTCCAACAGCTCGCCACACTCGAGGCACGTCTTCTTACCGTTGTCGTTACTCGTCTCATCATGTTTGCATGAGTAGTCGGACTCCACCGAGTCCTGGCGCTTCAGTTTACTTTCCTGGAACTCCTTTGCTACTAACTTCAGCGCTTGTTCAAATAATTTCAAATGTTGTGGTTCCATGTTTTTGGCACTATTTATTTTTATCTAGTAGACACTACAACCCGATATTCAAATAATGATGATTACCTATGAGCTCCACATTGCAAAGAGTGCAAAGAGGTGATACGCGAACCCAAGGAACGCGAACCCAAACGCCAACGCCGCCGAGCCTCCCCTACCGTAAGTGACGTACATGAATAGCGGCATCGCAATGAACGCATGGAACATATGCATGTTACGCTTGTACAGATACGACTGGTCATCTGCGGCATGCGGGCTCTGCCCGCCGGCGACCTTCGGTCGCTCTGATTGTTCATCAGTCAATTGAGGTTTGAAGATAGAGTCAGTCATAGACATGATCCCATATCTGCCAGATCTGAGGCGGTCGCTGCAGCTGTAGAGCTCGTCGTACCAGGCCATCGCCACGTACGCAAAGATGAAGATGAGTGGGAAGAGCCAAAAGTTAACCCTGGGCCCCGCAGCAGCCCAGTACCCTATCAGAAGGGCGAAACCAAATATAATACACTTGAGGTTGAACGAGAACGGTCTGTTCACAAAAAGACCACCAGACATCACGTTATTTTATGTAGACTAGAAAGATCTCCGTGATCTTGCGGCGAAGCCCCGCCCTGCGACCGGAGGTCGCTTTTGAGGTGTTATTCTGTATCCCCTAAGGGATAGAGATACCGAGCGGAGCGGGCCCCGACTGTCGTCGCGCATTCAATTAGTTGTACTGTTCCTCACACCGTCAGCTTGGCCATGTCCTCCATCCACATGTCCACATCACTCTTTGTCACCAACACAGCCCTCTCCTTGACCATCTTCTCAATCGACAATTCCAGCTCCTTGCGGCGCTCCTCAGTTAGTGTCCTCACAGGCAAGTCCAGCAACATCTTGATGTCGCTCTCGTCCTCCGTTATCCCTTCAGACTTGATGAGGCCCACGATCTTCTTCTCCTCAGATGTCACGTCGATCTTCTTGGTCCTGACAGCCTTGATGAACTTGCTCTTGCAGGTGGCGATGCGCGTGCGCTTGTCCAGGTCCGCGATCAGGGCAGTCTTTCTCTTCTGATTGAGGGCCAACCTGGCATTGCCCCACATGTCAAATAACTCAACCAGCGTTACCTTTGTTATTTTTTCATCCTTGTCAAAGACCACGATGTTGTCCAGATTGAGGGATGTACACATCTTTTTCTCAAAGTCCTTCATGTCGAACTTGGCGTCTGTGAAGATTTCGTAGTCGACCTGTGCTTGTGTGGACCTGTTGTTGTAGCGTACCTCCTTCTCATCCAACATCTTCTGGAACTTGGAATTCCAGAGGCTTACCGGTAACTCAGTCACATGAATGATTCCGTTGCGCTTTGTGTATGTCCCCTTGGTCTGGAACTTGGTATCACTCACCTTCTCAATCTCGCCACTAAAGCCATTGTACCAGGGCTTCATAGTCTTGACGAAATCTATGAACTCATGACGATCACTCATCCACCACTGACAGGCTGTGACCACATCCTTGGGGTTGAACTGAGGCATGTTGCACATCCATCCTGTACCGATGCCCACGCAGCCGTTCACAAGCAGCAGCGGGATCGTCGGCACATAGTGGTAGGGCTCCACGAGATCACCGTCGTCTTCACGCATATTTAGGAGCGCGTCGTCGAGTGGATTGAAGAGGTTATTGAACTCGGGCACCACGTTGGTCTTGATATACCTGGGCGATGCAGCATCCTCACCTCCTTCAAGCCTGGTACCGAAGCGACCCAACTCTGCGAACAGGGGGATGTTGTTGCTGCCAGGGAAACTTTGAGCCATCTTGATGATGGTCTTGAACAAGTTTTCTTCACCGTGATGATAGTTGGTATGTTTGGCAACGTCTGCCCCGAACTGAGCCACCTTCGTGTCGCCACTCTTCAGGTTGCACTTCTTTGCCGCGTACACGATCTTGCGTTGCGACTCCTTGAGCCCGTCAAGAGCACTCGGTATGCTTCGCTTGCAGTCGTCGTGGAAGAACTTGATGAGCTCGTCGTTCAGGTGTCTTGAAATGTCGAACTTGATCATCTCATTTTTTGAGCTCTCGTCATCAAGGGTGCGTTTGTTCTGGTCGTGGGGGTTGTAGTGGGTCAACCACCCCTTGCGCTCTGAGCTCTCACCCTTGTCAAACGCAGTCTTGAACGAATCATCACTTGCCTCGTCTTCCTCAAACTGGAGCATCTTGATCCCAAAGACCTTGTCAGTCTCCTTGGGCTCAATAGCTCCCAACCCCTTGTAGTACTTTACCTTATCCTTACCCTTGTTCTGTAACGCGGCTGTTGCACTGCGCTCGTCAAAGAAGTACTTCTTGCCAACGCGCAGAATAGGTGTCTTCATACTTATGACGAAGTTACGTTTCAGCAGCTTTGGGAACAGAGAGTGAAAGAAATTGAGGATAAGGCCTTCAATGTGGATGCCGTCCACGTCGGCGTCTGTGATGATGCAGAGGCGACCGTAGTTGAGTTTTTCCAGCTTGTCGGGGTTGCCGTAGTCAAGACCTATGATCTTCATGAGGTTGGTGATGACCATGTTGTTCTTGATAGACGTGGGTGTGGCGTTGCGTGTGTTGAGCATCTTACCTCTGAGAGGGTAGATGCCGAACCAGTCTCGCCCCTTCTTGTCGTTAAGACCCTTGCTGATGCCGTCAACCGCGAACGTCTTGGCAGACAGACCCTCACACACGATGAGCGTACAGTCCTTCCCCTTGGCACCCCCCGCATTGTTGGCCTTGTCGTAGCCGTCGATAGCAGGGTGCTTAGCCGATGCCGCTATGGCCTTCGTTACCTGTTTCTTCTCTTTAGAGAGCATGAGTCCTTTGAGCGTCTCCCCGATTGGCCACTTCATGATCTTGGTGACCTGATGCGCAGTGATGGGGTCTGCCTTGACTACAGTCTTGAGTTCGTTCTTCTCTTGGCTCTCAAATTCTGGGTTGGGGATGCGCGTCACCACCAGAAACTTGAAGTAGGGCTTGACGTCCTTGATCGTGAGCGACGTGGATGATGTAGAACTCTTCCTTCCTTTCAGCTTATCGATCACAGGTCTGCAAACGGCCTCGACCCACGCATTCACATGCTTACCTCCGTTCTTTGTCTGGATACCGTTCACGAATGAGATGGCCTCAAACTCATGTGACGGGATCACAAACACTCTCGAGTTGTCGCTCTCCAGTTTCAGCATATTTGTGGTATCGCATCCGTTAAGGAGGTCAAAGTAGGACGCTAGTTTGCTCGGGAGCTTGACACCATCGAGCTTCACATTCAGACCTGTTAGCAATGAGGCGTTGAGGACGTGCATGGCGAGCAGGTCCATCGTGTCCTGGGGTAGCCCATTCTTCATTTGGAACCACTCACAATCCCAAGACCACTTGATTGAGGTGTAGCCCTTGACGCGCGAGGACTTGGTCACCTTGGGCCCGCTCGTGGCCCGCATGTTGTTGGTCCACGTCTGAACAAGCTTAGTCTTGTTGTTGGGGTCTACACCCTCGACGGTGAATGAGGTGGAGAGGACGTTGGTGAGCTTGGCGCCGAGACCGTTGCGTCCTGATGTGTAGCGCTTCTCCGTGTCGTCGTAGTTGCTGCCCGACAGGAGGTGCCCAAAGATGAGTGAGTGGTTGTAGATGAGTTCCTTCTTACCCTTGATCGTCTCTACCTCATTTTGCTCAATTGGGATGACGGCGCCATCGTTCTTGATCTCGCATTGGGTGGCGCTGAGGTCGACCGAGATGTAGGTCATTTTGGTGTCGCGCTCCATGTTGTCTATGGCGTTCGACAGGATCTCCACAAATGTGCGGACGAGCGCAGGGCTGACGCTTACCTCCTTTGAGACGATCGCCCCATTGGTGTAGACGTAGACCTGCTGCCTGTCGAACCCCTTTGAGCCCACATACATATCCGGGCGGGTCAGTATGTGGGTGATTGGGTCCTGCTTGATGTAAGTTGCTTTCTTTTGAACCGACATGATTGATACTTTACTTACCTCGGTCTTTCCATAGAGCTACTATTCAAATATGGCAACCTAAGACAGAATCTTATAACGGCTAGCCGTTATAAAAAGGAAGGATGACTATATCCTCATGTACTCAATATGTTCTTATGTACTCAATGTGTTCCACGATCTCATCATCGCCCAACATTCTTCTATACTTATCTACCTTCTTAGATATTCTAGAATCTCCTGGGTTTTCACGTAGATACCTCGAATACTTGACGTACTTTCTTATAGCTTCTGACTGTACAAATGACGAATAGAAGATCATTTGTACTATACATTGTATGTACAAATGACGAATAGGGATCTTATAACGGCTAGCCGTTATAAAAAGGAAGGATGTCTATATCCTCATGTACTCCATTTGTTCCACAAGTGGAAGGGTACAGTCAGAAGCCGAGATAGAAGCCGAGATAGAAGACCAAATGGTACATATAGAAGAGCTAAGGCTAGCTGTACCATTTGTTTTTCTCGTTCTAGTATTTCATTCAATCGCTGTGTTATAACATTTCTTAGGACGAGTGCATCTATGAATTCTGTCTTGATGAGGATCTTGGAACGAAGGTATGTGAGATCGCTTTCCTTATAAGAACCTTTCACTACCTTGACGACAAAATATTGATATCCAGGTATGTTATGCTTGATTACGATTTCTTTGACTGACCGGAGGCCTTTGAACAAGCTCGGGAAGAACTGTTTGAGGTCGTCTGCTAAGTAGGTCTCGTGACCGTTATAAGTAATTGTTTGTAGGGGTTTGGAAGACATTGTTTTGCTAAGGGATATGTGAGTGTTTGGAAAAATTCAAATAATCATGAGCGATACAAAGGTAAACTATGCATGAGTATAAAGTAAACATTTTAAAAGTAGTAGACGGCGATACAGTTGATGTCGATATAGATTTGGGCTTTGATATTTGGCTTCGTGGAGAAAGAGTACGAATTATGGGGATAGATACTCCAGAATCAAGAACAAGTGACCCAGTTGAAAAGGTATTTGGTCTTGCTGCTAAAAACAGATTAAGTTCACTATTGGGTGCTGAAGCAATTTTACAGACGCAAGTGAATAAAAAGGGTCAAGATATGAAAGGTAAGTTTGGTCGCATTCTTGGTAACTTCATATCAGCTAATGGTGAACAGTGTACCACTGTATTATTGAGAGAAGGTCACGCTGTGGCATATACTGGTGGTAGTAAAGAGAATGTTGCAAGCCAACATTTGGCAAACAGGGAAAGATTAATTAGAGAGGGTCATGTTGTTCTGCCTGCTTTGTCCGCGTAGATCACATCCCACAACATGCTCGTCTCTGTCAGAATCTTGTGCTTGGCCCTCTTGATGGCAGGTAGCCTCTTCTCCCACGCCCCATTCGCTATCGCGTTCTTCATGGTCGCGACGGCCGCATCCAACCCATTTCTCAAGTCTAACTGGATGTAGGCCTCAGGATCTATGAATCTGGAGACGTTGGGGGCGCCGCAATAGAAACACAGCGTTTCGGCCATGATACAATCCACTAACTTCTCGTTGATGAAGCTGTTCTCGCACGCGAACGAGTACTTGTACGGAATGAGCGCATCATCTTTGTATTGAGGTGAACCCAAGTACCGATTCCACGCGTGGTTGTGTGCTCCATAATTTCCATAAGCGTCCCATTCCATGAAGTTCTGAGCATGCAGTGCGAACGCAGTCCTCAGTTTATGACCCTCTGTAAACGCCTTACCTGATATGACGGACGACACAACATCTCCCTTTATCTTCATGTCCGCGTAGTCTGAGTCAAGCAACTCGTCCTTTGTTTTGTTGATGTGCCATTCTAGGTTGTTGTAGTTGAAGTGATCGTGGTCGTTGCCGTGTATGATCTTGGCCTTCAGGAGTCGTTTGTCTACGTCTCGCCAGAAAGGGTCCATGAAGCTTGGTTCCATCTTCATGAAGATGGTGCGTGGTAATTCGTCAATCGAGGGGTACCATGATTGGGGCCATGTCGCTGAGTTAACTACAAGTATGTAGTCCGCGTCGTCGTGAGGCGTCTCGTCTCCTACCATCTTGATCGACGCGTTGTCTTGTGTGTATGTGCAGTTGCCGTCGGTGAGCTTATCCCAGGTCCCACAGAGACCATTGCCGCTATCCCAGTTACATAACATCTTCACTTTCGTAATTCAGTCATAATTTGAATACCAAGGACTTAACTTTAAAGTGATATAATATTGAAGACTAGCGATGAACATCAATAAACCTTTTAGTGCACGCTTTATGGATCTTATGAATCTGTACGACAGAGAGCACACCCTGACGCACGACGCCAGGATCAGTATGTACGAGGAACTGCTCAATGCAGTCACGAGCGACGACACTATCAGCGCGCTCATGCTCAATGACATACTGAAGTCCTTACGTCTGTATTATGAGGAACTGACATCCTCAAACAGCTACCACATATACAGGTTTGACTCGCTCAGTCGATGGATGCACATTCCCGCGAAGACGGTCTACCACAACCCTCAGAACGTGCACATGTTCATGACGCCTGCGGCCCAAGCCGCGCGGGAGATCATGAACAAGCACCCGTGTGTATATACACACAGACCTTTTGAGCACCCCTTCCTCAGGGAGATTGAGACTGAGGTACTGGTAAACGGAATCCACTTGCCCAGCCTCTTTGCGTCGGTCTGGCTCTACATCACAACGCACAAAGAGCGAGACGCGCTAACGGGGCGGCTCTTTGAGGAGATGAGCGAGAGCGAGGACATGTGCCTATCAGGTCACATGGTCAGGCTCGTCAACAGCGTGAAGGGGTTCGCTGACGAGTTCGAGTTCAATCTTGAGCAGTATGAGTACAACAAGGCGTATATTTTCAATCAGTTCAATAAACTGCTTGACGTGACTATGCTGGACAATCTGCTCAGTCGCATAGAGACGGTCGTCAATACCAGTTTGGATATGAACGGGATAGATGAGGTCGACGTGCTAAAGATATTGAAGGACTACTCGAAGCATGAATGGGTGCGCGTACATGGTAAATTTCAACCGGCGCAGTAGATGATGTATTTTTTTTTAGTTTGATAACCACATGTGGTTATCAAAAAAGGTAAAAAGGTAAAAACAGCTGTGATCAGTTACTCTTCATCGGTTGAAGGTTCTGCCTTCTTAACTTTCTTGGACTTTGAATCTTTGGTGGCAGAAGCGTCCTTGTCCTTTTTTGGGGCCTTCTCTTTCTTTTCTTTCTTGGGCTTTTTGACTGCCTCCTCATCGACCTCTGGCTTGGTGAGGTGAGGGCTGATCTTGGTCTGCACCTTGGGGTATGTGAGGGGGACGTGGATGAAGTAGTTGTCTCCAGCCTCAAGGACTAGATCCTTATTATCGAAGGAGAAGGAGTAGTTGCCGTCGTCGAGTAGATCAACCTCCTTGACGATGGCGACCTCCTCCCCGGCACTGTTCCTCAATTCTGAGTTGTTGTAGTAGCTGGGCTTCTTGAGGCCGGCACTGGGTGTCTTTGACATACTGACGATACTGGCACCTGTGGATGCACTGACCACAGAGACGCCCATCTCTTCAGCGTCTGAGTCCCACTTCAGGAGGTCCTTCAGAGGCTGATCTGGGAGGATGGTCTTCTTGTTGGATTGTTTTTGCAGCTTGTTGTTCTTGACATAGACGCAGATGATCTTGGTGACGTCGACGCGAGAGTGAAGTTCGTCCTTGGGCCAGTTGGCGAACTTGGCCATCTCCTCGCTGATGATGACAGGTTTGAGGAGGCCACTGTTTTGGTTCTGATTGCGTCCCTTGTTGGAACGTCGGGGCTTGGCGCACTTGCGGACGACCTCGACCTGCTTCAGGATATTGTTGCGGAGCTTGGAGGGGATCTGCTCGTTGTCCCTGACGAGGGCATCGAGGTTCTGGATCTCTTCTTCGATATTTCGCTTCTTCATTTTTATAGAGGTGGGTGCTTCTTTAAACCATTTCTAGTTTACAAGTACAGTAAGTGACCGATCTAGCGGTGAGGGTACCTAAGGCCTAGTCGCTAAGGTCTAGTCGCTAAGGCCTAGTCGCTAAGGCCTAGTCGCTAAGGCCTAGTCGGTCGCAAGCTATACTGGAGATGGTTTGACGTGATACTCGATAATGACTTGTAGACTACCAGCGGTGATGGGGTTTTCCAGGACCACGTTGACGTTGCTCTGAAGGAGGACGAGGGTTTTGTTGTTCTTGCCGTCGGCGGAATTTGAGGCGAACTCTCTACACCCACCGACCTTCTCATTGGCGATGACTGCTGTCGTGTTCTCGATGAGCGGGGTTAGGATGTTTCCGTTGAGCTGCCCAAGCCCGATTGAGAAAGTGCCCTTTGTGGCGAAGCCGTTGACCCCAAAGAACTCGATCTTGTCAATGATGGCGTTGGCGGGGACATGGCTTAGGGTCTGGTCAGTTGTGATCTTCCTGCTGGTGGTAGATATTGTATTGACCAGGGAGACACTTCCTGTGGCATTGCGGGGCGTGAAGCATTGGATCGTCACGCGCTTGCTGCCAGAGGGGCGGGGCGCGGCGCCCGCGCCCGCGTCCGGGATCATAACCTGCTCGTTGCTGCAGCACTTGCCGCACGCAACTAGAGCATGGTTCTTATTCGTCATGATACTAGAATTCATTCCAAACGATCTAATCATGGTGTTTTATTCACATTCTGCATACTTAAGGCACACATAGGAAAAATCATACTACATGCTTGACTTGGCTATCAAAGTATATGTATTTTAACACAAAATTTGTGTTAAAATTTCAAGGCTATCGTGGTCAGATTAACCATAGATGGTGGAGTTATTACCTTCCCCGATGGTTGAATTGGTGCCTTCCAAACCTGAGCCTGAGTCTATGTCTATGTATTGCTCGTCATCCTGTTCAGGCTCTGGTTCCTGTTCAGGCTCTGGTTCCTGTTCAGGCTCTGGTTCCTTTTCAGATTCATGTTCATCTTTAACCCTGGTGACCTCTTCGTTATCATCAGGTACGTTATACATGACGCGGGGATGTTGCTGCTGCCCATTCATATTGAGGATAACTGGGTTCTTTTGGTTGATGATGGGTCTGGATAGGACGGCGCGCTTGATGATCATGCCGCAGTCTGGCACTGTGATGCTCCTCAGTTCCTTGAGGCCTGCGACATCGTCAGGGTCTGTGCTGATAATGTCGTCAAGGATGGCGTTCTCGATCTCGGTCTGGCAGTACACGGGGGACTGGACGTCCTTGAGGGTTTGGACGTAGGTATTGACATCCGACACATTGTAGATCACGTTGGCGTACTGGATCATGAACTCCTGATCGTTTGAAAGCGTGCCCATCAAGCGCTCTAGCCTCATGAACTCGATGCCCACATCCACGATCTTCATCTCCTCCTTAGTCCACGGGAACTGGAAGTAGGTGCCGGGCCCCATGTATCCGGCCTCGCTGTTGTAGTATCCTACCTGGTTATCGCCAATCATCTTGAAGGAGAAGCCAGCGATGGTGCCTCCAAAGATGAGGCCGATGAAGGTGAGTGCTGAAAACATCTTCATAACCCACGACTTGGTCTTTGTGGCCTTGGGGAGGCCTCTTCTGATAGTGACGGTATCGTTGTAGACGCCGGTTTCCATTGCTGTGACGGCCGCTGCGGGGCCGTCAATGAGGGGGAGCTCGACGTCTTGTGTGTTTACTGGAAGGAAATTCTTCTTGCCCATTTTCTTTCATATCATGGTGTCTTTAAAGTTAAGCAATAACATATTCTACCAGTCAAAACGGTTGAATTATAGGGTTAAAGAATATTGGGGGGTAAGTAAATAAGATGTTTGGACTACTGAAGACCCTGTTGAGAAGCGTTGTTGCTAGCATCATCGAAGAGGACTACCCTGAATTGAACTCTTCAGTACTTGAGGTGAAGCGTCTCTTTGATGACGCTGATCTTCCTCGCAAGGGGTCTGACCGCGCTGCCGGTTACGATCTACGTGCTCACTCATATGCCTTCATTGAGGATGGTAAGGTTGGGGAGACGGTCATGCTTGATGTTGATGGCGACTCTGTGCTCGTCATCCCCGCCAACTCGCGGTGCCTCGTCAAGACTGGTGTCGCCGTGGCCGTACCTGAGGGCTGCTATGGCCGTGTGGCGCCTCGTTCCGGTCTTGCTTTGAAGAAGGGTATTGACATTGGAGCCGGCGTGATCGATGAGGACTACAGAGGAGAGGTTGGTGTCATCCTCTTCAACATCAATTCCGAGCCTTTTGAGGTGAAGAAGGGTGATCGTATCGCTCAGTTCATCTGCGAGCGCATCGTCTGCCCAGAGCTTGAAGAGGTTGACGAGCTCGACGACACAGAGCGTGGAGCTGAAGGCTTCGGCTCCACTGGATCCAACTGAGACATTGTTTGTATTTAATTTGTAATTTGTAACCCCTGGGGGTTACAAAATTGGCATATGCCTAGCGGCGGGATACCCTGTGTGCCTCTTCAGACACTATTGGATAAGCATGGTATCACGCACGTTGACTACCTCCCTCGACGTAGAGGGAGGGGAGGCCGCCGTGTTGGACTCGATAGACTTTGACAAGGTGACGATCGACGTCATGACCATTGAGGACCACTGGGACAACGAGACGATCCACAAATGCGTGGAGAAGCTCACCAAACTGGGCTACAGACAGGTCACGAGGTTAGGTCACGACATCGTTCTCAGTCGCATCCCAGAGCTCAACCGCCAGTAGCAGGATCTTTAGTCATTTAAAGTTTCTTAACCATATCTAAAGCACTAATGGTTAAGAAAAAGAAAAGAGAGGGTGACCCCGCTTGGTCACCCACCCACCCAGTTAATTATTCAGTCAGCCACTCCTCTACTTGCAAGCCGCAGGCGCTCACCTCTGATGATTCCGACACCGACTATATCGTATTTGAGTCCGATGACATCTCTGAACAACCCTGTGTGTGGAGCGATGATTCCGACACCGACTATATCGTATTTGAGTCCGATGACATCTCTGAACAACCCTGTGTGTGGAGCGATGATTCCGACTCAGATAGTGAAGATATAATTGATTCTGGCGCCGCTGACTCATCTGATGTCCCGACCCTTGTAATCAACATCCAACGTACGGTATTTCGTTCAACACATGTCAGGTTCAGTGACGAGATCATCACACACATGGTAGAGATTGAGGACCGTAAAGGGTATTGGACCGAGGATAGGTTCAGATTCCAACAACGGTGTGCGTCAGTTCAGGATGCCATATCATTCATCTTTGAGGAAGTGCACAGGCGGAAGATGCGCCTGATTGTGAACATGAGCGACACGCTCAGGATTTTGCCATATTCAAACGGTGAATGCGGGCTGCCGCTAGCGACCGAAGGTCGCTGCGGGGCTCCGCCCCGCCTTCCGTCGCCCGTCATTGATAACCCAACAGCGCAGAGCTCGACATCTATCTTTTCTAATATATCACGAGGCCACACAACCATCATGAGGCCAATCGGCACATGCCGGTCGTAAGTGATATATTACCCTGAAAACAATTTTAGTAGTTCATGTTGAAGAGCATGGCTTTGGGCTTTTTATCGCGGGTTGGAATTGGTGCGTGCTGTCTGAGCCCCCACTTGTTGAAGTCGCCGTAGAGGACGACCCAGTTGTCGAGCTTGCTGTTGTTCTGTTCTGTGAGGAGGTTGTTCTTGATATCGTTGACGATCACCTGGATAACCTGGTTGATCATCTCATCTACCATGTTTGGGTTTTCACCTGATGGGATGTTGTAGCGGGTGAAGATGTCGCCGGTTGACGGTCTGTAGCCCCTGTAGATGTCGTTCATGACCTCTACGACGCGTTCGCAGGGGACGATGACGCCGGGTGGATAGAAGCTCCTCAGAAGTTCGGTAACCTTTGAGGAGATCAGTTTGGCCGTCTCAAGAGAGAAGTAGCCTTTGATAGCCTCATTGGTGTCCCTGTATCCAACATGTGATAGGTACTGTTGATTCATTTTTAATCAACAAGGAGAAATTGTGAACCTAGCGGTGAGCGCCTAGCGACCTTCCGTCGCCCGCTAGCGGTGAGCGGCTAGCGAGCGATCATCGGGACTGAGAATTTGAACTACTGGAATTGTTTTCAGGACTGAGCCTGATTTTCCACATCCACTTTTTACTGATGTGCCTTTTATCCTTCTCGTAAGCCACGATAATGTTAATGATAGCTTTCAGTTCATCATTGGATATGAGGGCGTCAGTAAGTGCTTCTGCGATCTCCTCTCGTAACTGGAACTGGTATATCTCCATAAGGTTCACAAATTCCCTGTGTTTTTTCAGTTTACGCTGTAGTTTGTTCCCTATCAGGTTTGTCATGAGTGTTGTTATCCCTGACACTGCCACGATGCATGTGAACGGCAACACTACAGGGGACGTGATCACGTTCATGAGCGCGGCCAGGCTTCCAGAAGCCATCACCACCGACACGGTAGAAGATGTTACATTGAGCCAGTAGCATGCTCCCAGCCAGCGCTTGTACTTGCGGCAAACTGTCATCTCGCGGTAAAGGTCCGAGTCTATCTTTTCAATATAGTTGTTGATGATACGGACCTTGAATTGTTGATTAGGGTTTGTCGTGTCCATCTTAATCAATGACTCATTTGAGGATGAGGAGGTGCTATCCATGTCTTTTTTGATGATGCAGGCCTTGAATTGTTGACTAGAGTTTGTTGTACCCATCTTCAATGAGTCATTCAATGAGGTGTTATCCACGTCTTTTTTGATGATAGTCTTTAATTGTTTATACAGGCTCGTCTCCATCTTAACCAATGACTCTTTTGAGCGGTTTGAGATATTGTCCATCTCTTTTTGGATATGGACGAATTGTTGAATAGGGTCTGTTGTCTCAAATGACTTATCTGAGATGTTATCCATGTCTTTTTGGATAACATGAATTTATGTATGGATTGATCATACTTAAAAATAAACTATGTCAGAAAATATACTATTTATCGGAGACGTCCACGTCAAGTTTAGCAACCAGAAGGACTTGGACAAGCTCGAGGCCAAGATGTTGCAGATGAGGGACATTTCCCTCATCGTAGTGGCTGGCGACATCCTGGACACCCACGAGCGGATCAATACCCAACTCATGAACAGGGCCTACACCCTCATCAAAAATCTCAGGACAGTGGCTCCCGTCTATGTGCTGGTAGGCAACCATGACTACATCAACAATCAACAGTTCCTAACCGAAAACCACTGGATGAACGGGATGAAGGAGTGGGACCGCGTGCATATAATCGACTACCCGATGCATCTTGAGGGGGTGTCGGGACAGGCGTTCGCGTTCGTCCCGTACGTACCCCCCGGTCGCTTCTACGAAGCGTTGGACAAGCTTGATGGATGGAAGGACTCCGTATGCGTGTTTGCACATCAGGAGATCAAGAATTGCAAGATGGGGTTCATCAGGTCCATAGACGGGGACGTGTGGGAAGCGGGGTGGCCCATGCTCGTGTCGGGACATATCCACGAGCGCCAGAACGTGGGCGACAACGTCCTCTACCCGGGGTCAGTCCTCAACCATGCCTTTGGGGCTGACAACCAGGGCATCTCCAAGCTCACGTTCACGGGAGGAATCATGAGCGAGGAGCGTATAGACATTGGCCTCGTGAAAAAGAGCATCATCTATGAAGACGTGACCAAAGTAGAGGATATCCCAAAAGAAAAATTGGTGATCCAGAACAAACTGTGCTTGTCAGGCGAGCCGAAGGACATCAAGGCATACAAGAAGACAAAGGAATACACAGACCTCAAAAAGAAAGGTATCAAAATAACATTCAAGGTGATTGCTGCTAGTGCTAACGATGTGGTAACGGACGATAAGAGGACATGTGGTGCCAAGACTGCTGTGCCGTTCTCGGTCATCCTTACAGAGCTGATAACTAACGAGCGCGACCATGACTTGGAAAAAGATTTTACACAGATAAAAGCGTAATCATGCCAACATATCTGAACAATGCAGGAGGTGGAGGAGGGTCCTATGTAACGACGGGCACGCCTTCCTCAATTCAACACGGCCCCAGTTGCCGCCAAGTCTATGAACACGTCCAGGGATGTCCTGTATGTCAACAAATTTTTGAAGGAGCTCAAAACCAATTCAGTGCGAGCGGTCGCCGGACTCTAGGTAAGAACTACCATGTAATGAATCAGCAACTTCCACCTTTTATAGCAACGCCTTCCACCAACTTTCGGTCGGTATCGTCACCTGGTGACGCGATTGAGGTCTCGCCAACAGTGGCGTTCCTTGTAGTCGTATTGATCGTAATACTATTAGTATATATGATCAGGAATCTTAGCCGCAACTAGCCTAGAGCAAGCTGCTCGTCTCAGCCCACTGTCGCTTTCCTATTTTTTTTAGTTTGTAATCCCTAGGGATTACAAAATCAAGAATAAGAATATTCGAGTAGGTAAAATGAAGGATATATATTTTTTCTCATGTGAGAACATCGCAATCATTTCATCCAATGCGTTGAAGCACTACCCTCAGATAGAGAGCTACGTCTCCACGCATGTCAAGCCCACTAAGAGCGTCCTCTTCTTCGCCATGAAGGAGCCGTTCGTGACCAAGAGTACGTTCAACGGTTCAACACCGGTAGGATTCGCCAACAACGTTATTGAGGGTGACCAAGTTCGAGTGACGCCGCTGCTCGCGATAGGCAATGACGTCAAGAAGCGTTTACTGGAGTACATCATCAACTTCTTTACCATACCGATCGTGATTGAGGTCAGCCTCAACAGCCAAGACTGGTTAAACGACGTCACTTTCTTCTCAAACCTGGGCTTCGGGGATCCAACGCCCAGCCCCAACAACAACAGAACCATAGACATGAAGCTGGTGCCGAGTTCCAACCACGTAGACACGCTCAATAAGGTCATGAGCATAGCACAGTCGGCCACGTTCCTCTGCAAGCTGAAGGTCTTCTTTCCAAAAACGCTCTCCAACACGTTGATATCTTACCTGTCGGAGCCCAGCGAGGTCGGAGGCAAGATATGCATCACGCGCTACGCCAAGGACTCTGAGGGTACCGACGTGGCGGTGCTCGGCTTCAACACGTCAGAACTCGTACCGGGCAATAAAGACTCGTTTACCGTAAACATACCTCCTGATAAGGTAGCCCCGTTCTCGTTCCACACCCATCCTGATGTATGCTACACATCGTATGGCTGCTTCTTGGGATGGCCATCTGGTCCTGATATTGCATTCGTGGTGGGTAACTACCTTGAAAACAGAGATATATTGGTCCATTTTGTGATCAGTTCTGAGGGTATCTGGGTGATCCACCTCAGACCTCAGTTCCAGAGGTTATTGTATGAGCTCAAGAACCAGTACTCGACAGAGGAGTGTCAAAAGAAGCTGGTCGAGTTCATCAAACGATCTTTCATTTTCTTGGAGGGGCAGAGACGATACGAGATGATCTCGCCCGCAGACCGAGCGGAGACACGCAGGAAGTTCATAGAGACGAGTAAGAATCTCAAGATCTCAGACTACAGAGGAACTGAGGTAGAGCCTGCGTGCTCACCGTTCATCCGCGAAGACGCCCTCCTATTTGATATAGACCTCATCAAATGGAAGACCTTCGAGTCCAATAAGGTGATCATGACCTTCTCATATATAGCGGACCCCGTTGGCGGCTTGCCGTGCCTACTCCCCGTCGACTGCGCGTTCCTAGCCCCCATATTCGTAGACTAGAAGTTGAATTATGAGACTAAACAAATAAGAGATAGATAAAAAGAACCATGAATTGCATATTTGACAGTTTCAACAAGGAGGAGGCTACGGCCAACCCCTTCCTCCAATCAAACAGGAATGACCCTGGTAAATTCACCTTCCCGAGCGGAGCAACCCTCGCTCAGGCGGCTCAGGTATCGAAGGGACAACATACGTCGTCAGGACCCACGTTCTCGCTGTTCTCAACACAGCAACCTCAACAATCCCTGTTCTCACCACAGCAACCTCAACAATCCCTGTTCTCAACACAGCAACCTCAACAATCCCTGTTCTCAACACAGCAACCTCAACAATCCCTGTTCTCACCACAGCAACCTCAACAATCCCTGTTCTCACCACAGCAACCTCAACAATCCCTGTTCTCACCACAGCAACCTCAACAATCCCTGTTCTCAACGCCTCAACCTCAAACGTCTTTTTTAGGAGGTAGTTCTCTCAGTGCCGGTCGGGTAGAGAGCACCGAGCAAAGTAATCCATTAAACCTTGCATCTCAACAGATGACTGTGAGGCTCACTAAGTATACGACAAAGATCACAATTGAGAAGGTGATCGCTCTCCTTTCCAGCGAGTGGTATGTTCGCGACGAGGATATCACTACTGTTTCACAGCTGAACCCCGTGTGCGACGCCAAAGATGTCACAAAGGTGGCCCCACTAGCAGTGGCAGCGTTTGTCGACGAGAGCGTCACCGTCCCCCTTACTCAGCTGCCAAAGATCCATGTCAAGTTCCTTCAGGAGCTTGTCCAGGAGACGGTCAAGACCGAGGACGATGTGTGGAAGCTGGTCATCGACCTGGCCACCTCTTACGGGCTCTACGACATCGTCCATTACATCAACGCAACGCGTCCTCACAAGACGCTCATCGTCAAGCAACAGATCACCCCTGAGATAGCGTTCGCGCTGGCAGTGCACGCATTCGTGACCAACAACGACAGGCCTCACAACGTCATGAGCGTTAGCAAGCGCTATTCCAAGACCGCCGCAAAGCTGGCGGCCGACATGTGCATGGCCAGCTACGGTCTGGGTTGGATCCTGGAGACGCAGACCCCAGACTACATCAGCAAACATAGGAACACATACATCCTCTCATGTAATTGAACGACCTTGCCGCAAAAAAATAACAAACTTTCCATAACCCTCCGGGGTTACGGATTGGTGCAAGCGGTCACTCAACCAGTGTAGTATAGACCGGTCTGGATCCAGAGGTTGGCATACCTTATCACATCGGAGTCCTTCACCGGGTACGTCAGAGAGGGTAAATGAGGTATGAGCTTCTTGACGCGATCCTTGTCAATGGTGCCGTCGCGCTTTGTAACCCAGAATCCAAGGACAAAGGCGGTTGGATTCTTGTACTTGACGTTAGTGATGTCTGGGATCTGGTCAACGATGTAGCGGATGTCTGACCGGTTCAATCCGATGACACCTTGTGTAATCATTTCCTGAGCCACCGTCTTCGTGAATTGGGTGAAACGCTGCAAGGGGTCACGAAGGTCCACATCTGCTTCAGTTGTTCCTAGTTCATGGAGGTAACCACCAACGCGCTCATATACATTGTATTCGTTCTCAAACCTGACCTCATCTGAGTATTGAGCGCTATACGAGTCATTGGGTTCCTCAAAAGTGGGTGCTCCTCCGACCGCACCACCTACATCACCGAACGGGTCTATCCCACCGTAGACGTCATCACTTCTGAAGGCCCCGAGTTCGCTACTCTCATTGTCGTAATCATCGTCCATTACGGTCTTATATTTGAATAGGCAATGATGATAAGTTGATAATATACGATAAAAAGGTGCTACATCTCAGAGACCGCCTGCGGTCTCTTTGTCTTGGACCGTTGAACCTTAGCGGCTCCGCCGCCCGGCGACCTTCGGTCGCTCTTTGTTGGCGCAGATCCGTTGCTCACACTCGACATCTCACGACCAATATAAGCTATTGCCTGAAGGATCGTGTCGCATACGTCGTCCTTCTTCTTCATACCCTCTATCTCCTCAATGATCTGCCTGTGACGCTCACAATCTCCCATCACCCCCTCCTGCGTCACTTTCATAACAGACCACGTCTTGCGTTCCTTATCCTTGAGTTTGTTCTTGCCTATGAAGTGCTGCGTCTTCATGTGAGACGGTACGAACTTGATAGTGCGGTCTGGGAAACGGGCATACAACGTGGACCATACGTGTTGGGCTATCCGCTGAGCACGCGTGTTGCAGCGCATCTGTTGCTCGATGATGAAGCGGTCACACTCCATGAGCTGTTCGTCCTCGCTCATGAGAGCTGAGATGCGCATGCACGACTCTATCACGGTCTGTGTTTTTTTTAAGATGACGTTGTGGTGTGCTACCTTAAGAATAATGAGCTGTTCTTCTTCGTTCGCCGCTAGGTCGTTGCCTGTTTTATGATCGGCGATGCAGTAGGCGAAGTTTTTCTCACCAATATCAAAACTTGCTAGTAACATCTGACTTTTCTAAGGCGACATCTGACCTCAAATCAAAATCAATGATCCATGCTTCCGTGACGTCCACCCGGCCGAGGTAAGCCCAGTTGAAATATAAGCAATAAAGAAAACTGAGGTATAACAAAGACGATATGGATATCACACCAGAGTTCATTAAGCGAGTGTTTAACAAGTCTAAGATAGACCCCAAATACATGGACGTCCTCACGAATCCTGAGGCATTGGCCACCTACAGGATCGCGTTTACGTCCAAAACGGTGGACCCGGACAACAATTATGAGCTGCTCGAGTACATGGGAGACGTGGAAGCCAACGCGGCCGTGGTATGGTACTTCTACGAGGCTTACCCTCAACTGCGGTGCACCGAGTCCATCAACACCCTCAATCGACTCAAGATCGTTCACGTGTCCAGTGAGTCTTTCAGCCAGTTCGCCGATGACCTCGGGTTCTGGCCACACATCATGTATAACGAGAGGGTGGCGGCCGAAAAACCCCCTCTGAAGAAGAGCAGGGAGGCGCTTCTTGAGGACGTGTTCGAGGCGTTCGTGGGAGCCACACAGATCATCCTCTATAACGAGTTTGGGTTAGTCGGTGTGTGCAGACAGATCATCTACAACTTCATCAAGCCCCTCTTTGAAGCGAAAACGATCTCGTTCGCGCCTGAGGATCTGTATGACGCCAAGACGCGTTTGAAAGAGCTCTTCGAGATCAGGAAGAACGTGCCCAACAGGCTTGCTGAGGAGTTTGGCGCGCCAAGGTACATGGACGCGTCGCCTCCTGCTACCAGCGTCGTACTCAGGTTCACTAAGAACAACAAGGTGGTGTTCCACGGCAACGGGAACAGCAAGCAGAAGTCACATAAGATCGCGGCACAACAGGCCATCGATTACTTCAAGAGTATAGGTCACAAAACTGAAAAGAGGTTCAATCCGTTTTGTGCTTAGATAATGACCTTTTGATATTAGTTGAAATTTGACCTAAAAGGAAAAGTAGGTATAGTAAGATACAAAGATGAGTAGTTCAGTCAACACTGTAAGTTTGCTAAACGAGTATTGCCAGCAGAGGCAGTTACCGATCCCTGAATATAATACCCTCACTACTGATGGCCCTTCGCACAGGCCCACGTTCACGATGAAAGTTATCGTCGATGAACATGAGTTTGTGGCAACAGGAGACAGCAAGAAGGCGGTGAAAATTAAGTGCGCCGCCAAGGCTATGCAAGACTTGGCCGTAGATCAGTACTTCAAGGACCGGGCGAAAGAGTACAGGTATAAGATCAGCGAGATAAAAATTCATGATTCTGAGGACAACGCAATTGAAGCTCTCTGGAAAGAGGATGTAGATGAGATCGTGTTGGTCCTCAAGCAGTCTAACGATATGGAGGAGAATGCCCTCAAGACCATTAAATTGAGGGTACTGAAGTAGTTCAACAATGCCTACATTAACAATCTCTAAAAATTAACAATCTCTAACCTTACGGGGTTACAGAAGAAAATGTGAAAAAAAGAGTTGAAATTTAAGTTCAAAAAATGATGAAAGAAAGATAATACAAAATGAACGCAACTATCAGAACATATCTCTTACAACACCTGGCTCCGGCGCTGAGTCAGAAGTTCAACATCAACCTGGGAGACGTGGAAGTTGTCATCAACACGTTTGACGACGACGCCACTGACCAGCAAGCGCCACCAATCCCGCAAAGTCCAGAAAGGAAGCAAAGGACACCTGCGGCCTCACCCAAGAAGAGAGGACCATCCAAGGACGATCTACTCAAGGAGGCCAGGGGTCTTGGATTGAAGGTGACAACCAAGATGAGGAAGGATGAGATCCAGGCCGTGATTGACGCATCAAAAGATGCTCCTCCTATAGTCCCTGCACCAACCCCCAAAGCCGTAGCAAAAGCTGTACCTCCTATGATCCCTGCACCAACCCCCAAAGCCGTAGCAAAAGCCGTACCTCCTATGATCCCTGCACCAACACCTAAAGCCGCAGCAAAAGCTGAACCTCCTATGATCCCTGCACCAACACCTAGCGGCGAACCCAGAAAGGTCGGAAGCCTTGAGGGTAAGAGCTTCAAGTCCAAGAACAATACCTGGACATTTGGTAATCTCTTGGGAACTGGAGGCTTCGGGGCCGTGTATGAGGTGAAGGGTGAACCCAACCTGGTCATCAAGACTGGAAGAGATGGCCTCAAGAAAAATCAAGACTCAGGTCTCTTCCTTGAGAAGGCTGTCTATCTTAAGATTAGGGATAAGTCTGGGGAGATTAAAGGGGACAAGCGCGGTATACCTCAGATGGTGGACTCGGGCAGGCTTCCCAAAGAGGTGCGGGCTAACGACTACTTCATCGTCATGCCCAAGTTTGAGACGAGCCTGGATGACCTACATCAAACAGGTACAATGACGGCTCAAGATAAGAAGAAGGCGATCAATGATATCATTGAGGCCCTGAATCATCTATCTGATAAGGGGTACCTGCATCTGGACATCAAGGCTGAGAACATCATGAGGAAAAATGGCCGTTGGTACCTCATCGACTACGGCATGGCTGAGCGCTTCGACGATAACACCGAGACGACGCCCAACCCCAAGAAGGCCGGCAACGGCACCGCCCGGTACATGGCCCGCGATGCCCACAGAGGCATCATGAGTAGGAAGAACGATCTAGAGTCGCTAATCTACACATTGGTTGAGATGGAGGGTCATGAACTCTCATGGCACCGCGAAAAGAGGAAGAATGAGAAGGACAAGGACTACCTTCATGATGTGCTCGAGAGGAAACAAGAGTTCTTTGACACTTACGAAGACCTCGGCCTCCCTCAGTACTACAACACCTTCATTGAATACGTGGACAAGCTACAGCCAGGCACTGAGCCCAAGTATGAAGCGCTCCAATGAGCAGCAAATATCACAGTGGGCTTACGGACCATCACCCCCTGACCCAACCATCATTCCTATCCTCAGGGGGATAGGAATACAATACAAAATTAAATTAAATGTATAGGGAATTGAATGCTAAAATTAGCTAATGGTTGATTTAAAGCGATTTGTATAAAAATAAAATGACCAACCAAACCCTTATCGATGTTCAAACCCTTACTGCTAGATTGAACACAGCAGAGCGAGAGAACCAAACCCTTACTACTAGATTGAACACAGCAGAGCGAGAGAACCAAACCCTTACT
>ENA-OREN01000277-OREN01000277.1-marine-metagenome-genome-assembly--contig:-NODE-277-length-77650-cov-4.826602_pt1 | contig 77650 bp, 71 predicted proteins | sample MGYA00248624_ERZ508555 | MGnify/ENA primary metagenome ERZ508555 (study PRJEB26222, sample SAMN06267773) | marine metagenome | isolation source: Saanich Inlet, British Columbia, Canada | place...
CCTCAACAAACCGTTTTTCAGTTAACAAAAGAACAAGCCATGGCTTTGTTCCATTTATGGGCGACTCAAAACTCAACCTCGATTGAAGTCGGCCATTCTGAGGGATCGGTTCGATTAAGACAGCATTATTCCCGGGAGCGGAGCAGAAAATTACGAGAGCATAAAAAAGCCGATTATCTTCGGACAAACCCAAGGCTAAATTGTGAAGTTTGTGGCTTTACCTTCAATGAAAATTATCCACCAGACCTCGCCGGAGATTACATCGAAGTTCACCACATTATTCCGTTATCTGAACTTCAAGAACAGACACGAACGACGCTTGATGATCTCCTGCTTGTCTGCAGTAATTGCCATCGTATGATCCACAGAACTCGTGATGCTGAATCAAATTTGAATCAATTAAGGCAACACTTCCAATTGAAGAATGCCTGAAATCCATAGACCAATAATTAACCACACCGAACTCATTGAAAAGACCAATACCATCCTTGATGGTGTGAGCAGACTAAAACAAGAATGGGAACGCTCAAAAGAAACGATTGAATCAGTCAATCAAATGCGTATCGTTGCAGATGGCTATATCCAATCCTTACAAGAAGCCAATCAAAGTCTAGGACAATGTGTAGAGGGTCTAATTGATGAAGTGGATCGTATTCAGGCTGTAAATGATGAGGTTCTAAGAACCGCTGAAGCCATGGCTAAGATTGGAAAAGATTTAGGCTAATAGGTCTTTTTAAGTACCCAGAAATTGCCACTGTTTCGACCGTGGTTTGACACTTGATCCAGTCATACTAACGATATGAAAAGGATCAAAAATATCTTTAAGTTGTTTTCAAAAACTGATCATTCTTTATCCCAGTTAGAACCACCACAACCCGAAGTAACAACCCCACAAACCCCTTACGAGAAATCACGGATGATTACGCCAGAGATTATGGCCAAAGCGCGTAAGAAGGTAGAAGCAGAGGAGCGCAAAAGGCGCGGACCACCTGTGGTGTTCCTGCCGAATGACTAGATTGGTCAAAGAGTCGGATGGCGCCGCACTCATAAGAGAGCGGCGGCCTGTACCTGCGCCTTATTTATGCGGTGGCGTAAATTCGACTTTGCTTACGGTTTGGCGGATTTGATTAACGTCGATGGCTTCCAGAATGACAGGGTTCTCGACCGTGCCCGTTGCCTTGGCTTTTAACGTCATGGCGGCGACCTGATCAAATGAGTCGGCATCCGAGATGACGTAAAAATCATACTGACCACGGGTCAGGCTGTAGTCCACGAGGGTGGCGCCAACGCTTTGGTGCATGGCCTCCATCACGGCTTTTCGGTCGGTATCGCCTTCGATGAGTCCGCCGGTGCCAGCGCTTGTGTATCGCGCCATCGTAATGAATCTGGGCATTTCAAAATCTCCTCTTTTCCTTTAGTTGAAATAATGACTCTAATCAGTTTTCAGGGGGTCGTACAGCATGTATAACCTCGCAGGCGAGGGTCCGGGGCATGTCACTTCACTCTGCGTTGGCGTCGGTTAGAATATTTTCAGTACACCACTCAAAAACGTCCGATATTGGTCGAAACACAATCAGGAAAAGAAAAAGATGGTAAATAATATTTATGGTCAGGCGATCCGCGATATGGAAAAGATGCGGGTTGAGGAGAAAATTGATCACATCAAGAACGCAATTCCTGACGATCTATATAAGGTGCTGACCGAGGAATGGCACCGATTTGTAAAGTCCTCTGTCAAAAAAGGCCAGGGAGAACGCGAACTGGTTGAGTTTGATTACTTTTTTGAATTGTTTATGAAATTCCCCCACTGACGTTGCACGCACAGCTGCCCGCTTTTCAAATACTGCTTTAACGGTTATACCGAAAAGAATCAAAAGCCCCTGGATCGAATGATCGAGGGGCTTTTTCGATTTTGACCTTAAAAACACGTTAAGGCTAATCTAGAAGAAGATAAGCGAAATTAAGACCAATTTATGTGAAATTAAGTTTAGTGAATTGATTAATACAGGATAAATAAGATAAAACGTCATTTATCAATAAATAACATCTAATGGAAGAAATTAAATCAATTTAGCTATATTTTCGACGAATTTAAGAGCAATTAATATCGATCAATCAAAAAATCTTAACTTGAAGTCGTTCATAAGGAATTCTCAATTTTCGATAATAGGGTCATTTATCTATTTTTAAAAGAATTTATGTGAATTTAGACGAACTTTTTCCGATTTTTGAGGTTTAAATAAGATTTTGGATCTTGATCCCAGTTGGCTTGCTGGTGCGTGCGGCTAGACGGCCGTTGGTCGATATGATAAGATTAAGTTTATGAATAATAATAAATTAATCAGACTACCTAATGGTAGGGAAACAAGTACGACCTTTGATGAACGCACCCTGCTCAGAAAAGAGCTCGGGTTTCGTGACCTCGAACTGCTGGAAGATTTGCCCCTTGAGTCGGCTCTCGGGCGCCGCGTGATGGATGTTGCCAAGAGAATGAGACTCTCCTGACCCCGCTTTTAGGCCGTGTTCGGCCTTATCCGCTGATGTGTCGCTGTCTTTCTAGCTTCCGGATCTAACGCCTGTCGGCTTTGCCGATGGGGACGCCGATGTTTGGGGTGTTTTTGATGGGATTCGCTAGCCCAGCACCCGGAAGTGGAGCTCGGTTGGCAATCCGTCGCGGCCGTTGATGGCGTTCATGTCTTGTGGACAAGCGGACATCACCACGATGGCATCGCAAAGCGCGCTCAGCTTGATGGTGTCTTTGGGTTTACAAACCGTGGGTTCAAACGCGGTTTTGCCATCGGGCGCAATCGGGATATTCATCCACAGGTTGAACGGGTCCGGGATCTTGGGCGCCTTGAGGGCGATGGCGATCATTGCCATTCTGAGGTTGTCGGTGCAGTTGTCGTGATAATCCGTGCAGCCGAGAATTTTGTATCGGTTGATATCACAACATGACAACAGCGTGTCGTGCACGCCTGGCGAGGTGTCCTCCGTGATCTCGAACATGGGCCGGCGAACGTTCGAGACAATCTGATCACCGACTTTCGGGAAAACGCTCGACAGCGATGTCCGGGTGTGCGCCATCGAGAGAAACTCTTGGTGGTCGGGATCACAAAAAGCCCAGAAGTCACAAACCTGTGTGCCGTGGGTGTTTTGAACCTCGATCAGCTGGTGCTTTTTAATCCTGACGGCGACGCCGCATCGCGCGGGGACACGGTAGGTTTCATCAAGGGCAGGTACGCCGTCCGGCGAGATTGCGCTTTTCAATGAGCCATTACTGCCATCCGGTGTTGCGGCATCAAAAGTCATGTGGTTATCCTTTTTTGGGTCTTTAAGATCTGAAAACGGTTGCTTATTGAAGGGCGACACCTTCAAGGGTGATGCGATGCATCACGCGCCGGTGGCCGTGATAGTCATTCATGGCGTTGTGCCAGGTGGCTCGGTTGTCCCATAACGCGATGGAGCCCTCTTGCCACTCAAACCGGCAGGTAAATTCCTCACGCGCCCCATGTGCATAAAGAAAATCCAGGAGGGGTTGGGACTCCTCAGTGGTCCAGCCATCAAACCGGACGGTGAAGTCAGCGTTGACATATAGCGCTTTTTTTCCGCTCAGCGGATGCGTAATGATGACCGGGTGCAGGGCATCCTGAACCGCGAGTTCGGGGTTTGCGAGGCGTCCGTCTTCGTAATGCTCGCTGTCCGAGACGCTGTAGCCAAACGCGTGACGGCTCGAGTGCCAGGCATTAAGACCCAGAAGTGTTTTTTTCATGCCGTCTGACAGGGCTTCAAAGGCGAGCGTCATGCTCGCGAACAGGGTATCGCCCCCGGCGGGAGGCACTTGCCGTGCATACAGCATCGACCCCATTGCCGGAATCTGATCGTAGGAGTGATCGGTGTGCCAGGTGCCGCCGATGTTTTCTTTTTGATCAGGCGCTTTGATGACTTCCGCGATCTGCGGATAGCCATCGAGCGGCTTGAAGAACCGATTGATGTTGATCTCACCCCATTGCTCGGCGAGATCAATGTGTTGCTGAGGCGAGAGACTCTGATCTCTGAAGAAAATCACCGAATACGTCGCAAAAGCATCCTTAAGCTCCTGCATCACGGAGTCGCTCAGGGGTTGGGTCAGGTCAACGCCATCGATTTGCGCGCCGAGCGCTTTAGAAAGCGGGGTGACCCCGATCTCGCGATAGCGCCGTGAATCCGTCATGGGTGACCTAAATGATCAATTCAAAATAAAAGTGTAACCGATGGCGAGCGCTTAAAAAGAGACTTTTGAGTCCGGTAGAATCACCCCTCGGCTTTGAGGAGATTCCATGTACTTTGACTTAAGACTCTGGGGCTTTACCCAGGGCGTCCGGCTTCGCATTTTGGGGGCCGTCGCGCTTGGTGTGTTGGGCGTGCTTTTCGGGATTGCCCGCCTTGCCCTGCTGGGCTGGCTGATCGCCGAGGTTTTTTCAGGTACGGGATTTTCCGAGCTGGTGGTCCCGTTCATCGGCGTCGCGGTCGTGATGATGGTTCGGGGCGGGCTTGAGTACTGGCGCACGATGGTGGCCCACAATACGGCGGCGATTGTGCAGCTGCATCTTCGGACCGTGATTTTTGATCAGGTGACTCGTCTGGGACCGGCTTACTTCGGGCTTGAGCGCACGGGGGACGCCATTGTGGCGATGATCGAAGGTGTCGAACAGCTCGAGATCTATTTTGGACAATATCTGCCGCAGCTGATTGTCTCGATTCTCACGCCGTTTCTGATTTTTGGGGTTGTGGCTGTATTTGATGTGCCGATCGCGCTGGTGATGCTGGCCGCTGCTCTTTTTACGTTAATTGCGCCGCAAGTGTTTCACCACTGGGACGGCAAAAAATCTCTCGAGCGGGGGCGCGATTACAAGGCATTCGCGGCGGAGTTCCTCGATTCTGTTCAGGGTCTGGCAACGCTGAAGGCTTTTGGCCAGAGCGGCAATCGCGCGAAAAGTCTCAAGGACAAAGCACACGCCCTGTTCAAGTCGACCATGTGGGTGTTGGCGACTAATTCATTGGCTCGCGGGATTACTGATATCGGCATCACCCTGGGCGCCGCCGGGACACTTGCGTATGGCGCCTACCGCGTGGTGGACGGGGAGATGAATTTCGCGGTTTTGCTGATGGTGTTGATGCTCGGGGTGGAGGTGTACCGACCGCTTCGCGATATGCGCGGCATGATGCACAACGGAATGATGGCGCAGTCTTCTGCCCAGACGATTTTTCAGCTTATTGATGCGGATCCCCAGGTGATCGAACCCCAAACCCCCGCGACCGTTGATGCGTTGCATCCGTCGGTCTCGTTTGAAGGGGTGCGCTTTACTTACCCCGGCGCGCGGCAAAAAACCCATGAGCAGGTGAGCTTTGAGATCAAAGCGGGAGAGCGTGTTGGCTTTGTCGGGCCAAGCGGTTCGGGCAAATCATCAATCGTGCGTCTGTTGCTTCGCTTTTATGACCCGAACGAGGGCGCGATTCGCATCGGCGGGCACAACCTTAAAGATTTGACGCTTAAAGACATTCGCTCGCAAATCGCAGTGGTCAATCAGGATACCTATCTCTTTCACGGCACCGTTGCCGATAACCTTCGGGTGGGTAAACCGGGCGCGTCTCCCGAAGCGCTTGAGGAGGCCTGCCGGGCCGCTAACGCCCATGAATTTGTGTCGCTATTGCCACAGGGATATGACACGGTGATCGGCGAGCGCGGCATTCGGCTTTCGGGTGGACAGCGCCAGCGCATTGCGATCGCCCGTGCCATCTTGCGGGATGCGCCGATACTGGTATTGGACGAGGCTTTGTCAGCTGTTGATGCTGCGAATGAGTTCATCATTCAGGAAGCGCTTGATCGGTTGATGCGCGGGCGGACGACCCTGATCTTTGCGCATCGCCTGTCGAGCATTATTGATGCCGATCGGATTCTGGTTCTGGACGGCGGCGCCATTGCAGAGGAGGGGACCCACACCGATTTGATGTCGCAAAACGGCGTCTATCATCGATTGATGTCGGCTCAGGCAAGCGAGCGTTCGACTGGCGCCATTGATCTGGATGCGTCATTAAAACCCAAACGGGTCGAGGCGTCGACGTTTAGCGAGGCGGCTGAATTTGTTCCGACAGATGCGATCGTCAAAGCCGAGGGTCTGGGCTGGACGGCGGCGGCGCTTGAATTGCTCAAATACATCAAGCCGTACAAAGGCCGCCTGGCGATGACCTTTGGTTTTGGAGTGACCCGCGTGATTGCGTACATCGGGATCGGCGTGGTCAGCGCGCTTGCCGTTCGTGCGGTCAAGACCGGCGAGCCGTTTTTGGATTTGCTTATTTTTCTGGCGGTGCTCGCGCCGGTTGCGGGCGTCTTTCATTGGCTGGAATCCTGGGTCGCACACGATATGGCGTTTAGATTGCTTGCTGAAATGCGAATAGCGCTCTTCGAAAAACTTAATAAGCTCGCACCGGCCTACATGGTGCGGCGACGCACCGGCGACATGGTGGGCATGGCGACCTATGACGTTGAGCTGGTGGAATACTTTTTTGCACACACGGTCGCGCCGGCTTTCGTCGCAGTGCTGATACCTGCAGTGGTGATGGCTGCTTTATTTTATTTCGGCTGGATGATGGCGCTGGTGTTGCTGCCGTTTTTGGCGATTGTGGCGCTGAGTCCGTTTTTCTTGAGAAAACGAGTCGATGAGATGGGCTCGCTCGCCCGCGAAGCACTCGGGGAGTTAAACGCGCATGCGGTCGATAGTGTTCAGGGGCTCGCTGAAGTGATTGCGTTTAATTATGTGGATGGCCGGCGCGAAGAGCTTGCCATGCGAACGCGCGCGCATCACCGGATCCGGCTGCCATTTTTCTCGGATCTCACGATTCAAAAAGAATTGCTCGATGTGGTGACGGGTCTTGGAGGCCTTGCGGTTGTTGCGATGGGTGCCGTGTTGGTGGGTGCAGGCCAGCTGGAAGCGGCGATGTTGCCGCTACTGACATTGCTCGCGATGGCGGCGTTTTTGCCAATTTCGGAAATCTCCCAGGTGAGCCGTCAATTGGCTGACACGTTGGGCTCAACGCGCCGGCTCTACGCCGTTGAGCAGGAGCCGGTTCCTGTCACTGATGGGCCAGGCGGCTTTTCGATAGATGATCAGGGTGGGGTGCCCATCGAGCTTGATCATGTTGATTTCAGTTATGAAACGAGTTCGCGCCCTGCACTTGATGACGCAGACTTTATCGCCGAAGCCGGCAAGACCATTGCACTAGTGGGTCCCTCGGGGGCTGGCAAAACCACGGTTGCTCACCTACTGATGCGATTTTGGGATCCGCAAAAAGGGTCTATCTCGCTCGGGGGGCATGATCTGCGGGACTATAAGCTTGACGAGCTTCGCGGGCAGATCGCGCTAGTGGCGCAGGATACTTTTTTATTCAACGACACCTTACGCACGAATATTTTGATTGCGCGACCGGATGCGAGTGAAGAAGAGCTACAGCGTACGTTGCAACGGGCTTCTCTAAGTGAATTGATCGAGAGTCTCCCTGATGGGTTAGAGACGATGGTGGGTGAGCGGGGGATGCGGCTTTCCGGAGGGCAGCGTCAGCGCGTCGCCATCGCACGCGCTTTTCTAAAAGATGCGCCCGTGCTTATTCTGGATGAAGCGACTTCGCATCTGGACGCGGTAAATGAACATGCCGTGCGACAGGCACTTGAGGCGCTAATGACCGACCGAACGACGCTCGTGATTGCGCATCGACTCTCGACCGTTCGAGGCGCTGATCAGATTATTGCGCTCGACAAGGGCAACGTTGTTGAGACCGGCACGCACGAGCAACTGCTTGCAAGGGGTGGCTTGTATGCGCAGCTCGTCTCGCATCAGGTGGCCGGCGCATCGGGACGACCAGAGGGCTAGGGCTCGGGCTTTGATGCTGTCGCGGGAAGACGGTTTAGACGTTCCCCCAATTGACAGAGGTCAAAAGCGGGGTGAGCGCCATGGAATACGAGCGGGAGAACGGTTTAATTGCCGTTCTGTCCCGCCCACTGTCCCGGATTTCCTAGCGCACGTTGGATTCCGGCGTGACTTTTCCATCGACCGCCTTTTGACTCACGCCATAGAAGCGGACGGTGAACGAAAACTCCTGGCCATGGGTATTGATATTGTTTACTGCATCATCGCCACAATTGAACGAGATGGTGATTGAGTCATCACTGTTAGTGTCCCAGCGGTACGAATTTACGCTGCGGACATCCGGTAGCAAGTAGCGATCCGCGTCGTACGCTGTAATGGACGTAAAGTAAACTGACTCGGGGTCTTCGAATGTAGTCGTGAGGCACTTGTCTCCCGCCAACAAGACCGAGTTGGTGTAAAGGTTTCCAACGCCAACCTCTGGCGACGCGCCACCCCAGCCATTCGCATTCTCAAGATTCCATTGATGACGATCGGTAATCTCGGCAGAGGTCCTTGGGAATGTGTATTTGAAGGGTGAACCCCGGGTCTCAGCTGTCAGTCTCGAGGTCCATTCTTCGACTTCCGAATAGTCATAGGGGCGAACCTCGTAAGTGCCGAATACCAGTGTGTTCACCTTGACCTCGTCCTGCGCGGCCCTCGCGATATCCAATCCCTTTTCCGTTCCCGTGCGGTAGATCAGAAAAGCGAATTGGGTTTCGACCGCTAGATCATAATCACCCGCACCGACAACATAATGTTGGCCATGCCCGCCTTCTGTTACAACCTGCACCGACAGATACACATCGACCTCAGGAATGGAGAACTGAACGCGCCCGTTCTGAGTTTCCACGATAGCTGCCGAGTACAAGGTGTCATCATTCATTTGCACCGTGGCCGCTTTTTTGCCACGAGGGGGCAGGTTTCGAAGATGAACGATGTCCTTATTGGCGGCCAGACTGACCCAGTTACGAAAGTTTCTCGCCGTTTCGGCTTCGGCATAGTTCGCCTCGGAGACCGGAATGGTGTCCGCTGCGTGGACCTGACACATACCCAGGATGCCTATCAAGACACCTATCGTTCGTATTCCCATCTTTAATGATTTATAACTGAACATCAAAATTCTCCTGTCAAATTCCCGCCTGGGCCAAGATCAATTTCTACATACCCTGATTATAGGATTCGTTTTTTACCAACTAATGTTTACGCCATGCAACCCTTTTTTTACTGTGGAAAAAAACCGATTCCTGAGGGAGTGGTGTGATGGGGATGGGGACTGGTGTCAGGGGCCGGTGAATCCAAAGGCGTAGGTCAGAAAGAGTCCTGCAAAAACAAATCCACCAAACCAGATGTTGTTCAGGAATGCCTTGAAGCACCCCTGCCGATCACGGTCTTTGCAGAGATAGAGTTGATAAACGGCCGTGAGGGCGGCGGCGACGAGGCCAAGATAAAAAATAACGCCAAAGCCTATATGACTCGTTTCAATCCGAAAAAGAAAACACGGCAACGGTTTCAACCGGACTATTTTTGCATCACTTCTTCAATGTGATCAGCGAAGCCGGTTCCGGCTTCGGCATAAATATTAAAAACCGAGTCTGCACCCGCTTCCAGCAGGATCTCATTTTCGTCGGGGTAGCGCGCGGTGGCTGAAATCCGACCGGCAAATTGAATCACGCTTAATTGCTCGAGTGCGCTGAGATTTGCCTCCAGATTGGGTAGCGCCAGCATCACCAGTTTAAAACGATCCTGTCCGCGCAGCTGCTCCCAAAAATCAGCATCGCTGGGCGTGCTGCGCAGCACATTTCGCCCCTGCTCAAGGTGATATTTGACTTGTTCCGCATCAAAGTCGATTCCGACGACGGTATTGCCATGACGGTGTTGCATGCGATCGTAGGCCCCCGTACCGACCCGGCCCATCCCGAAAATCGCGATTGTCGCGTGATGGGTATCAATAGAGTGGTCCTCAGGCAGACGAGCCGCGCTCTGAAAGCGGAGCCAGAAATTGCGATAGCGCCGATAAACACTCTCGTCCCGGCGGGTAAAAGGTGCCGCGACCAGGAAAGACAGTGACAAGGCGATTGACATGACCACCAGCCACTGCGGATCCAGCCAGTTATGACTCACCCCTATCGCTGCAACGATAAGACCAAATTCGCTGAAGTTATTCAAGCTCAGTGAAGTCAGCAGGGAGTTTCGTGATCTCACGTGAAAGCGGTTTAATAAAAAGAAGAACAACACTGACTTCACAAAAACAAAAGGCGCAAGCGCAATTGCGATGACAGTCGCGGTTACCGTTAGATTGCCGGCCATTCCGACCGACAGGAAAAATCCGACCAGAAAAAGATTTTTAAAACTCAGCATGGTTTTGCTGAGTTCCGATGATTTGGGGTGGTGAGCGATCAGCACGCCCACCACTAACGCGCCGACATCACCTTTTATGCCGGTTAGCTCAAATATCTCGGCGCTGCCTAACGCGAGTGCGAGGCCGAAGAGTGCCAGGAGTTCGCCATGGCCACTTTTTTCAAGCAGTCGGAAAAAGACGTGACGAAGTGGAATCAGCAAAAAGAGTGTTAATGCCCATAGTGTGGGGACTTTACCGGCGGACGCGGCCAAGAAAATAACGGCCGCAAGATCTTGCATGACCAAGATGCCGATCGCGATTTTGCCGAATTGGGATTTGATTTCAGCTTTATCTTCAAGCACCTTGACGACGAAGACGGTGCTCGAGAAGCTGAGCGCGAATGCGAGAATTGCGGCATGTTTCAGGGTCATGCCGGTGAAGAGCGGTGCGCCCCATGCCGCTAATATCACCGCAGAAACGCCAAACATCGCAACCACTAAAACCATATGGATAGAGCTTACCGCCCAGACATAAGGCTTCATGAGCGTCTTGAGTTCAAGCTTGAGGCCGACGGTAAAGAGCAATAGCGTAATGCCGATATCGGCTATTTTCTGAAGCGTGTCTCCACCGCTAACCCCCAGCGCATTGAGCGCAAATCCGGTCACTAGAAAACCGACTAACGGCGGTAATCCCAGAAGCTTCGCACCAAGCCCTAGGAAAAAGGCAAGGCCAATCCAGGTCGTATCGCTCAGCAGTGGCTGGATCCATTCCCAATCCATTGGTTGTCCCTGGTTGATGAGAGTTCGGTGAGAGTGTTGAGATTACAATTTTAGTTCACTCACGATCTGAACGTTTTGCACTCGTAAATCACGGCGGTTGACTATTATTCGATGGGATATCAATTTTGATTTAATACCAGCAGTGCCAATTTCGGGTTGCAAACTATGAATGCTCAATCTTCTGTCGATGTGGTGGTGTGGCTCGTCCGTGACACCTGTCGGCTTCAAGACAATCCGGCGCTCGATCGTGCAGTCGAAGAAGCAAAAACCAGGTCTGCAACCGTATTGGCGCTAGCGTGCCTGGAGCCACGGCGTTGGAAAGACGAACAGTTCGGGTGCAGTCGATCGGGCGCGCAATGGCGTCGATTTCGGGCGGAATCTCTGGTCGCGCTGCGGGAATCGCTTGAACGAAAAAAAAGTGGACTCTGGATTGCAGCGGGCGCGCCAAGTGATGTGATATCCACGTTCCCCCCGCATATCCGTGTGACGACCGTTGTGACCGACCTGCCGGTGGCACCGGATGAACAAAAAGAAAACGCGTCGCTGGTTGCACTTGGGTTAGAGGTTCTGGCGGTGCAGGTGGATGAGCTTTTTGATGCTGGGCAGATTAAAAATGCGCTGGATCAGTTGCCCTCAAGCTTTACCAAATTTCGCAAAACGATCGAAAAGAAGCAGGGCGTCACACCGCCTGAGCCTATCGGAGCCGTCACGCCATCGGCGCTGTTAAGCCAGCCGTGGAAGGACCCTGATGATTTGGCAACAGCCCTAGCGGTGGCGGTGTCGACATCCACCGAGGTTGAAGCGCGCGGCGGTGAGGTTGCCGCTCAAAAGATTTGGCGAGATTACCTTGAAAGTGGGGCGCTGTCGTCGTACAAAAAAACGCGAAATGCATTTTTCGGGAGAACCCAGTCAAGTCACCTATCGGCCTGGCTTGCGCATGGATGTCTTTCCGCGCGGATGATGTGGTGGGATATTCTCGATTACGAGCAGCAAAACGGCGCCAATGAATCGACCTACTGGCTTCGGTTTGAACTTTTATGGCGTGAGTTTTTTAGATGGTATTCGCGTGAAGCGGGATCCGGTCTTTTTAGGCGAGAGGGACCCAGTGGTCAAGCGGTTGTTTATCAAGAAAACCCGGCAGGATTTTCACAATGGTGTGGTGGTCAAACCGGGGTCAACATTATCGATGCAGCCATGCGCGAACTTGCCCAGACGGGATGGTTAAGTAATCGGGCAAGACAGCTGGCGGCCAGTTATTTGATTTATGACCTTAATCTTGACTGGCGACTCGGCGCTGCGTGGTTTGAAAGCCAACTTGTCGATTTTGATGTTGCGAGTAACTGGGGCAACTGGGCTTATATTGCGGGTGTCGGGCCAGACCCGAGAGGCGGCCGGATCTTCAATGTCGAATCGCAGGCAGAACGGTATGATTCCGATCAACATTATCGCACTCGGTGGTTAAATTCGCAGTAAACCCTTGTATTGCCACAGATTTGCCATGCTCTGGATCCAAAAAGCATTCTAAAATTAAACCATGAATGCGCTCGAAAAAAATCAATCTAAAGACCTGGACCAGAACGGTAAGCCTGCGTTAAGTCGAAACCTTCCGGGGCGAAACCAGGAAGGGTTCGCGTTATTGATCAGCTTGGTCATACTCATCGGTGTGTCCTTGATCGCGTTTGCAGCAGCCAAGACATCGTTTTTTCAGGAGAAACTCGCGGGAGCGGAGGTCTCGATGCATCGTAATTTTGAGTCCGCTGAGATAGCGGTTCGAGAGCGTGAATGGGAGCTCAGTTTACTAACAGATTTAAGCCATCTTGTTGACGACGATTTTGCCAACGCGGAATGTGGAATCGTGAAGGTGACGGGTAACCTGATTGAGGGTCAAGTCGGTGGCGCGAGAATTGAGACTACTTATTATGTGCCTCCACCCAATGGATTCAACTGGGGCGACGGCGACGGTTCGAAGGTAAGACTCTGCCACAAAGACAGGAACAACCTTCTCGTCAGTATCAACGCAGTTGGGGACGAACACCACGGTCACATGCAACACGAAGGAGACTACCTTGGATATTGTGGCGAAAGTAACAATGGTTGGAACACCTGTATCGACCGGTTTGGAGATCAGCCCAGGCGGCTGTCGTGGACCCAGATCTGGGAGTAGTTAAACGTTGGTATTCTGGAAAACCGTTAGTCCAATTATTGAGCCGCTCTGAACTCCCCTGGCGTTTGACCTGTCCATTTTTTAAATGAACGACCGAAATTAGCGGGCTCGGTATAGCCTAAAAGATAGGTAATCTCACCGATTGTTTTGGTTTTTTCGGTGAGATATTGAGTCGCAAGATCTTTTCGTACCTCCTCGACTAACCCCTTAAAGGTAAAGCCACGTTCTTGCAATTCACGCTGGAGTTGCCTCACGCTAACGTTCAGTTTTTTTGCCACCGCAACTTGATCAGGCTTCGATTCGGTCAGGTTCTCAATGAGTTGTAGACGGACCTGCGTTACAAAATCAGCAAGATCGTATCGGGCCAGATATTCGGTAACGGATTCATCGGTGATTCGCGCCAGCAGCGGATTGGCGTCAGGCAAATGGCGCTCAAGTAAATTTTTATCGAATGTCAGGGCCCAGCGGTCAGCGCCAAACGCGATGTTGCAGTTGAAGAAATTTTGATACGCGCCCGCACAGTCGGTGTCATCATGCGGAAATTCAACTTTCTGTGGGGTAATTTGCTCGCTGAGGGCAAGCCGGCAGAGTCGGGTGGTCGCAACCAGTAACGCGTCTGCAGATGCCGTTTGAAAATCAGGGGTGATCTTTTTTGTCTGATAGACGAGCTCGTAGGTTTCGCTTGTCTCATGAAGCATGATATCGGCGTTCGTGGATACCAGTCGTTGAAATCGAATCAAACGCTGAAGCGCACTTTTTAAGCTGTCACTGACGAGCCATCCAAGCCCGAGGCCGTGAATCGTGCCAGGGGAGATCGCTTCACCAATATCAAGACCGATACAGGGCCGCTGGCTTCGTTCAATAGCAAGCTTCCAGAGTTTTTGATGCTGATTAAGGGAAATTCGACTGTCCGGTTGTTGAAGCGAGTCAGTATCAATGCCGGCATCCTCGAGCAGTGTCTCGGGATTGCAGCCGTAAGTTTCGGCGACTCGAGAGATCGCCAGTGCGATATTTGATAGCACGGTATGTTCTTCGTCGATCAGTGTCATGCGATCCTGGCCCGTTATTAACTAAGTTTGATCAAGTTTTGGCGTCTGATGATTACGCAAAACATCCAGTATTAGCGATGATAACTTGCCCGACAACGCTTCCTCAAAAAAAGTATGGAAAATCATGATTACCAAGCCAGAATTTTGTTTCGTATGCAAACAAATGACAATTTCGAATGGCGCGTCAGCCCCGTTACTTTCGACTCGATCGGGGCAAGGCATATTGCGCTTAAATTAAAAATTCTTGGCATTGGCGTAGTGGTTTGTCCTGACGATGAGTATGTGGAGAAGGGAGTTCCCATTACGTTTAATGCCCGGGAATATTTTGAAGAATCAGATGCATCGACCGGTTAAGTACGTGATGCATCATCCGTGCGTTAAGATTAATGCGAAGATCCCTAATCAAACCCGAAAAGCGACGACTCAATACAGATGGCATCCAAGACCTTGCTGGTGGTTGCGCATTCACCGTCACCCAACACAGAGCGATTGCGGGCAGCGATCGTTGCGGGTGTGAACACCGCTGACCTTTGTGATCTTGGGTTAGTTGTGAAAACGCCATTTGAGGCACAAGCCTCGGATGTGTTGTCGAGCGATGCAGTGGTACTCGGGACCACCGAGAATCTGGGATATATGAGCGGGGCACTTAAAGACTTTTTTGACCGGGTCTATAACCCTTGCCTTGAGCAAACACGAGCGATGCCCTATGCGGCCTATATCCGAGCGGGCCTTGATGGCACGGGCACCACTCGGGCTATTACTTCAATTACTTCCGGGCTTGGATGGCGAGCAGTTCAGCCGCCTTTAATTCTTAAAGGCGATTGGCAGGATCAGTTTGTTGATCAGTGCACGGAGCTCGGCGCCGCAATGGCCATTGGTCTCGACAGCGGTATTTTTTGATATTTAGCGAGCCTGTCAGGCAAGCGCCCCAGCGCCGCCCAAAGATTGATCCACGAGTTTTTGTGTTTTTAGGTTCACAGCCTCTCGTTAAAGCTCCCAGATCACATTTCCGCCTTTAATCTCGGGCATTGACGTCATGAACGGGGCCATTCGACCGAAAATGTTCTGGATTTGGGGTTGTGCATCATTCGCGGCAGACTCGCTTGAATAACGCGACACAATCATGCCCTCGCCTTCTTCTATTTCACAAGAGTGGACCGTCTCGAGTCCCTCGATCGCGTTAAGTTCGTCCCGGAAGGTATCAGCCAAAGCGAGAAATTCATCACGGCGGGCCGCATCGAAAGAGTAGGTGGTTACACGGTAGTACATTTTTACGCTCTCCTGTTTTTACTTATTTTTTATGTTGAAAGGGCATCATATACCGGTCGAATATTAATTGGCAAAAATCAGCGCCTTAATTTATCGTGATTATTTTCTATGACAAATCTTTCATCAGCAGCCGCCTGGATTCAAAACGCAAGACAGGTGCTCGTGCTGACCGGGGCCGGTTTATCGACGGCATCTGGCATTCCCGATTTTCGAGGTCCGCAGGGGATTTGGACGAAAGATCCTGACGCGGAAAAGCTTTCGGATATTTCCTATTATTTGAGCGACGCTCGCATCAGGGAAAAATCGTGGCGCTCCCGGCGGGATTCCCCGGTTTGGCATGCGCAGCCCGGCATTGGTCATCACGCCCTCGCCGCTTTTGAGCAATCAGGGTGTCTGCATACGCTTGTCACCCAGAATATTGATGGTCTCCATCAAGTCGCAGGCAGTTCTGCAGACAAGGTGGTTGAGATTCACGGGACGATACGAGAAGTGGCCTGTACTCAATGTGACTATCGCGCGCCGATGCAAACTGCGCTTGCGCGATTGGCGCTGGGCGAAGAAGATCCTGATTGCCCGATTTGTGGTGGTATTTTGAAATCTGCTACGATTTCTTTTGGGCAGTCACTGGTCCGACGCGATCTTGCCCGAGCTGAAAAATCAGCGAGAGAATGTGATGTCCTGTTGGCAGTGGGCTCTACACTCTCGGTTTTTCCGGTTGCAGGGCTTGTTCCGATCGCGCAAAAAAGGGGTGCCAAAATAATTATTGTTAACCGGGACCCAACGGCAATGGATGATCTTGCGGATGCTGTTCTGCTGGGGGATTTGAACGCTCTTTTGCCCGCGCTACTCGGAGAAATCGAGACAACATGAAAAAAACCCAAATCAAGATCTGTTGTATCGCCAGCGAGGAAGAGGCGCAGATTGCGTTAAACGAGGGTGCCGATGCCGTGGGATTAGTAGGCAAGATGCCATCAGGGCCAGGCGTTATTGGTTCAGACCGCGCTTCGTCTATCGTCGCCGTGTTGCCTGATCGCGTGGACAGCTTTTTTTTAACCAGTCACGATCGGGGTCGGGACATTGTTGAAGAGCTCGGCGTGAGTCACGCAAGTACCGTGCAGATTGTTCGACATATTGATCCAGTTGAATATTTGCCCATTATTGAAAATCTTCCGAGCCTCCGGCGCATTCAAGTCATTCATGTTGAAAACGATAGCGCGCTCGCACTCATTGAGCGTTACAACGAGGTCGCAGACGCTTTCCTTTTGGATTCAGGAAAAACAATGGGCGCAAACTCGCAGTTTGGCGGGACGGGCAAGGTCCATGATTGGGCGATTAGCAAGCAGTTTGTTCAGTCCACTGATCTTCCGGTTTATCTGGCGGGTGGCCTTTCTTCCGAGAATGTCTTTCAGGCTATTACTGAAGTGAGGCCTGCCGGCGTTGATGTGTGCAGCGGCGTACGTTCAAACGACACGCTTGATTTAGAGAAAGTCCAGGCCTTCGTCAAAGAGGTAAAGCGCGCTGATGAAGCAATTAATCGGCAATAATCGAAATCATGAGATAGGCTGTCAGAAAAATACAAACGATGCTGGTTATCGTCAGGCGTAATCGCCAGTAACGGTTGTTGATGGTCGAACGTGTTTTGAATTTTTGATCGAGAAAAAGTTGCGCTACAAAAACGCCAATTAGCAGTAAAAGGCCGAGCGGGTCTCTCAACCATATCGCGAGCCCGAAAATAAGCAGCGCGCAGGCATTACTGCTGATGAGTGCAACAGGGTCCTCGTCGCGGAGCGCCAGTCCCCAGTGCGATCCTGCCATGAACGCGCTGATCACGACGGTATAAGACCAAAGCCATTCGTCAGCGCTCACGCCAGGCAGTTGTAACCCGTCAAGTTTCAGCAGGCAGGCAATGAGAAAGGGTAGGGCGCCTGCGAATGTGAGCGGGCGAACAAAAGGGTGCAATCTTTGCTTCATAACTTAGCGCGTTTGCATTTCTCTGAACAGAACCTGACTTCCTCCCAGCACCGCGCCCATTTTTTCCGCCAGGCAAAAGGGCGATTGCATCTTACGCAGATTTTTTGCGGGAGGTTACTTTTGCGCATGAGTCGAAGGCGGCGGGCTGGAAAAAATTTTCGCTTAAAGAATTAGCAGCGTACAAGTTTTGCACTGTCTAAGAGTATATTTAATATCACGTGTACAAAAAATGATCGCCCTAGCTTCTAGCGACTCAGTGAAAACAGCAACAGTAAAGAAACCGAATTTTAAATGAAACATCCCGTCACCCCAGAGATTTCAAATCTCGATAAGGTCGTTGTAGATCAGTGGGCGAACCTTGTGCTTGCAGCTAAGGACCGCCACCACCCCTGGCATACGCCAACGCTTGCGAATGTGGGAGAGGGCATTGCCCAGGTGCGAACGGTTGTGCTCCGGTCCGCTGATTCGGAAAGTAGGGTTGTGAGCTGTCACACCGACAGCCGTTCGCCCAAGATTGCTCAACTTGAAGCTGATCCAAACTTTTCGTGGCATTTTTACGACCGTGACGCAAAAGTACAGTTACGGGCCTATGGCAGGGCATGGGTGCATCAGAATAATGAACTGACCCACGAGCGCTGGTTAGCTGGCGCCTGGCGAAGTGCGCAGTGTTATCGAACCCCGATCGCACCCGGTGCCGACTGTCAGGTGGAAGATCTTGATGTTGACGAGCCGCTCGATCCGGCGACCGGCGAAGAGCATTTTGCGGTTTTAGCCTGCGAAATCAATGAAATTGACTGGTTGTTTTTGCGAGTTGAGGGTCATCGCCGCGCCCGTTTTAGCTGGTTGGGTAACGCCTGGCACGGGCAGTGGATTGCGCCATAGCCGGGAAATTGGGCTCGATTAGATGTTTTTTGTACTCCTTATGGATTGACTGTATTCATCAGAATTTCTGATGGCGACAATAACTAACTGTTTTTGAAGTTTTTTTTTGGTATGACCACATAAAATTTTTTGTGACAAAAGTTTTTGCACTGCGATTATTTTGATGTTACTTTCGATTTAGAGCCTTAAATTTATCAGGCTTTATTCGTCAACTTAATGCATATTGTCTTGAGCAATTGAATTAAGTCGATCAAAAAGATCATAGTTATCAATCAATCTCCAAAGTAAGAAAAGAGGAAAACATGAAACAAAAAATATTGCGTTCGATTCTCGCAATGACAGGCGCACTGGCAATGATTATTGCTGCGCCCGCTCAGGCGTGGGAACCTAAGAAGCCTGTCGAGTTCATTATTATGGCCGGCACCGGCGGCGGCGCGGACCAAATTGCCCGCCTGCTTCAAGGCCTGATTGAAAAGAAAGGACTGAGTCCACGTCCGTTTATCCCAATCAACAAACCCGGCGGATCGGGTGCCGAAGCGCTGCGTTATCTTCAGGATAAAGCGGGTGATGACCACGTTGTGATGATGACGCTGAATAGCTTCTACACCACACCAATCATTCAGCCTGACCTGGGTGTGGATCCAACAGGGTTCACGCCGATCGGATTGATGGCGATGGATACATTCCTTCTTTGGGTACATACCGACCGCAATGACATCACTGACCTTGACTCCTACGTCAAAGCGGTGAAGTCAACAGGTAAATCCTGGAAAGTAGGCGGTACCGGTTCAGGTCAAGAAGACAGCGTGTTGACTGCCATGATGGAAGCCGAGTTTGGCTACAACGTGACCTATATCCCATTCCCGGGCGGCGGCACGGTTGCGAAGAACCTGATCGGTAAGCAGATTGACTCCACTGTGAATAATCCTTCAGAGCAGATGGCGTTTTATCAGGCCGGCAGCTCCAAACCTCTCGTTCAGTTCACAGGTGAGCGTATGGCTGCTTTCCCTGATGTGCCAACGGCGAAGGAGCTGGGTATCGGTATTGAGTACTACATGCAGCGTTCTGTTAACGGACCTCCGGGAATGTCAGCAGGGGCGGCCGAATTTTATAGAAACCTTTTTCAAGAGCTCTTTGATAGTAAAGAGTGGCAAGATTTTTGTACCAGCGATGGTTTAACCTGCGACACGATGATTGCGGGCTCTGATCTCGGGGACTTCCACGCAACGCAGTATGTTGCGCACGAGAAGTTGATTGAGCAGGTGGGTGCATCTGCTATTACTGGCGAGTAAGCTGAGTTGTGAGCCGGGTCAGCGTATGCTGGCCCGGTTTTTTTGTACACAGGATATAATTATAGGACCAGTGCTTGAGCGTTATCCCGTGGGCGACTTGTGAAGGGCCTACCGGATAGCGGCTCAGCGTTTTTTAGGAAGGATTAACGGGGAGAGTATATGTCGACTCGGACGGCGGAGCTTCTCGCTAGCATCGCGCTAATCGTGTTTTCGCTTGGGCTTATGTGGACAGTTCATACCGATGGGCTGAAAATTGGATGGGTGCCGGAACGAGGCCCCGGCTCCGGCGTTTGGCCGTTTTGGTTAAGCCTCGGAATGGCGTTAACCTCGTTGTGGACATTGGTGCGTTGGTTCCGTCGAACAACGCCAGAGAGTCGGAACGAAGCCCCCTATATCGAATCTGATCGATTCGGATTAGTCGCGATTTCCTTTATCGCGCTGACGGCAATGATTTTTCTTGTTGCTATTGTCGGCACTTATATCTCGATCGCATTGTTCCTCGGCTTTTACATGAGATTTGTTGGTAAGCATTCATGGCCGATGACATCCGCCACTGTCTTGGGGGCCGTGATATCTATCTATTTTCTTTTCGAGTGGCAGCTCTCAAAATACCTGCCGAAAGGTTTGCCGATGTTTGAGGATGGATTCCTCTGGCTCGACAACTTTCGTTGGGAATACTTTATGTAGGCAATTGGACAGGTAAGAACAGGACATGTTTGAAATCGCAGATCTGCTGGCGGCTGGGCTAATTCAGTCGTTTGAGCCATTAAATTTTGCCATGATTCTCGCGGGCTGTATGGCAGGGTTATTTATTGGTGCGATGCCGGGTCTGGGCTCGGTGAATGGGGTCGCTATCTTGTTGCCCGTCACTTTTCTGGTCCCGCCAACGGCGGCGATTATCTTTTTAGCGGCTCTTTATTACGGCGCGATGTATGGGGGCGCCATTAGCTCAATTACGCTGGGAATTCCAGGCGCTTCTACGGCAGTGGCGACTGTTTTTGATGGTCGGCCGATGGCGCAAAAGGGAAAAGCGAATCAGGCGATGATGGCAGCGGCTATCGCCTCGTTTATCGGTGGGACGATTTCCATCATCCTGTTTACTCTTTTTGCTCCGCCTCTGGCCGAGGTTGCGCTCAAATTTGGTCCGCAGGAAGAATTCGCTTTGATGATTTTGGCGTTTGCAACTTTCATCGGTTTGGGGGGTGACGATATTCCCAAAACGATCTTCTCGATTCTCTTGGGTCTTGTCATGGCCGCGGTTGGTTTCGATATTATCTCGGGTAAGCCCCGATTGATTTTCTTTGACATGGTCGAATTCCAGCGGGGCATTGGTTTTCTGGTGCTTGCGATTGGGATCTACGGTATTGGAGAAATGCTTTGGACTCTGGAACAGACTGGCGGCAAAATTAAATTTGATCGTGTTAGCGCGACTTGGGCCGAGTTAAAGAAGCATCTTGGAGAGATCAAAAAATATTTGCCAACAACTTCACTAAGCTCAGTTCTTGGATTTTTTGTGGGAACTTTGCCGGCAGCAGGTGCGACGCCCGCCTCACTGATGGCTTACGGACTGGCTAAGACCTTCTCGAAAGATCCGGATTCTTTTGGTAAGGGTAATATTTCAGGGGTCGCCGCGCCCGAGGCTGCGAATAATGCAGCATCCACAGGCTCAATGCTGCCCATGATTACGCTTGGGATCCCGGGCTCGCCCACAACAGCGATTCTCCTCGGCGGTATGATCATCTGGGGTCTGCGCCCAGGACCCCTGTTATTTGCCAACAATCCGGATTTTGTTTGGGGGTTAATCGGGTCAATGTATGTCGCGAACTTTGTGACGGTTGCGTTAAATCTTGCGCTGATTCCGCTGTTTGTTCGCGTATTGGCAATGCCGTTCACGATCCTGACGCCGATCATTTTCATTCTGTGCTTTGTCGGAGTGTTTGCGACTACCGACCGAATGTTCGATGTTTGGCTGATGTTAGTGTTAGGTCTAGGCGGATATTTGCTGCGGAAACTCAATTACCCGGTCGCGCCAGCAGTACTTGCCATTGTGCTGGGTCCGTTAGCTGAACGATCCATGCGCCAGTCGTTGATCGGAAGCCAGGGCGATGTCACCACATTTATCAGTATTTCAGAGCACCCCATCTCGCTTGGTTGTATCGTTATTGCGGTGGTACTGATGCTGTATCCCGTATGGTCAAATTATCGCCGCAAGATAGCTAATAAAACCGCATTCTAATTTCAGCTTTAACGCCGTTGGTGCAGCTATGTCACCGACGCGTTAAAAAGCGAAGACTATTAAGGGTTAGAATAACCTTCGAAGAATTATGGATAAGTAAGAGGACTAACGAGAATGAGTTCGGAAAAAGAGAAAGCTAATACCGCGAGCGATACACTTGCGCAAAAAGACAAATCCGGTGATGTGATTTCGGGCGGACATCTGGTTGCAAAAGCGCTTAAGCAGGAAGGCGTTGACACTATTTTTACACTCTGTGGCGGGCATATCATCGACATTTACGATGGATGCCTGGATGAAGGGATTCGAATAGTCGACGTTCGCCATGAGCAGACGGCGGCTCACGCGGCAGACGGTTATGCCCGCCAGACCGGTCGCTTGGGTTGCGTCGTTACAACGGCGGGTCCGGGCTGTACAAATGCGATGACCGGGATGGCGACTGCGTTTCGATCGGAAAGTCCGGTGCTCCATATCGGTGGGCAAGGCGCCCTGACTCAGCACAAGATGGGGTCTCTCCAGGACTTGCCGCATGTGGACATGATGGCGCCCATTACGAAATTCTCGGCTGGCGTGCGTTCGACAGAGCGGGTAGCCGATATGATCTCGATGGCAGCAAGGGAATGTTTCGCAGGGGCGCCCGGCCCTGCTTATCTGGAGATTCCCCGCGATATTCTTGATCGCGAGGTTTCTATTGATCAGGCGATCGTTCCACAAGCAGGTCATTACCGCTCGTCGATAAATAGTATCGGCGACCCTGCCGATATCGACAAACTGGCTGAACTCATTGTGAAGTCAAAAAAACCTGCGATGCTGCTGGGTACTCAGGTCTGGTCTTCGCGCAGTCATCAAGAAGCGATTGATCTTGTTCGAGCGCTGAATGTGCCGGCTTATTTTAATGGGGCTGCCCGGGGCGTTTTGCCACCGGGTGATCCGCATCATTTTCATCGCACCCGGGGCGATGCCTTTAAGGAGGCCGACCTCATTATTATCGTCGGTACGCCGTTCGATTTTCGTATGGGTTATGGAAAACGGTTGCGCGCGGAAGCGACGGTTGTGCAGATTGATATGGATTACCGCACGGTTGGTAAGAACCGAGATATCTCTCTTGGGATTGTCGGTCATCCCGGTACCGTGCTGAGCAGTGTTCTCGCTGCGACCACGGCGAGTGGTGATAATGGAGCGACAGCGCGACAGGAGTGGATGGCTAAATTGCGTTCGGTGGAACAAGCAAAAACAGAAAAGCTGATGCCGCTGTTTACAACCGATAAGAGTCCGATCTCTCCGTACCGTGTTGCCTGGGAGTTGAACGAATTCCTAACCGAAGATACGGTTTACATTGGGGATGGTGGCGATGTTGTTACGATCAGCGCCCAGGCCGTGCAGCCGCGATCACCGGGAAACTGGATGGACCCCGGCGCACTCGGCTCTTTGGGCGTGGGCACAGGGTTTGCCCTCGCCAGTAAGCTCGTTCATCCCAATAAAGAAATACTGTGCTACTACGGTGATGGATCATTCGGTATGACGGCTTTTGATATGGAAACCGCTAATCGATTTGGCGCGCCTTATATTGCAGTGATTGGCAATAATTCAGCGATGAACCAGATTCGTTTTGGCCAGATTACGAAATACGGTGAAGACCGCGGCGATACCGGAAATTTACTCGGGGATGTGCCTTTTTCAAAGTTTGGTGAAATGTTGGGGGGTTACGGTGAAGAGGTGACCGAGGCGGGTGAAATTGCGCCCGCACTGCAGCGCGCCAGAGAAGCCGTACAGAGCACAGGTAAATCAGCAGTAATCAATATCTGGGTCGATCCAACCGAGTATGCGCCCGGTACCAAAGCGCAGACAATGTATAAGTAGCCCGCGCTCAATATTTCAGGGATATCGGCCGGGGCTTGGCGTGCGTTGAGCTCTGGCCTTTTTTTTACGAAAAGGAAGACACTATGAAGCTTATCGTTCACGGCCAACAGGCATTTGGAAAATCTGTTCTCGAAGCGTTGCTCGAGCGCGGCGAGGAGGTATGCGCGGTGTATTGTGCACCCGATAGCGGCAGCCGCACAGATCCTTTGAAAGCCTACGCTCAAGAGCAGGGTCTGCCACTCTTTCAGCCGAAGACGTACAAGGACGAATCGGTGGTGGCACAAATGAAAGACCTTGGCGCGGATCTTTGCGTGATGGCCTATGTGACGCTGATGGTTCCCGAATCTGCTCTGAATGCACCCCGATTAGGCTCCATTCAATATCATCCTTCGCTGTTGCCATTGCATAAAGGTCCAAGCTCTATTAACTGGCCCATCATTTTCGGTGAAACAAAAACAGGGCTTTCAATTTTCTGGCCGGATGACGGGTTGGATACTGGACCGATTCTCTTGCAAAAAGACGTTGCGATTGCACCCGATGACACGCTGGGTTCGCTTTATTTCAATCACTTGTTTCCAATGGGTGTCGCTAGCATGTGCGAAGCCGTGGACCTTGTTCGAGAAGGCACAGCGCCTTGCATTGAGCAAGACCCCTCGGGGGGTACGTATGAAGGCTGGTGTCGTGCTGAAGATGTCAAGATTGATTGGCATCAGCCTGTAGATTCGGTCTACAACATGATCCGCGGTGCCAATCCACAGCCTGGTGCGTGGACAACGTTGTCAGGTCAAAAACTTACCGTCCTTGACAGCACTAGAGCAGAGGTAATCGAGGCGACGCCAGGAACCGTAACCTCTATTGATGAAACCGGAATGACGATCGCGGGTGATGGCGGGTCAATTCTGATCAGCCGGGTGAAGACCGAAAGCGGCGCAAAATTGTCTGCAGCGGATTTTCCCGGACAACTCACCGTGAGTGTTGGGGATGTGCTGGGTGCCAGCTGAATTTGACGATTGAGGGGGCCGCACGGGTTTAGGCAGCATTAAATGGCGCACGAAATTACATCGGTTGATCATGATATGTTGCTGTCGGCGACAGATACCGATCGATGCGCCTCGATCCTTTCGAATTGGATATTGGGAGTCTTCGACGATTTTTATGAAGACTTTTGCGAGATTCCTGCCAAAGCCAAATTAGCTTTTGAGACGAGTAACTTTAAGCAGTCAATTGAGAATAGCCATCATCGCTTAGTTCTGTACAGCAAGCAGATGTATGCGCTCGCGCGGGCCTTGCCTGAGCAGTATCCAAAAGCGGTCAACGCAGATGGGTTATGGGATCAGTTGGAGCTTTACTACCGCGAGGCGGTTTCGGGGCGTTATGAGGCTGATCTTGCTTTGGCATTCCTGCATTCTGTTCGTCGTGTTGTGTTCCTGGATGAATGGAATCCGGTCGATTACCTAGTCAATGTCGAAGCGGAGTCTGATCATGACCGTGATGCGATGTTGTGTCGAACGGTATCGAAAATTGATGGCAGTCTTCTTCAGGAAATACTCTCAGTTGCCGACTTCAGTATTCCATTCCGAGATGAGACCGGGGATATTGAAAGAACGCAGGCGCGCATTAATCAGCACCTTATGGAGCGAGGCGTACTCGATCAGGTGGTCGGGGTGGATGCTATCAGGGGCGGATTTTTTCGAAATCGCGGCGTTTACATTGTGGGCCGGATTCGATTGAAAGGGCAGGCCGTGCTGCCGCTCATTCTTGCGCTTTTGAACGATGATGCGGGTATCTACATTGATGCGGTTCTGAGCGACGAGCGTGAAGCGCATAATCTTTTTAGCACGACGCGCGCAAACTTTATTGTCACTAATGAGTACTACCACGAGCTTGCCCGATTTCTTCATCGCATTATGCCCAAGCGTCCGCTTGGCCTTCACTACTCTTCTGTCGGCTTTAATCACTTTGGCAAAGTCGCCGTAATGGAAGAGTTAGCCCAAGAACTGGCCTCAGGTAATGCGCTTTTGGATACCGCTGTCGGATTTCCAGGGACCGTTGCGATCGGGTTTCAGGCCCAAGGATCTGTCTATAACCTTAAAGTGATTAGGGACCATCCGACAGAAAACTATAAATGGGGCGATTTCGAAGGGGTTCCAGCCGTGTTGGAGAAGTACCGACAGGTACATGATATTAATCGCACAGGAAGCATGCTGGATAATGTTATCTATTACAACGTGACGCTGCCAAAGAAATACTTTGCCCAGGATTTGCTCAATGAGATGCTTGATGCGGCTGGTGAAGCGGTTTCATTGCGTGACGATCAAGTGTTTTTTCATCATCTGATTGTTCAACGAAAAATGATTCCTTTGCCGGTTTTTTTAGAGCACGCATCCCCTGAGGACTGTGAGCGCGCGGTGATCAGTTTGGGTTACTGTATTAAAAACAATGCCGCCGGAAACATTTTTAATCGCGATCTGGACGGACGCAACTATGGCGTTGGCAGTCACACACGTGTTTATCTCTTTGACTATGATGCGCTTGAAGCATTTACAGAAGTGAAAATCCGGAGTAATTCCGAGCGGGATGATGGCGAAGAGGATATCCCGGATTGGTATTTTGAAGACGGGGTTATTTTCTTACCGGAAGAAATTGAGTGGGGGCTGAGGATTTCGGATCCAAAACTTCGCAGTTTGTTTCGAATGAAACATGGGGATCTGACTCGTGTGGACTACTGGGAGAGAATTCAGGAAGAGCTTCGGGAGGACATGGTTCCGCAGATCCAGGTCTATCCTGACAGCTGTCGTCTTTAAATTTTTTCGTTTGCAGACCCCGCTGTTCAAAAAAAGCCCTCAAACTAGTGCGCGCTTGAGGGCTTTCGTTGTTTTGAACTCGAGTTAAGGTCTTAAATACGCAAAACCCTGACTCTGTAAATGTGCGATCTCGGCAACCCCGCTCGGGACGATATCGCTTTCATCCGCATCATAAAGATAATCAAGCTCGACTTTTCTGCCTTTCAGCGTGTTCGCGCATATTTTGAACGTTACACCCTGATTTTTAAGATTTGCAATTCGCGCGGTCATATCATCATCGGCATTGCCTGATTTCATTTTAGTGTTAACCACTTGATCCGGCTCCAAAAGCAGTGAAAGACCGTTGCCGTGCATAACGACTCGCAGGTCAAGGTTTTCTGCACCGGTTGCATTAATATGATTCTGAATATTCCGCAGTGCGCCCGTTTGGCGTTTTGGATCATAGTAGTTCACGTGATAAACGACTTTTTGTTTACCATAGCCATGGCCGTCTGCGATGCTGGGCGAAGAAAATCCTAATAAAACCGCACCCGCTAAAATTGAGGCACTTAAGAATTTTAGAAACTTCATTATTCATCTCCTTTCTTATTTATTTTTATTAATCTAATTATTTAATGCCACATTATAGTCGCTGACTTAAAGTCAAAGTGCAAGATACAAACACTACGCTCACATTACTAAACTGTAACTTAATTTTATAAAGTAGATCGGAACTTGTATCAACAGCTTACGACGCAAGCAGGATAAAAATACCATTGAAGCCAGAAGCTCTAATCAGCCAAGATTTAAAGAATTGATCAGCGAATGTTGCAAGCGAGCTGTGAAATACGTGCTCTACTGAAAACGTCGTCACCAAATTATTTTTTTCGAAGAGTTTGATTAAAAGTCGCATAATAAGATATTCAATTTACGGTTGGGACCAAAAGCATGAGTAATGACCTTTGGCGTTTAAGTGCCTGCGAGACCGCTGCTGGAATCAAGGGAAAGCATTTCACCGCCGAAGCGGTTGTGGATTCTGTTGCAGACCGAATAAAAACGGAAAATCCACGTCTTAATGCCATTGTGCTTGATCTGACTGAGGAGGCATTTGCTCAAGCGCATGAAGCCGATCGACAGATCGCGGATGGTGAGGATGTTGGACCGCTTCATGGGGTACCGGTCACAATCAAATCAAATGTTGATGTCAAAGGACAGCCAACGCCGAATGGACTCCCCGCGTTGGCAGAAGTCATCGCGTCGGATGATTCGCCTGTTGTTTCCAATTTTAAAAAATCTGGCGCAATTATCATGGGGCGAACCAATACGCCAGAGCTTTCAATGCGTTTGACGACGGATAACCCGCTATTCGGCAGAACGCTGAATCCATGGGATGATCAGGCGAGCCCTGGCGGGTCCTCGGGCGGCGCGTCCGCGGCCGCCGCAGCAGGGTTTGGCCCTATCCATCATGGGAATGATATTGGTGGATCACTTCGGTGCCCGTCCTTTAACTGTGGCCTTTCGACGGTGAAACCTACGTTTGGCAGAGTCCCTGCTTTTTTGCCTTCAGCGCTTGAGGAGCGCGGACTACTGTCGCAGTTAATTTCTGTGCAAGGGCCTATTTGTCGCGAAGTTCGGGATGTACGGTTGTCGCTCAAAGTAATGTCGGCGGCAGATCCACGCGATCCTTTTTGGATGCCAGTCGCGTTTGATGATTGGCCTGAAGTCAAAAAACCAATTCGGGTTGGGGTAACGACAGAGTCTTATGGTCACCCAATTCATCCTGAAATTATTGAGTCAATTGATAGAGCCGCGGGTTACCTTTCCGATGCGGGTTACCAGGTAGAGTCGGTGACCCCACCCTCAATTAATGACGCGGCGAGTGCGTGGTTTACCTATTTGGGCGCAGAATTGGAGGCCTTCTTAATGCCGTCCGCAAAAGCGTATGGCAGTGAAATGATTCAGCAGATTTTCGAGTGGTACTTCGAGATGGGACAGGTCGCAAAACCAGCTGAATATCAGGTTGGGATAAAAAATCGCACCGCCATGACCCGAAAGTGGAATCAATTTCTGGAAGATACGCCGTTACTGCTATCGCCCTATTTTCTTCAACCGACGCCTGACTGGGACTGTGATGCAAAAAGCTTAGAAGGAACACGAGCGCTTTTTGACTCTGCGATTTACAGCACAGGGATCAATTGGGTGAGTTTACCCGCGGGCGTCACGCCAATTGGCATGATTGCAGGCCGCCCCGCTGGAGTTCAGATTATCGGTCAGCGCTTTCGGGAGGATCTGATTCTGGACGCGATGGAAGCCATTGAGTCCCGAGTAGGCATATTGACCCAGCAGTTGTGGGCTCGAGAGGACTAGATCGGTTTTTCTTCTTCTCTATCGGGTGAAGGGACCGCGTGAGTTGCATATTTAGCGGGCGAGGTGAATTGAATAAGCTCGAGGTCATCTGAGCAGGCGATTTCGTCGTGCACGATTCCCGGAGGCTGTAAGCAGCTATCGCCCGGGCGAAAAGTAAATTCCCCCTGATCTTCGTACGTAAATCGTATCCAGCCTTTTAAAACATAAATCATCTGAAAATCAAGATCGTGGGTGTGCTGGCCTGTGTGTGGAAACTCAGTGACCGGTTTTTTGACGCGGAGAATTTGGGCGTTGTATTGGCCGTTTGTCGCTTCGTTGATACCCAGTTCACGATATTCAAAAAATTTCCGGAGGCCCTGGGACCACGTGGCATCTGTGGATCGAGAGACACAAAAGGTATGACGAGTCTTCATAGTTTCTAATTCTGGTGTTAAAGCCTGTCAACAGCGCTTGCAAGTCAAGTTTCACCCAAAGTTTACATATTTTTGGTGAAAATCTTAAAAGTAATTTTTATTAAATATTGAAATCCAAGAAATCGTCCTTATTTTAAAATAATGCAAAAACAAAATAATTCGAATCCAAAAAACTCGAGCGAAGTTCAGGTCCCGCAATCCCTGATTTTAAGAGATGCCATGATGACTGCGTATTCGCTTACCGGCAGCCTGTCTGCAGCCTCAACACTATGCTCGACACTTCTTGATGAAGAACTGCCTGAGCAATACCAAGCAAGTGCGGTGCTGACACAATTGCATCATATGGCGATGACCCGACCCAAGCACTGAGGCTTTTTAAATAGTCGGGCTTATTACGGCACTAAAGATTCAGCGCGCGGATTCAATCTCAAAATCCACGCTCTTATCGACGGCCTGTCGAGTGGGAGTGGTAGGTTTTGACGGGAAGTTCCCCGATGTTTTTAAGAACTAGAGCCCGTAGTCGCGGACGACGTTCGCTACCCTAATTCTGAAATCTTTAAAAATACCGGAGGCCCTAGCCTCGGTTTGGGACGCCATATGGTCCGCGTGGCTGTGCCAGTCTTTAACGGCATCCATATCACGCCAGGTTGAAATAGACACGAAGCGCTTGGAATTATTGAGACTTTCAAATCGCTCAACGCTGAGAAAGCCGTCGATCTTTTCAACTTCTTCTCGTAACTGACTGGCAAGCTCGAAATATCGATCTTCAAATTGGGGCTCGGGTTCAAATTCGAATATCACAATGACCATTATTAATTTCTTTGGGCCCCGAAAGCTTACACAGGTATTATTCTAAAAATCACTCTATCATAAAGGAGAGTAAGTTTGCCGAGGTCTGCCAGAAGCACGAATTTTCTTCGGCCGATTTACCGGTTGGGTTGGTTTATGATCTGGAGTTTATGGCTCGCAACGCTCGGCATTCTGATTCCTTCTTTTATGCCACATGATGATGTCGTGGGTTGGGGATTTCTTTCGATCGCTGCGACTGCAGCTGCGTACCTTCTCAATCGTTTATGGGACTGGTGGGTAGTGGGTCGTCCGCTTACTTTCCGGCATCGATAATAATATTTTTGGAACCTAACGTTTTGATCGGAGAAGATCTATGAGTTCGCTACCTATTTTTCATAATTTTGAAACGGCTCCAACTCACGTTGCTCCTTTTAGTCACGCGGTTGAGCTAAATGGCTGGATTCAGATTACAGGGCAAATGCCAACTGATCCTAACGATGATTTAGCACCCCTTGCAGAGGGCATTGAAGCGCAGACACGTCGCGTTATGGATAATTTGATTATCGTTTTAGACGGTCTCGGGCTTACATTAGCTGAGGTGCTTTCATGCCGGGTTTATCTCACTGAATTCAAGCGGGATTTTGAGCTGATGAATGATGTCTATCGATCCTACTTCCCTTCAGATCGCTTGCCTGCTCGAACGTGTATCGGCGTCACCGGGCTCGCCCGAGACGCGCTCGTGGAAGTCGATATGGTTGCCCATCGACGCTGAGCCGAAACCAAAGCGGACGGGTCTGACGTGAATTTTTTGCGCTCGGCTTGTTACTTGCCAATTGTTTGTCTGATGGTATCGGCGAGTCATTCTGGTACTGCAGATATCCTTGAACCGGCATCAGTTCCGGAGATCACAATTCAGGCACTTCGACTGGCCTGTGACAACGTCAAGGAAGATGACTTTTCGCTCGCATTTTCAGATGTTGTCTCTAGTGCGCGCCAGGACCTCGTTCGGGGTGAGACTATTTTTGGTTGGCGACAAAAAATTGAGTTTGATGATCAGACGCAGGTGGTCGTCCAGCGTATCGCGCCACAGGGTCAGCTCAGACGCGTCAGTGTGGAGCAATTTAAGTCATCTTCACGCCCTGCGGTCCTGCTGGTATCTGATCAGAACTGCCAAATTCACCAGGCCCGTATTATCCGGTATGAAGACGACGTAGCGGTTGGTCTCCAACCATTGAACTCAGAGCTTGTGGCAGAGGGTTCGGAGATCCCGATGAATCCACCCGTTCCCACAGGAGTCGATCCTGGGGGCGTGCCGGTTGCATTAGTTGACTCCGGCGTAAATTATCTCTTGCCAGAAATACAGTCCCGCCTGGCGCGAGAATTGGATGGCCGGATGATTGGATTTGATTATTGGGAAATGGATGATCGGCCGTTTGACTCCCATCCCACGCGATCTGTTTTTTTTCCACAACGGCATGGCACCCGAATCGCCAGTATTATTCTGCGCGAGGCGTCGTCAGCCAAAATACTACCCTATCGATATCCTCGTCCCGATATGTCGCGTATGCATCAATTGATTGCACTCATTGCACGCTCGGGGGCGCGCATCGTAAACATGTCGCTGGGGAGTAACACTGCTCGTGATTGGGATGCATTTGAAGGTGCCGCGCGCCGTCATCCACACCTGCTGTTCATCGTGTCTGCCGGCAATAACAACCGCGATATTGATATTGAGCCTGTTTATCCTGCGTCATTAACGCTTAAAAATATGTTGGTGGTCACCTCTTCGGCGGGTGATGGATATCCCGCTGAAGGCTCAAACTGGGGGACAGAAAATGTTGACCTTCTGGTGCCCGGCGAGCGCATTCCAGCGATAGATTTTTCGGGAGAGGGGATCGACGTGTCAGGATCAAGCTATGCGGTTGCCAGGATCACCGCGCTTGCCGCGCGTATTTTGACAGAGAACCCTGATCTCGATGCGATGCAACTGAAGGCAAAAATTCTTTCACTGGCGACTCCTGAACGCGGCGCTTTTGTTAAGTCAGGATGGATAAAAGAGCCGTCGGATCTTATTCGTGATCAAGATCTGGCATCGATTCAGGTGATTACGCAAGAAACATTTACAGAGTTCTCTGGAGTTTCGGACGCGGTGTTTCGACCGATGCTGGTCTTTCTCTCACAAAGTGGATGGACTGCGGATCGTGTGCAAACCTTGATTCAATCAGCATCCAGGATTATTCAACAATGCAATATCGTCATCAGACCCGCATCTCTTGTTTCACTGGCGACGAATGACGGTATCAGGGATTTTTCAATGAGTAATGCAAAACTGATCACCAAAGTGATGAAAAGTGATCGCGCGAGCGTCTTTTTTGTGCGCGACACAGTGGATCGACCCGCTTTTGATGCCGTAGCGTTTGGAACCCGAAATAGTGTGAATACACCTGAATTACGATTTACCGCGTGGGTGACCACGATGACGGTCGATCCGCATATCGCGTTAGCCCATGAGTTAGTTCACGTTTTGATGGATGACGGTACTCATTCCTATGCGCCGAGGAATTTGATGAGAGGGGATACCTCACCGAATAACCTTGAGTTAACCGCCGCGCAGTGTGAGTTGATGCAACGAAACGCCAGGGCAAACGGACTGCTTGAGTAGTCGGCCAGGATAGAGCGAATGAGGAGGTCTCGATGAATTCAACGCATGTCACTTTAAAAGTATGGGACTTAGGGGTGCGAGTGTTTCACTGGCTTTTAGTCGCCCTAGTCGCTGGATTGTGGGTTACCGCAACATCGGATGGAGACTGGATGGTAGTGCATCAGTGGTTGGGGGCGACGGTCATCGCGATTGTGTTTACGAGGATAGTCTGGGGATTTGTCGGAAGCGATACTGCGCGGTTCAGCAGTTTTTTGGTGGGTCCAAAATCAGTCAGTCGATATCTCAAGCGGTTTATTTCTCGAAGAGATGACGTTGCGTTTGTGGGCCATAATCCAGCGGGCGGTTGGTCCGTGATGTTATTGCTGTCGTTTTTGGTATTTCAGGCCCTGACTGGTCTTTGTTCTAACGATGATATCTTTTTTGACGGACCCTTGGCAGGTGTTGTTGGAAAAGATTTGAGCGATGTGATTACAGGCGTGCATCATCAACTGTTCGAAATTCTGATGATTCTGATTGGCGCGCATGTGGTGGCTGTTATCGTGCATTGGGTTTTTAAGCGCGACAATCTGATACGACCCATGGTGAGTGGGGTTAAAAAATTTAAATCAGATATGAAGGCGCCAAGTCTACAGCCCGCCTGGAAGGCATTTTTCATTGGCGGGACCAGCCTCGCCATTGTGGTGGTCGCGCTTTTGAGCCTGGAATAAATTACACGCCAGGGAAGTTCACACCGTTTAAAGCCTGATTGCGGCCGGCTCAGTTTTTTTCGCGGTATTTTTTGTGGCAGCTTTTACAGGTGCGAGCCGTCTGGATAAACTGATCGCTAATTTGGTCGCGGTCGCCATTTTGAGCGATTTCTTGCAGGTTACTGGCTTGATCTACAAATGCCTGCATTTTTTCAGCGAAATCATCCGCCTCTTCCCAGATGATACTTTTTGCATGAGTGTCGCCAAAGTCGCTGTCCGGGATGAACCCGTTTATGGGTAGACGGGCGAGTGCTGCAACCGCGTTAGCGTGACCCTGGAAATGCGCTAGATTCCAATCTACTTTCCCCTTTACCATGCCACCCATGGGTTTGAAATGCCACGCAATCATGCGAAATGCAGATTGGCGATAGCTAATTGCCTGCTCGATTGTATCGCCCTGATCATGAGCAATGGTTTGAGGGGTTACACTAATTAAAATGAAAACAGCAACAGTCTTTAATATATTCACGATAAGTTGTTCGGCTTTTGGGTTAATACAGATCTGAATTTACCGGGGATTCTAAAAACATGGTTGTGAAGACCAAAGAGATTATGGTGGCGGTTGCGCTTTTGTTTAGTACCGCCAACGCGTTTGGTCTGCCGGCTTGCCAGCCACCGTTGGGTCTTGATGCAGCCGAAGACGAGCACTACTGCATGATCCATATGGTTCGATCAGCCTGTTTAGTGAAGAAAGGTTTTGACATTGAGACTGACAATTGGGTGGTGCCGCTGTCAGCTTACGATGAGTGTACGATTCTCGGTTGCGATCAATTATTAGAGCAAACGGGGTTTATTTCTGATAATTTGTTTCGCCTCGCCTGCAATATTGCGCGGTTTGATCTTGGAAAATAGGATCAACTTCTAAGATAGGAAGCGCCATTCACATCAATAATTGCGCCCGTAGAGAACTCTGCGCCTTCTGAGGCTAAAAAGAGGACCGCGTGGGCAACTTCTTCAGGCCTTGCGACACGGCCTAGGGGACTCTGCTGACGAACGGCATCTCCGTCCGGTCCGTCAAGCACTTTACTTGCCATATCAGTTTCAACAAAGCCGGGGGCAACCGCACCGACAAAAATGCCGTAAGGGGCAACGTGTTGCGCAAGAGATTGAGTCATTGCATTGAGTCCGGCTTTGCTTGCACCATAAGCGGGGCACCGAGGCTCGCCACGAAATGCGCCTCGCGAGCTCACATTTATAATGTGTCCACCTCCATTGTGTCTCATATGGTCGATGGCTTGCCAGCAGAGATTGGCAGGACCGGTGAGATTCACCGCAAGCGTTTGCTGCCACGCAAGCTGCCAATCATCAAACGTAACATCATCGACCGGGTGCGCCTCGAAAATGCCGGCGTTATTCACTAAAACATCAAGTCCGCCAAGTTTCTCGACTGTTTCACGAACAATGCGTTGAGTGGTTTCTGGCTCAGCAACATCCCCCGAGCAGAGAATGTGCCCGGTGCCCTCCAGATTTTTGATTGCGACGTCTGCTGCTTCGTGATTCGAGCCGTAGTGAATTGCCACCCGAGCCCCTGCGGCCGCAAAACGCGTTGCAATCGCGCGTCCGATGCCACGAGATCCCCCGGTCACTAAAATTTTTTTCTGGTCAAAACGCATAGTCAGAGGTTAACTCAAAATTGTCTGTCAGCAGGTACCAGTTCTGGACTGGGCTCTCATGTAGGGCCAGGCAGGATCTGAATGCTGCTTGTTAGGCTCTTTGATTTTAATGTGTAGATTATCCCGTTTAGCCCCATAAATGCGAATAAAGTCAGGCTAACGGTAACGCATCCCTATTCTGGATAGCTAGACCCACTATCAGGTATTCATTTTGGCAAGCAAATGAGTCAGGTGACGTTACTTCTTTTTTCACGAACCTTGCCGAGACCGATGCGAGGATTTTTTAACATTAAGCCAGCCTCCGGCAACGATCAAAAAGACGCCGAGCGTAGCGAGGAAATCTAGAGTGTCACCCCAGATCAGATAACCCAGAATAATAGCAACCGGAATGGCGCTAAAGAAAAAAGGCGCGATAAAAGACATCTCCCCATGCCGAACGGCCACAATCATCAGCGGAAAAGCAGCGCTTACCAATAAAGCTGAAATCAGGATTCCGATACCCAGATTCCAAGTCAGGGGTTGCCATAAAAAGATACTGCCGATGCCTGAACCTAGCGCCGTCACCAGCACGGTGATGAAAGCGATTTGCAGCGGATGGACAGCTTGACTGATGAAGCGGGTCGAAATTTCGCGGGCCGCGCTTGCCAATGAGGCAGCAATCGGCAGCATTAACAACAAACTCCACTCTGTCCCCCAGGGTTTGGTGACAAACAAGACACCGACGAAACCCATTAGAACCGCGAGCCATCGCCATACGGAGTTGGTCTCTTTCAGTAGGAAGATTCCCAGAAGCGCGACCATGATAGGTGACGTCCAGGCGAGCGCGGCGGCGGTCGGTAAAGCAATAAATTGAAGTCCAAAAAGCCAAAATCCAGAAGACATCAACTCAAAGCCCCCGCGTAAAAGTGTAAAAGGTTGTCGAATGCCTGGCATCAAAATTCGGTGACCCTTAATTGCAAGCGCCGTACCGAGTATCAGAAGGATGACTATCGCTCTTACAAAAAGGAACTGAAATGGTGGAATGTCATCCAACATTCCCTTGACCATGGCGTCGCTGGCGGTGACGGCTGTCATGGCCAGTACGACAGCACCAGCTGATCTCAGGTTATTTTTGGTGGTGATTTCCATAGCCGCGGGGTACTTTAAGCCTAAATTCTTTCGAAGTTGTGTGTCGTTTGAGACATATTTCTTCTGAATGGCGTCTTGATCTTGGTGCTCGTAAAATGGGAACGAGATTTGAAACGGGAAACAGTCGACTATGAGTGAATCGAAAAATAAGGACCTAACCGACGAGGAGCTGGATAAACAGTTGCGAGTCATTGCTGACGGCTTCATTGATCTTGCAAACGATCAGGCGCAACGCTTTCATAAAGAGAATGTGAGCGAGGGATTGTTGTATGCTTCTTCGAGATTTAGTGCGTTTGTCGTGGCCTCACATGCGACTGATGTATTGGCGTATGACGAGGATCGGGATCGAGCGATTGACTATTTTGTTGAGCAATTTCGTAAAATGTTGATCGCTAACCTTGATGATTACCGCGGGAGTTTTGAGGATCTTAAGTATTCTCATCTGATGAGTCGAACCCCAAACTAAGACTGCGGGATTTAATTTTGAATTCGCTCACTTCACGCCGGGTCTGGTAAAAACAAAAATAAAAGACAGGTGATCCGATGAAGATTCAAATGAAACATGTTCTCATTCTTTTTGTTGCTCTTTTCACCCTTAGCGCGCAATCAAGTCAAAGTGTAGATCGAGCGCAATTTAGTTCGATGCAGCAGGTGATCGAACGGCAGCTTGACGCGTTCGCGAGGGGTGATGCGACGACGGCATACGCTCAAGCCTCGCCCCTTATTCAAGCGATGTTCCGCAATCAAGATATTTTTATGACGATGGTTCGCCAGGGTTATAGCGCGCTGATTAGTCCAGCCCAGGTCGATTTTCTGGGGGTTGAGAAAACAGCGGACGGTCCGGTGTTTGGCGTCAAGATTTATGCGCGCGATGGCAGCTTATGGCTTGCGGCCTATCAGATGGTCCTGGAGAATCAAGAAGATTGGCGGATTAATGGGTGTCGCGTTACCCGTTATTCGGGTGAGACGACCTAGCCTTAGTCATTTTCACGCCGTGTGTCGATATGGAGTGGTGAATCTGAACCGCTCTCGGTGATTGAGAATACGATGGGTTGACAGCATATTTCGCAATCCTCGACATATTCTGCAAGTTCGAGACAGGGCTCGACGAGCGCGGTAAAGTTTTCGCCACAGTAGGGGCACGCAATCAGATGTTCTTCAAGGTTCATGATCTGATATTCTGCCACGGCAATAAGAAGACATTTGCCTATATTTTTATCTAATCCGGAAAGTATCATGACAGATTACACCCAAATGCCGTGCGAAGCATGTCGAGCAGGAGCCCCGCCCGTTAGCAAAGAAGATCTCGCTGCGTTTTTGCAATCACGAGATCAGTGGAATCATTTGGTCATTGAGGGCGAACCAAGGCTTCGAAGGACTTACGCCTTTAAAAATTTTGAGACTGCTTTGATCTTTACCAACGCGGTCGGAGAGCTTGCTGAGGCAGAGGGTCATCATCCCGCGTTATTGACCGAGTGGGGAAGGGTGACTGTAGATTGGTGGACCCATAAAATACATGATATTCATTTGAATGATCTTATTTTAGCGGCGCGCAGTGACGGTCTTTACGACGGGATGCAGGTGACGGGCTAGCCCGAATGGATCGTACCGAGCGGTTCTACACGATCGATCGTATGATGCGGGGCGCCCGGGGCACGACGCTTCGGGAGATGATGGAAGAGATGGAGATCTCGAGGGCGACCATTCGACGCGATCTCGAATATATGCGTGACCGGCTCGCCGCGCCCATTCAGTGGGATCATGAGACACGGCGCTATCGGTATGAGTCCGTGAGTCAAGATGCAGATCGCTATGCATTGCCGGGGCTGTGGTTCAATGCATCAGAGGTGCATGCCTTGCTGACCATGGAGCACTTGTTATCAAGCTTGCAGCCGGGACTGCTTGAACCGCATATTGAGCCGCTCAGGGATCGGATCCGAAGATTGATTGACAGTGGGGATCACCCGGCTGAAGAGGTCACGCGGCGAATTCGGGTATTACATATGGGAGCGCGCCGCGCTGATAGTGATGTTTTCGGGGTAATTTCCCATGCGCTCTTACGCCGCCATCAACTTGATATTGAGCACCTCAACCGCCGAACGGGAGCAGTGACTCAGCGCCGCGTCTCCCCCCAGCGGCTCGCACATTATCGCGACAACTGGTATCTCGATAGCTGGTGTCATCTAAGACGAAGCCTTCGCAGTTTTGCGGTGGATGCCATTCGTTCTGCCGATACGATCGAGACCCAGAAAGCTAAAGATGTCACGGAGAGCGAGCTTGAGAAAGTGCTCGGGACAGGCTACGGAATTTTCGCCGGGGATGATATTCGAGAAGCCGTATTACGGTTTACGCCGGAAGCGGCCCGATGGGTGTCAGGAGAAAAATGGCATTCGCGCCAGCAGGGCGAGATGAAGCCTGACGGCACCTATACCTTAAAGGTGCCTTACTCTGAAGAGACAGAACTCGTGATGGATATTATGCGTCACGGGGCCGAGGTCGAAGTGATTGCGCCCGACAGTCTGCGTCAAGCGGTGCGAGAGCGTTTGGCTGCTGCTGCGCAACAATATCCCAACTGAGCATGTGCTGAGCCATTTTTTTAAAGACGCTCCGCTGTCTGGCAATGTGCGGGGAATTGCGTGGATGCTGCTAACGGGTACCTTGTTCGTTGGAGTGGTTGTCGCTGTTCGATACCTGGGTACTGAGATGCACCCGATTCAGGCCGCATTCATTCGATATTGTTTTGGCATTATTCTGATCTTGCCATCGCTCACGCGGATGGGCGTTCTCTCGCTGAACCCCCAGCGAATTGGTTTCCACGGGTTGAGGGGTCTTATCCATAGCGGCGGTGTCATGTTATGGTTTTTTGCTATGACTCGAATACCCATCGCTGAAATAACGGCGCTGGGATTTACGACCCCGATCTTTGCAACCTTGGGCGCAACCTTTTTCCTTGGTGAGCGGTTCAAAAGTTTTCGAATGATTGCCATTTTGGTAGGATTCCTGGGTGCGCTAATGATTCTGCGCCCCGGGTTTCGGGTTATTGATATCGGCGCATTTGCGCAACTTGGCGCCGCCCCTCTTTTTGCCTGCTCCTATTTGATGGCTAAATCTGCGACTCGTAAAGAGTCAAGCGCAATGATTGTGGTGTTGCTGTCAGTATCCTGTACGTTCGTCCTGGCGGTACCCGCGTTGCTGGTTTGGCGCGAGCCGACCTTGCCGGAACTTACGCTGCTTGCGGTGACCGCGGTACTCGCAACCGCGGGACACTACTGTATGACTCGCGCCCTAAAAGCGGGTGAAGTTTCCGCTGTGCAACCGTTCACTTTTATCCAGCTCGTTTGGGCAACACTCCTGGGACTGATTTTGTTTGATGAAAGCCCAGATGTGTGGATTTGGTGTGGGGGTGCCGTCATTGTTGGCGCGGCAAGCTGGATGGCCCATAAAGAAGTGCGAGCCATCAAATCGCGCTCGCGCGACGGTTAGATTGAATTGTCGTTGATAACAAGGGCATTTTCCCGTTGTGCGGTGGTTTGGCCGACACCCGAGTCTAGGGTCACCATGTGAGACTGTGGTTGCGCATAATCTAGATTCCGAATGCGCTGAATTCTTCAAAAATTGATCAATGCTCCACCTGCACCATTCCAACCAGCTTGAGAATCTCTCTGACCAGTTGTCGGAGACCTTGAAGACGCCGTCAGGTGCGGTCATGTCGCCTGAGGTTGTTGCTATTCCAGGGACAGCGATCAGTGAGTGGCTTACGATTTATCTCGCGAAGCGCCATGGTGTGAGTGCGAATATGCAGTGGTTGTTGCCCGCGCGATTGTTATGGAAAGCTTTTCGCGATGTGCTACCCAACGTTCCGGATACCAATGCCTTTTCGGCTGATGCGCTAAGTTGGCGAATTTTCCAGGAATTACAGGACGAGGAATTTGTAAGTCGTTATTCGCAATTAAGTCGATATCTTGATCAAGGCGATTTACATAAGCATTGGCAGTTGGCCAGACAGATGGGTCGACTCTTCGAACAGTATCTTGTTTTTCGTCCTGATTGGATTAGCCATTGGGAAGTCCAAAAAACAGAAGAATGGCAAGGCGCGCTTTGGCGGCAAATGATGTCGCGGGGCCACTCTGAACACTGGCTACATTTGAGGAAAGCATTATTCGATTTTTTAAAACAAAATCCTGAAGCCGGACAAAAATTACCTGCTCGAATTTCACTTTTTGCGTTGACTGGATTATCTCCCGAATTTTTAAACCTTATATCGAATCTTGCCGAACATACTGATATCCATATTTATCACCTGAATTTCAGTCATGGCTTTTGGGCCGATATTGTGAGTGATCGAGAGCGCGCACGACTTATTGCCCGTGAGGGGGAAGATATCGCTATTTATCTTGATCGAGGGAATCGATTGCTCGCATCAATGGGGCGTACTGGACGGCAACATCTTTCTCAGCTTCTCGAATTGAATGCCCTTGAAACGGAATCCTACTCGGTACCCTGCCGTGCGAGCTTGTTGGGGCACATTCAGGCCGATATTACTGAATTGAGAGACAGCTCTATTCATGACGCTCATGAGGTGACGCCAGAAGATCATTCTATTCAGATTCATATCTGTCACGGCCCGATGCGAGAGATCGAGGTGCTGCACGATCAATTATTGGATGCCTTTCAGCGGGACGCTAGGCTCACCCCGGCAGACGTGAGGATATTTATTCCGCGTCTTTCGGACTACGTCCCTTTTATTGACACTGTTTTTGGCGCTGCCCATGGCACACGCCATATTCCCTGGACCTTGGCGGAAAGCGCTCTGCCTGTTGAAAGCGGAATGACAAAAGCGTTCATGTCCCTACTCGAACTGCCAGATACACGGCTGGATGCCCAACGCATCAGCGCATTACTCGATTTTTATTTTATTCGACGGCGCTTTGGCTTGGACGATGTTGATGTGGATACGATCAGTGGATGGATTCGACAGCTTGGGATTGTCTGGGGCTATGACGCACAACATGTTGATGATCTTAATCTGAATCTCAGGGGTGGCCACACATGGCGAGGCGGTATTGACCGGTTGTTGCTTGGTTTTGGAATGGGAGATCTTGGAGAAGATGTGTCAGGTGTATTGCCAGTGTCTCCGGGTGATTCAAGTGCAGCTCGGGCATTAGGCCAGTGGCGCACCTTTATCGAAGCGGTGATAAATCTCCAGTCGTTGATGTCCGGGCAGCATGCAGTGTCACGTTGGGTTAGCATATTTAACGACCTTCTTGACCAGTTTTTTTTCTTCGAAGAACAAGAGAGCGACGCGCTCGTTCGACTTCGTCAGAAAATAGCGACGCTTGCATCTGATGCCGCCCTGGCTAATCTCGAAATTTCGCTTCCTTTATCAGTTGTGAGATCTGTCCTTAAGGAGAAATTGAAAACGACTTCAAGTGGACGCTTTATGAGCGGCGCGGTGACTTTTGCTAACTTGGCACAGGGTCGTTGCGTTCCAGCGGAGCGAGTATTCCTGGTCGGTATGAACGCGACTGATTTTCCAGGACGAGACAATTCGCACGGCCTCGACCAAATGACGCTCAATCCAAAACCCGGTGACCGGAATCGGCGAGATGAAGACCGGTTTGCGTTTTTGGAGGCGCTGATGTCGGCTCGAGAGTCTTTTTATGTGAGTTATTCAGGATTAAGCGCTAGGGACGAAAGCGTTCAACCACCCTCAATCGTGGTCAACGAACTTTTAGAGGAGATAAAAGCGGTTTCAGTGGGGACAGATATTGAGTCAAGATGGATAACCCGGCACGCCTCCCAACCTTTTAGTCGGCGATATTTTGAGGGGGCACCCTCTCTATTCACCTATGCCAACGAAATGACGCCTGATCACCCGGGAGCCTCGGGAGCTCGGATGCCTCTGTTCAAGCAATCCCTGCCCACGAACGCATTATCAGAGGTATCAACCGCGCGCTTGATTGAATTTTTTGTAAATCCGGCGCGATCGTTATTGCGTGATGAATTAAATATTACGTTAGATCGTAGTGACGGGATGCTCCCCATAAAAGAGCCGATGTGGCCGGATTATCGAGCCATGCGGAAGTTAGTTGAGCAGGCAGTGTCTTCCCAGTTCGACGAAGAAGAGAAGTCCCGTTTTCAAACGCGCGCCCGATTGGGCGGGATGCTTGCGGCTGGTAGCGCCGGCGAACTTGCGCTTGATACGGCATGGACCGCTGCTGAACGACTATGCCGGGCAACTGTCAAAATTGCCGGGGACGAACCATTTGAGTCTGTGACGGCCGTGCATCAGGTTGATGACTGCACAATCTCAGGTGTGCTTGAAAATATCACCCCGGCCGGACAGATTTTGTGGTCTGTTGATGGTGCAACGCCTTGGAATCTGATTCGGGCGTGGTGTCAGCATTTGCTCCTGAACGTACTGGATGATTCTCCGACTCGCTGCAGTTTCCTGATCGGTTCGGAAGAGATCGTTCGATTCAGTCCGATCGACGACGCAAGTGAGAATCTGAGTGCGTGGGCCTCGCGTTATCAACAGGGCCGAACTCGACCGCTGCCGTTTTTCCCCCGAAGCGCGCTAAAGTTTGTCGAGGGAAATGAGGCTTCACTTAAACCCGCCTACGAGATCTGGCTGGGCGCCGATTATTCAAAATCCCGGGGTGAGGCCGAAGATCCATATTTTGCGCTCGCGTTTCGCGACAATATTGAACACGCTCTTGATGGCGAGTTTGAAAAGCTCGCACCTTTGATCTTTAGACCCATGGTGAACGCAATGACGGTCGTGACGGGATGAGCGCGTCCGCATTACAGCCGTTCGAAGTCCCGTTGAGTGGCGTCAGTTTAGTTGAAGCGGCGGCGGGCACGGGAAAAACCTGGACCATCAGCGCCCTTTATTTGAGACTGGTACTCGAGTCTGATACCGCTGTGCCGAATATTCTAGTGGTCACCTACACCCGAGCCGCGACTGGGGAATTAAAAGAACGTTTGCGGACTGCTTTGACCCAGGCTATTGCCGCGTTCGAAGATGATACGGCCGGTGATGACCCACTGCTCGCACCATTGCTGCTTCGCTACCCGGACCGAAAAAAGAGTTTATTGAAGTTGCGCAGCGCAGTGGCCGAGTTTGATCAAGCCGCTATTTTTACTATCCATTCGTTCTGTGAACGCGTACTGAGTGACAGCGCGTTTCAAAGCGCGATGACCCTTGATAACGAGCTCCTTTTGGATGAGGAATCACTACGTGCCGAAGTGCTCGACGATTTATGGCGAAAGGATATTTATCCTGCTGGACCCATTTGGACCGGCTGGCTCGCCGCACAGAAGAAATTGAAGACGGCGGATGACTTGAGCGCGTTTTTGAAGCCGGTGTTAGCAAAGCCTTATTTGCGATTGGTTCAGAATCCGAAGGCGCTTGACTTAAATCTTGTTGAGCAATCACTGGAAACTGCGTTTAAGCGGGTATCGGATGTTTGGCACGATCATCGAGATGAGGTTTCTGCGATGCTGTTGGACAAGGATGCGGCGTTTAATCGAACCCGATTTCCCCTGAAAAGTATGCCGAGATGGATTTTCTCACTCGATTCCATTTTTAGCCGAAATTTTATCGATTTTAGGAAGGTCCTTGAATTTCGAGGCCTCGAGAAATTGAGTGCTCGTTTTCTGTCCCAACCGGGCGCAACCCGTAAGGGTGAGTCGCCGCCCCGACAAACTTTTTTTGATGAGATGGACCGCTTTATTGAAGTGCTCGGTGACTACCAAAAGAATGCGACTGGTTCCTTTATTGATTGGATTGCGGATTTAAGGTTCCGAGCTGATGAAGAATTGAATCTTCGTAAACGACAGCAAGGGGTTCAGGGATACGACGACCTCCTGTTGAACTTGCACCATGCGTTGCACTCAGTTGGAGGGGAGGCGCTTTGCGAGAAAATAAGGGCAACGTACCAGGTTGCGATGCTTGATGAGTTCCAGGATACCGATCCGGTTCAATACGAAATTTTCAAAGCAATTTATTCGTCCGGTACGCATCCGGTCTTTTTGGTGGGTGACCCTAAGCAGGCCATTTACTCTTTTCGTGGCGCGGATATCTTTGCGTACATTCGGGCCAGAAATGATGTCACTAACCGTTTTACATTGCAGACCAATCATCGTGCGGCTCCGGGACTGGTTCGCGCGGTGAATGCGCTTTTCTCGTTTCGGGACCGCCACAGCAGTTTTGTGTTTTCTGATATTCCTTTTGAAGACGCACAGTCTGGCGGCAAAGTGGATGCGCTTCAGGACGGTGAGACCGAAAAACCGCTATTAATCTGGAAATTGAACCGCGAACACCCGACCAAGTATCTATCGAAAAAAGCGGCAAAAGAAAAAGCCGGTCAGGCGGTCGCGAGCGAGATTTTGCGATTGTTGACGGGGGACGTCACTCGTGACGGAAAAAGGATTCAGCAACAGGATATTGCCGTTCTGGTGAGAAGTCACTTTGAGGGTCAGCTGATTCAGCGGGCGTTGCACGATGTTGGAATTCTGTGTGTTCGGCAGGGTCAACAAAATGTTTTTCACACCCATGAAGCGCTTGAAGTTGAGCGGGTAATGCGTGCTATTGCAAATCCTCGGCGTGAGTCGCTCGTTCGTGCAGCACTTCTCACGGATCTTATGGGTCTAGATATTGATGATCTTCTGGCGCTTCAAGCACATGCGTCTAACTGGGATGCCACGCTGTTAAAGTTTCATGACTGGCATCAGCGTTGGCAGAGCAGCAGTTTCATGCGAATGTTTCGGGAATTCTTAACATCCGAAAAAACATTGAATCGGTTAGCTGACCTCGATAACGGCGAGCGCCGGATGACGAATCTTCTACACCTTGCAGAGCTGATTCAATCGGTTGCAACACAGCATGCTGATGTTCCTGCCTTACTTAATTGGTTCTCGTCAGCCCGTCTGGATTCGACCCAGACGCAAGAAGAAAGCCTGCTACGTCTTGAGAGTGACGAGGATCGCGTGCGCGTTGTTACGGTACATGCCAGCAAGGGACTTCAATATCCGGTGGTTTTTTTGCCATTTGCCTGGGATAGCAAAGTCACTGATAGCAAGAAAGGTGTGTTTTTCCATGATGTGGACTCGGAGAATCAACCCTCTGTTGATTTCGGGACGGAAGCGGTTGATGTCCATCAAGAACGTGCAGAAATTGAGCAGCTCGCTGAAAGTATTCGACTGCTTTATGTGTCGCTCACCCGCGCACAAAGCAGGTGTTACCTGGTTTGGGGCGCCGCAACTGGCGCTTCCCAGTCTGCCCTGGCGTGGCTATTACATAGAGAAGCAATAGATAGTGAGCCACAAAGTTTGAAGTCACTTGCCGAGACTTTTGCCAAAGTTTCAGATGAAGAACTTGAACAGACGCTCGAAAAGCTTGCAGTCGAGGCAAAAGGCGCCATTGGGGTGTCGCCGATCCCTGAAACGCAAAGCGGATCTTTTGATCTCCCACCTGACGAGATCTCTGTTGACGCAAGAGTTGCCACGAGGCCTCTCTATCGAAGCTGGCAGCTCAGCAGTTTTAGTTCAATTACAAGCGGGCATGACTCGTCGCTGCCTGACCATGATCGCCGATACCGCAAATCGACAGATAACCTCACAACCGGGTTTTTTACCTTCCCTCGCGGGCCTCGCGCGGGTACCTGCTTGCATCGGATTTTCGAGTTGATTGATTTTTCCGGGTCTACAACCGCTGATTACACTGACACCATCACGCAAGTGCTGGTCGAGTATGGTTTTGATAAAGATTGGACTCCTATTGTTGATCAAATGTTAGACGACGTGCTTCGCTCGCCACTCAACGAAAATGGATTACGCCTCGGAAATGTTGCGCGCAACTCCCGAATCGATGAGATGGCGTTTTGTATTCCGGTGGACGATTTCGATCAAATGGGTTGGAGGCAGGTACTTCAAAGGCATGCGTTACCCGGTGGGCTTACGCCAGAGAAAATGACCGAGGCGTTTAGGTATTCGAACGCGCAGGGATTTTTGCAGGGGTTTATTGACCTTGTTTTTCAGGACAACGATCGGTTTTATTTAGTGGATTACAAGTCGAATTTTTTAGGCGGTGAATATAGTGACTACTTATCTCCCACATTAACAGTCGAAATGCAAAGGTCGGGATACACCATGCAGTATCTGATCTACTCTTTAGCGCTTGATTATTGGCTGCAGAGTCGAAAGCCGGATTATCAATATGAACAACACTTTGGCGGTGTCTTTTATTTGTTTTTGAGGGGAATGAGTCCTGATCATAACGGTGCTGGAATATTTTTTGATCACCCTTCTTCTGCCTTGATAAAAGATTTACAGCATCTTATCGGGCGGAACCCATGAGCAAGGCATACGCGTCATTGAAGCGTGCGTATGGCAACGGCTTTATTTCCGACATCGCCTGGCATTTTGCGAACTACGCTCAAAGACTGGATTCGCAGGGCCCAGAGTCTGTCATCGTGGCCGCAGCGCTTGTGAGTGAAAGTGCTGTCTCGGGAGAGATTCGGCTTGAGCTTGCACATTGGGGTGGCGGTTGTGTTTTTGAAGAGCATCATTCCACCGCCTATCTGCTGCCTGAGATGGAGGCGTGGTACCAAGAGTTAAAAACCTCACCGTTAGTCAGTGATGGTGAATTCCCAGCCCCTTTGGTGCTGACCGAAGATCGGTGTTTGTATCTATATCGATACTATGAACTGGAGCGACGACTCGCTGCGTTAATTACCCTACGGTCTGGGCCGATAATGATTGAGATCGGCAGCGATGAGATCGAGAGGACGCTGGATGTGTTGTTTGGCGATGATCCTTTGGCTGGAGATCAGCGAGACGCCGCCCGGAATGCGTTGGATCATCGTTTCACGGTGATTAGCGGCGGACCGGGCACGGGTAAGACATCTACTGTGATGCGAACGTTGCGAATGCTTTGGCGTCTTACAAATGTTTCGCCGGCGCGGACGCTTGTGTGTGCGCCCACGGGTAAGGCCGCGGCTCGACTTCGTGAGGTGATGGGTCTTGAGCTCAAAGCGGGCGACGACGCAACGGGTTTTTTAGGCGATGCGGTAACAATCCATCGCCTGCTCGGATGGCAACCCGGCGGAAAATTTAAATATGGGCTCAACAGGCCGTTAAATTGTGATCTTTTAATTCTTGATGAAGCGTCAATGGTTGATATTGCATTGATGGTCAGTCTTTTAGAAGCGCTTCCCGAAAAAGCTCGGTTGATTTTGCTGGGCGATCGTGACCAATTATCTTCAGTCGAGGCTGGCGCTGTCCTAGGGGACCTGTGTCGTGCGGCAGATGAAGGCCATCCAATTGGCAGCGTGACAAGTCTGAGACATAACTGGCGATTTGGCGGGCATAGTGAAATCGCGAATCTTGCTGCAGCTGTTCGTGAGGGCCAAACTCAGGCAGCGGTTGAATTCCTGAATGAATCCCACTCGGACGCTGTCGTGTTTGTGGACCCTGGCGGAGAAAAGACGCTAGAGCATTTGGTGAGAGACCACATTGTCCCTATTTATAAAGAACTCTCGCAAAGAGTGATTTCAGGTGCATCATGTTCAGATATATTTTCAATGCTTGATCAGGTTATGGTGATTTGCGCTCGTCGACATGGTGTGGGTGGGGTCATTGATGTCAATCGTCAGGTCCGCGCGCAACTTAGAACGCTTTCATTAGCAAGCGACTTAGAGTTTTATTTGGGATTGCCGCTGATGGTGGCAAAGAATGAGCCGACACTGGGCTTGTTTAATGGCGATGTTGGTGTTGTGATAGGCGGGGCTAACGTGACGGATCTTAAAGTGGTCTTTCAGCGCGCAAATCAAGAGCATGTTTCAGTGAGCATTAACCGTTTACCGGAATGTCATCCTGCCTATGCGCTCACCGTTCATAAAGCTCAGGGGTCTCAGGCCAAACGGGTGATTCTGGTTTTGCCTGAAACTGATTCGAAAGTGCTTTCACGCGAACTGGTTTATACCGGACTCACCCGCGCACGGGAATCCGTCGAAATCTGGAGTAGTTTGAACGTGTTTAGCGCGGCGGTATCAAGAACTGCGGCAAGGCCTACAGGATTAATGGAACGTTTTCGATGTCATTAACACGCTATCGAATTGGTGAGGCGGCAGGGAGCGCTACGGTGACTGATGACATGATGCTGCTCACAGCGGTTTACGGAATTATTGTTGGCATTGTTTTGGTATTTATCGCTCGGCGACTGAAACAGCATTGGATGATTTTCTGGGGCAGTGGTCTTTCGATTTTGAGCGCCGGATACCTTTTTGCCGATCTGGTGGCCTGGATTTAAAAATTTTGATTGACTGGTTAAAATTAAGAAACTAAAGATACTCGCCAGTGCCTGCGGACACCCCCCAAGCCTAATCTCGTGATATCGACGAAAAACAAACGGTATGCCCAATGAATACAACAAACGCGCCTAATTATCTTTTTGAGCCTGCTGATAAGCCGGCGTTGCCGCTTCACGCGGTGCCTGTCATTACGGCAGATGACAGTAGTGTGCAAGGGTACGGTGTACTGGTCGATCGACCTGACGATATCGATATCGAGATTGTGCGTTGGCCGGCGTCCGGATGGCGACCGGTTGATCCTGATAGTGGTGATGAAGGGGGCTGGGTAGAGGGTACTTTTTACGGCGAATGGCAAGGAGACGTCTTATATGGGCGGAACGATGCTGTTGCCGGTCACTATGTATTGGGGTGGTCGACTGATGATCCGGGCGATGCCCGTACTGATCGGACCAATGGTGAGCGACATCAAGTGATTCTTTGGCACCTAAATTACCATCCCGATGGAGGTCAGTTATTTATGCCAAAGGAACAAAAGCCTTTCTTGGTGCCCGTTGCCTTACCCGGAGATGACTTGAAACCGGATCAGGTGATCGCATTTTGGTGTGATGGCTCGAAAGGACTCTATATTCATCCCGGAATTTGGCATGACGGTATTTTCCCGGTGAGTGATCAGCAATCCTTTCTGGATCGGCAAGGACGGGTTCACGCGCGAGTCAGCTGCGATCTTGCGATGGAGTTTGGTGTTTATTTATCCGTACCGCTTCACCCGACGGCTCCTGCAAACGGTTAATTTGAGTTTAAGGATTTTTTCCTTTGCGTGGGTTTATTGATAAATAGATACCGACTCCAATAATGACCACGATACCCCCGACAGCCCAGTCATTAGGGAGATCACCAAAAATCCAGTATCCCAGCACCACCTGCATTATGATTTCTGAGTAGAGGAATGGGGCAAGCAGGGAAGCTTCTGCGTACTCGAACGCTCTGATGAGCAGTAGGTGTCCTATGGCGCCAATGACGCCGAGCGCGGCCATCATCGCGAGGTCAAGAAAACTGGGCATCACCCAGACGATAGGAGCCAGCAGACTCATCAGGATACATCCCCCCACTCCTTGCCATGCAAGTGTCACGACCGGGGGCGTGTTACCGGTAAGGAATCGCGTCGATACGAAATAAAGCGCGAAAAACAAAGCGGCGATCAGCGCCAGTAGGCTTTCCCAATAAAATTCCCCAAAGCCAGGCTGTACGACCAAAATAACGCCACCCAGGCCAACCAAAGAGGCGATGATTCGTCCAGCGGGTACTTTTTCATGAAAGAAAAAAGCGGAAAGCAGCACGACGATCACAGCATCAAAAAATATGAGGGCGATGGCGTCTGCTAACGGTATGGTCCGAATGGCCCCAAAAAAACACAGCGTCGCTGCCATTAAAAAAAGTCCTCTGCCAATTTGAAGTGTTAGCCGAGGGACTCTAAAAACACTAGGCCCGTAGCGCCATAAAGCGATGGGTGCCACTATTAAAAGGTGGAAGAAAAATCGACCCCAGACAATTTGTAGTACCGGGTAGCGGTTGCTGAGAAGTTTTGCGATGGCATCCATGAACGGCACGATCATCATCGCGCTGACGAGAAACGCGATACCGACTGAGGGTCTTGAGGAGAAGCGAAAGCGCATTATTAACGGCGGTACGGCGCCAAAATCCTAAAAGGCAAGGGCAGGTATGATACCGCTCCAGAACCACAGATTGTTGAGACTCATCAAAAACGGCCCGTTCGGATTGGGATGTTGTTGTGCACATGAATAATTTTTTTGAAAAACAAAGCGCAATTGCGGCTATCGTGACGACTTATGAGCCGAAGATTGAAACGCTCAAGGATCAATTTCGACGCCTTCAAGGCCAAGTTGAACTTCTGCTTGTCGTTGATAACGGGTCCAGTAACTCATCTGATGTCGCCGAAATCGTCTCTAAATATCCGTTCGCCCAGTTCATTGGGACACCTGAAAATCAGGGTTTGGGGTGGGCGCATAATGAGGGTATCCGTCGGGTTCTGGCTATGGGCGCCGGTGCTGTTTTATTGCTTGATCAGGACAGCCTCCCACGAGATGACATGGTAGCGAATCTTGATCAGGCGCTTAATGACCAGCGTCGGCTTGGCATTCGTGTTGCTGCGGTGGGTGCGCGTTATCTCGGTACCGATGTCGGCCACCCATCCTATTTTGTTCAATTCGGGCGATTGAGATTCGCCAGATGTTACTGCGCGGAACATCAAACCGAGTTGATTCCGGCCGATATGCTGATTTCGTCCGGCACGCTTTTTTCAAGGGAAGCCCTCGAGAGTGTTGGGTTAATGGACGCAGATCTTTTTATTGATCACCTCGATACGGAATGGTTTCTGCGCGCGCAGGCGGCACACTGGAAATCTTTTGGTGTCTGTGCGGCCGTGATGGATCACGGGCTTGGGGAGCGCACGGCTCGATTTTGGCTCGGCCGGTGGCGGTATCTGCCAGTTCACCAGCCGTTTCGTTATTATTATATTTATCGTAACAGCGTGTTGTTGTGGCGTCGCGGTTATCCCAGCCCGCGCTGGAAATTCACTGATATGCTACGTTTGACCAAAATGTTTTTTGTATTTGGTCTGTTTGTGGGTAACCGATTCAAGAATTTTCAGATGATGATCAGAGGTCTTCTTGACGGTTTCCGAGGACGCGCGGGCCCTTTGCGCCCTATTTGAAGTGAGCGTGTGATCTCTTCAGAATAAGGGTTAGATCCTGTCCGGATAAGACAGAGGCCGGTTGTCCGGTCTTAACCAATCAAATATTTAGAGCGGGGAATTGATGCGAGTATCGTTTCTGGTGCCGGTTTACAACACTGATCCAGCCATTTTGGCGCTGTGTGTGAATAGTGTGTTGAAAGCCGCAAACGACTATCACGAGGTCATTTTGGTCGATGACGCAAGTGATCGGGATGATACGAAAGCGTTTTTGCAACGTTGCAAGGATGCCGATCTTGATAATCTACAGATTCTTCACAATAGGGAGAACGCTGGGGTTTCGTTCTCACTGAATGCGGCTGCAACATTGGCGAGCGGTGAATTTTTGTCGCCAGTTGATCATGATGATGTTGTTGTTTCTCAAGGCTTTCATCAGATGCTTCGGAGTTTGCGATATCACGCAGCGCCTTGGGCCTATTCAGATGAGGTACAGGTGGATGCCAAAGGATTTTTAATTCAGCGCTTATACAAGCCAGATTACAGTCCGCAGTTGCTTCGCTCTCTCATGTATATCAATCATCTTCAAATTTTTTCTAAAACGATTTTTGAAAAACTGGGCGGATACCGCGAAGGATTTGAGGGGAGTCAGGATTATGATCTTGCGTTACGAATGTGCGAGATCTCGGAGCCTCTCCATGTGGAAGAGATCGCCTATCATTGGCGAATTTTGGAGCAGACTCAATCTCGAGTGGGAGAGCAGCTGGATCTTAATGCGATTGATCATGCGCGGCTCGCAGTCCAGGAACATTGTCACAGGCTGGACAGGGTGGCAGAAGTGAGTCCGGTAATGTTTAAGCGGCATGCCCACTCAACGCCAGAGCCGATTGGGGTTTACCGGACACGCCTGGTTCCAGCTCGGCCTTATTCCGTCTCGATTATTATTCCATGTCGATTGGGCACAACTAAAGTGGTAGACGGCGTTCGACTTGTATTGCTCGATCATTGCGTGCAGGCTTTAAAACGGTCAATCGGTAACACTGAAGACGTCAGTCGTAAAGGTTCATCTATCGAGGTCGTTTTGGTTCTCAATCATGATGATAATCTCGACGAGGCGCGTGAGGCTCTGACGCGATATGAGCTCGACGGGGTTGCAATTGCTGACCAACCGGGATTTGATTTTTCAAGAAAGTGTAATCTCGGCGCTCAGGTATCGCAGGGCGAGGTTCTAGTATTTCTGAACGATGACACTGATATTCAAACTATCGGGTGGGTTGATGAGGTAATCTCAATATTGCAGGAAGATGATGTTGCGTGTGTCGGCGGTATGATGCAAAACACAGATCGATCCGTGCAGTCATGCGGGGATAATGTGGGTCGAGATTCTGCAGTGCATTACGCGCCAGAGCGTAGTGCTGATGGGGTCGGGGATCCTATGCATCGTTATTTGGCCGACCATGAAACAACATCGATTAGCGGTGCTTTCCTGTGCTGTCGAAAGCCCGTGTATTTGGATCTGGATGGATTTTCGGCAGCATTTCCCAATAGTTTTCAAGATGTCGATTTTTGTCTTCGTGCGCGAGCCAAAGGGATGCGCTGTATTACAGCGCCCAGTATTCGGCTATTGCATTTCGAATCGGCAACTCGAGACGCTCAGGTAGATGCTCAGACGCTGAACGCGTTGCGTTCCTATCATGGCCCGAGTCTTGCGGGTAAGGATTGCTATGCGTTTTGGCGCTATCAGCCGATTTATTTTTCAATTTTATCTTATAACGGCCTAAAATTTCGAGCCTACCTTTATGCAAAGAAGATTGTGAATATCGTTCGACGCTTTGAGAAATTGCTGACCCAAAAGCCCCGTTGCTGGCGCGGCGTTCTGAAGAAAAGCGAATATCGAGTGAGCTAAATTTTATTAATTCCAACAGAATCAACAGGAACAGAACCGTGAGTCGTGATAGCCGATATGATATTTTATTTGAGCCCGTTGCCATTGGGCCTGTAACCGCCCGAAACCGGTTTTATCAGGTACCCCATTGCAATGGTATGGGGCACAACATGCCCAATAGTGTTGCCGCGATGCGGGGCATGAAGGCCGAAGGGGGTTGGGCGGTGGTCGCGACTGAGGAATGTGATATTCATGCTTCAAGCGACGTACTGCCTTATGCTGAGGCACGGTTGTGGGATGAGGGTGATCAGAATCGTCTTGCCTTAATGGCCGATCAAGTCCATGCATATGATTCTCTTGCGGCAATCGAACTTGTCCACAGTGGTCATAATGTCTCCAATCGATATTCCCGGTTACCGGTGTTGGGTGTTTCTGATAGCGCTGTAAACAGTTTTGACCCTGTCCAAGCCTGTGCGATGACCAAGCGAGATATCGCAGATGTTCGCCGGTGGCATCGTCAGGCAGCAATACGCGCGCGCGATGCGGGTTTCGATATTGTTTATGTCTATGCTGGGCATGACTTGTCGCTACCCATGCACTTTATCAGTCGAAGACACAATCGTCGCACTGATGAGTATGGTGGATCGCTTGAGAATCGAGTGCGCCTTACGCGCGAATTGCTTGAGGACACGAAAGATGCCGTGGGTGATCGGTGTGGCGTTGCGATTCGGTTTGCAGTGGATGAGCTTATCGGGGCTGATGGCATTACGAGCGATGGAGAAGGTCGTGAAGTGGTCGAAATACTGGCAGAGCTTCCGGATTTATGGGATGTCAATGTGAGTGATTGGGCTAATGATTCCGTCACCGCCCGTTTTGGAGAAGAAGGGGGACAGGAAGCCTACGTGTCTTTTGTTAAGCAATTGACAACGAAACCCGTTGTTGGCGTTGGCCGATTCACATCGGCTGATGAAATGGTTTCTCAGGTGAAACGCGGCGTCTTGGACATGATTGGTGCTGCTCGGCCTTCGATTGCCGATCCGTTTTTGCCCAAAAAGATCGAAGAAGGGCGGATTGAGGATATTCGCGAGTGTATTGGCTGCAATATTTGTGTGAGTGGAGATTGGACGCAATCACCTATTCGCTGCACACAGAATCCAACGATGGGTGAGGAATGGCGGCGGGGCTGGCATCCCGAGATGATTGAGACCCGCGGCGAGAGTGAGAAGATCCTGATTGTGGGTGCGGGCCCTGCGGGTCTTGAAGCCGCAATGAGTTTGGGTCGTCGAGGTTATGAAGTCGCTTTGGCTGATAAATCCGAAGGCGGAGGTCGTGCTGAACGTGAGGCCACGTTACCGGGTCTTTCAAGTTATAAACGGGTGAGTGATTATCGGTTAGGCCAGATCGCAAAAATGAACAACGTTGGCTTCTTTCCAGGCAGCGAGATGACCGCAGATGATATTCGTGAGTTCGATGCCGACGAAGTGCTTATCGCGACTGGCGCTCACTGGCGAGACGATGGACTCGGCCGGTATACACTGTCGTCAGTCCCCGGTGTTAAGGATCATCCTCACTGTTGGACGCCAGATGATTTGATTGCAGGTCGCGGACCGCAAAAGGGATCAGTGGTTGTCTATGATGATGACCACTATTACATGGGCGGTATTTTGGCTGGACTGTTGGCAGATCGGGGTTTGACCGTCACGTTGGTCACTCCCGGTCCAGAGGTATCTTGCTGGACGGCCAACACGATGGAGCAGCATCGAATCGAGAAGACCTTGACCGAGAAAGGTGTTCAGATTGTCGAAAAACACACGTTGTCCGGCATAGACGGCGAAACGCTGAATTTCAGTCACAATACGACTGACCGAGCGTTCGTGCTGCAGGCGCAGGCGGTCGTGTTGGTCACTATTCGAATACCGAACAGTTCAATTTATTTTTCGCTTGCAGGTGAAGAAGAGGAGCATCTTGACGCCCTGCCTTTTCGTCTAAAACGGATCGGAGACTGTATGGCACCATCAACTATTGCCGCTGCCGTTTATGATGGCCATCGAGTTGCGCGAGAAATCGACAGCTTGCCTGATCCTGACGCGGTACCGTTCAAACGAGAACGACCCTTGATCCAGATAGGATGAGAGCCTTTAAATCATTTCATTTTGAAGATCTTGTTCCCGGGATTGCGGATCCCGCTCAGAAGGTTCGCCATAGCCTCCCCCACCGGGTAACGCCATCAGCAGTCGCGCGCCAGCCGGGATAATTTGTTTGCCTTTTGTGCTCAGGGTCGGTCCATCAACCAGTCGGACAATTCCAGGTGCACCGTCTTGCCCTCCATTTCTCCCGCGAGCGGGATAGTCGACTCGGTCAAAAAGGGCGAAGATTGCAAATGGCGCTCCTTGGGCGTGGGATAACTCGATAATCTGGCCATGCCCGCCAGAAAAGCGACCCTGACCGCCAGACCCTGGGCGGAATTCTTTTCGATGAAAGATCACAGGCGCAATGGATTCAGTGATTTCGACCGGCGTGTTTTTCACGCCTGATGGGAAAGCGGTAGCGGACAAGCCGTCTCGCCACGGCCTCGCCCCTGCGCCCCCGGAGTGAAAAATCGTGACAGAAAAAGGTGTTGCCTCACCATAATCGGCGCCATCGAGAAGACCGGGTCCGCCGGTCATCATTGGATTCCATAGGCTTGAACTTCCCTCCGCAGGGGCCCGTCCGGGCAGGGCTTGTTCAAGACAACCCAGGACGACATCAGGCAGCATCTGTCCTATCACGTGTCGAACCGCAACCGCGTGAGGTCGCGGTGCATTTAATATGCAACCCATCGGCGCGCTAACCCGAATTGTGTCCAGAGATCCAGCATTGTTGGGCACGGTTGATCCAATGACACAGCGTACACCAAAGGAAGCATAAGCCTGGGAATAGCTTAATGGGACGTTGATGCCAAAAGGAGAGACCGCAGATGTACCTGTAAAGTCGACGTTGACGCCTGACTTGCTGATCTCAAGTGTCGCCTTAAGAATAACGGGTTCTCCATAGCCGTCGACGGTCATTTCGTTTTCCCAAATGCCGTGGGGAAGTTCTGCAATCTCATCCAAGACGGCTTTTCGTGATTTAGCCACAATGTGTTCGCCTATCTCGTCTAGATCTGAGAGTGAAAATCCACTCATCATTTCGATCAGGCGAGCGCACCCAACCGCGTTTCCGACCGTAAGCGAATACAAATCGCCAATGACCTGATCAGGTTCCCGCACATTGGCTCTCACGATAGACATGATCGCCTCTGAAGCTTTGCCTTCTTCAAACAGAGGGAGGATGGGAATGCATAGCCCCTCCTCATAGATCTGTCCGGCGTCAGGGCCAAAACCACGCCCTCCAATGTCCACGACATGAACCGTTGACGCGAGTAGGCCCACCGGATTGTCATCGATAAATGCGGGTGTCACGACAGTGAAATCAAATAGGTGTCCCGTGCCTTTCCATGGATCATTGGTGAGGTAGACATCGCCGGGGCGCATTTTCTCAAGCGAAAGCGTCTCCAGAAAGTAGCCGACTGAGGTCGCCATTGCATTGACGTGCCCCGGGGTTCCGGTGACGGCTTGCGCCAGCATTTTCCCGCTAAGGTCAAAAATACCTGCGGACAGATCCCCAGCCTCCCGAACCGTTGTAGAGAAGGCGGTTCGAATAAGAGCTTGGGCTTGTTCTTCGACAATGCTGATTAAACGATCCCATATCACCTGTTTTTTTATCGGCGTTAAGTTTGTTTTTGGTGCTGAGTCGTTGGTAGTGCACCCTGAAATTTCGGTTGCGCGCAAATCACCAAATTGATTGACTCGAAGTGTCCATTCATGCGGAAGAATCAGCGTTGTTTGATCCTCAGTAATAATCGCAGGCCCTTTTACTTCAGTATTGAGTGGTATCGCATGTCGCTCGAACACGGGACAGTTCTCACTGTTGACCCTGTCCGGCATGCGGACCTCAGATCGCTCTTCTGACACGAACTCGGCGTCTGTCGAAATGCCGGCATCAGATCGAATGTGTTCATCGGGTTCGGTTGAGGCCGTAAGAGACCAGGTCAATATTTCTAGCGGAACCCCGGGAATGCCCCTGCCATACTGACTTTCATACGCGTGCATGAACGCGTTTTGAATTGAATCTCGATCTTGTTTGTTGAGGGGCCAATGAGGAAGTTCGACTTTTATCTCGTGCCCTTGCCCCGCATAGCGAATGTATGCGTGACGTCGAATACAAAGCGCGCCTTCTTTTGAACCCAAACGAACCGTTGAGATCGCCTCTTTCTCCATATCTTCAAAAAGGGAGTTGATCGCATGGGTATCAAGATTAGCAAGAGTCGTAAAACGACTGCGAACGACCTCAAAAGCAATCGGGGCGAGCAGAAACCCAACCGCTGAGCCCACGCCCGCGTCTCTTGGGACGATGACTCTTGAGATGCCAAGTTTTCGTGCGACCGACATTGCATGGAGGGGTGCGCCACCGCCAAAAGCAATCAGGGTTCTTTCTTTTACGTCGACACCTTTTTCTACCGCATGGACTCGAGCGGCGCTTGCCATATTCTCGTCGACAATTTCAATGATGGCCTGAGCCGCTTCCGTTGTGGTTACTCCCAAGGGATCGCCGACGGCTTTTTTCACGACTTGGATAGCAGACTCAGAATCGAGCACCATGCTGCCACCGGCAAATTTTTCGGGATCGAGTCGTTTAAGCGCCAGATTGGCATCGGTGACCGCAGCATTTTTGCCTCCGCTGCCGTAACATGCCGGACCAGGCTCTGATCCGGCACTCTCGGGGCCAACATGAATTCGCCCTAGTCCGTCGACTTTAGCCAATGAACCGCCGCCTGCGCCAATTTCAACCATGTCGACAACCGGAATCTTGATCGGCATTCCGCTTCCTTTCATAAAGCGGTGTGCGCGGTCGACTTCAAATGTTCTCGAGAGCGGCAGTTCAAAGTTATCAATTAGACATATTTTGGCAGTTGTGCCCCCCATATCAAAAGACACCACTGACGGCTCGCCGAGGGCCTTCGCGATGTGAGCGGCGAGAATTGCTCCACCTGCGGGGCCTGATTCAACCAAACGGACGGGAAAACTGGCAGCCGTCTCGATGGTGACCTGATGACCGCCGGATGTCATTAATAAGCAGGCACATGTGAAACCAGTGCTTTGGAGTCGCTCTCTTACTTTTAAAAGATAGCCGGCGATAAGCGGCTGAACAAAGGCGTTAGCGCAGGTTGTGCTCTGTCGTTCATATTCACGAATCTCCGGACACACTTCGCTTGAAAGAGAAATCGCGATGTCGGGAAACTCATCTTTGATCATCTCCCGAATTCGTTGCTCATGAGCGGGATTGGCATAAGCGTGCAAGAGCCCGACTGCTACACTTTCGACAGACTGTGAGTCGATTTGGTCGAGGAGTTTCGTGACTGAAGACTCATCAAGTTCAGTGAGTATTCGGCCTTGATAATCGATACGCTCTGAGACTGCCCACCGATGTGCCCGGGTGACCAGCGGCGGCTTTCGATCAGCGTCAAAATTATATTGATCAAAACGGTTTTCGTACCCGATCTCAAGGGAGTCACGATGTCCTTCCGTGACGATCAATGCTGTTTTTGCTCCGCGTCGCTCAATGAGCGCGTTAGTCGCAAGCGTGGTGCCATGGGTAATCAGAGAAATTTCACTGGGCTGGATCGCAGCTTGCTGAAGTAAATCGTCAATACCCTGCATAAATCCCTCAGCAGGATCGCTCGCGGTTGTTAATACCTTGGAGGTATATCGCGATGCCCCGATCTGAAGCACCGCATCGGTGAAGGTGCCGCCAATATCGATTGCAATTCGAGCAGGACTTTTCATAAGGCAGATGAGCGAGTTAAGAGCGATGGAGTATGAATTTTCTCAACGCGCAGGTCGATGATGGGCAAGATAACGGGGCAGCTTTATGCCTTTTTTTAGCTTTGGATCAGGCTGGGGTGTGTCGCTGACCAGCTGCAGCGGGATGACGCCTGCCCAGACATCACTCTCGTAATCGGCTTTTTCATCAACAGGCGGCCCCTCACTGATCTTGACTGAAGACTCAGATAACGAGAAGCGCAACACGGTAGTTGCGGCGATTTCCTTGGGCCGGGAAGGTCGAACATCAGCGGTCCGTCCTGGAATCAGATGTTCAGTAAAGGCATCAAGCGATTTAATTTTCTCCTGACCCGATACTTTTTCAGCCTGGCCCAGGATCACGACAGACCGGTAATTCATCGAGGAGCTGAAGGCAGAACGGGCGACCACAATGCCGTCGAGCAACGTGACGGTAATGCAGGCGGGATGACCCTGTGCCAGCAGTTTTAACATGCGACTGACGCGACTTCCATGTATATAAACGTGTGAATTGATTCGGGCAATAGCGGTTGGAATAACAAACGGTTGGTCGTTATCCACAAAGCCCACGTGACACACTTTTGCTTCATCGAGAATCGCATGAGTGACTTCTTCATCGTAACGCGCAAGCTCCTTCAGTCTTCGGATTCTTGTTCGTTCGGAGGGGGGTAGTTGATTGGGCATGTTATCTCGAAATCCAAAGATACGGTGTTTGTGTCACTTGACTTAGAAATTGTCCTTGAGCTCTCGGGTTCGCGCAAATACTTCAACATCGCTTTGCCCAACGAGGTTCACCGTTTCCTGAAGGTTGCTGCTATGCGGGCGCAAAAAGGGGTTGGTTCTTTTTTCGAGTGCCATGGATGTCGGGACCGTAGGAATGTCCTGCGCTCTTGCGATTCGAATCTCGTCTACTCGAGCGACCAGATCGGCGTTTTCGGGTTCCACGGAGAGCGCAAACCGGGCGTTTGCTTCAGTGTATTCGTGAGCGCAATAAATCAGGGTCTGATCTGGCCATGATAGAAGTTTTTGCAGCGAATGCCACATTTGCTCTGGCGTGCCTTCGAAGAGTCTTCCACAACCGAGCGCAAAAAGCGTGTCACCCACAAACCCGACAGCCGCTTCGGCGCAGTGAAACACAATATGCCCACGAGTATGGCCAGGCGTGTCGTGGACCTGAAAGACCCAATTGCCCAGCATGACTGTGTCACCCTCGCCGACTGCTCGATCGATACCCGGAATCCTATCAATGTCTGCGGCGGGCCCGATGATTTCACACTGGGTCTGAGCTTTAAGTTCCAGATTGCCACCCGCATGATCGTGATGATGGTGTGTGTTGAAAATAAAATCCAGGGACCAGTTTTTTTCCTTTAATGCTGCATTGATTGCATCGACTTCTGGCGTATCGATCGTTGCCGTGAGTCCGCTTGCAGTGTCGTGTATGAGGTAGCCATAGTTATCATCTAGACACGGGAATTGATGGATTTCAAGAGTTGACATGGTTAACCTCAGTTGTGACCGCTAATCACGGCATGAAGCGGTTTCGTTTCTTCGAAAGCTAATTTTTGCTCTCCAGTCGCCGATGTTTGATGATCATTTTTCCATTGGTCATAGGTCATGCCATAAACAATAGAACGAGCATGATCGTAGTCCATCTCGATCCCTTCAGATTTGGCAGCGGCGAGGTACCATTTTGATAAGCAATTGCGGCAAAATCCTGCCAGATTCATTAGATCGATATTCTGTACATCTGTCCTTCGTTGCAGATGCTCAACCAATCCGCGGAAAGCAGCTGCTTCGAGTCGGATTCTCGTGTCGTTGTCCATAGGAGCTCCTGTTCTAGTGATGTGTGGCGGATTATCCGCCACCGTATAAGTCGTTAAAGCAATAAGAGAAGGCCGATAATAACAGTCGAAAAAGCAGAACGAAACGAGAGTTGTCTTGGCAAGTGTTGGCTTACCAAGACTCCGGATGTTTTAACTTTTTAGATCTGAGTAAAATTGACGATGAGACGAACCTTTGTGTTTTAAAGCAGGACAGTAACCCTTTTTTGACCCGGTGTTTGATATGACGTCGCTAAAGCAAATAGTAGAAGAGACTGATACCCGAATGGGGAAAATATTTGATCTCACCATTCAGATATTGATTGTGGCGTCCGCGGTGAGCTTTGCGATTGAGACGCTTCCTGGCCTATCATCAACTACGGCACGTCTGCTGGCAATATCTGAAGCCCTCATTATCGGGCTGTTTACGGCTGAGTATCTTCTGCGTTTTTATTCAAGTCAGAAAAAACTTTCTTTCGTTTTCAGTTTTTATGGCTTGATTGATTTGGCGGCTGTTCTGCCATTTTATTTAGCGGTGGGACTGGATCTTCGATCTCTCAGAATATTTAGACTCGCGCGACTTGCGATTCTTCTCAAACTTTTTCGGTTCAGTAAAGCCGCGCGACGCTTCCAACTCGCATTCAAACTGGTGAGGGAAGAAATTTTGGTTTTTGGCCTGTTTTCGCTCGCGCTCATTTATCTGAGCGCGGTGGGTATTTACCACTTTGAGCATGAAGCACAGCCCGAGGTTTTTGTTTCCGTATTTGATGGGATCTGGTGGGCCACTGTGACGTTGACAACGGTCGGCTATGGAGATGTTGTCCCCATTACGACCGGTGGGAAGGTGTTTACTTTCTTTGTGTTTATAGTGGGTTTGAGTATGATCGCGGTTCCATCAGGCTTGGTCGCTTCAGCATTATCAAAAGTTCGAGAGTTAGAGAAATGAAACGTTTCAGTGTATTGTTTTATCTGGGGATCACTTGGTTGATGGCCGCTTGTGCCAGTTCGTCGACGAGCGGGATCGATCTGACCGTGTCGCGGGGGGACGCAACAGCCGCATACTCCGGAAGCTATATTGGCACGATTTCGTTAACGTCTACAGCCGATGTGGTGGGGATAGGATCTTCGACTGATCAGCGAATAGAAACCGCGCTACTCGAGGTGACAGCAGATGGTTTGGTATTTCTCAAAGTGCGAAATGTGACCATTACAGGCGTCGTCGACAACAATGGAAATTGGGGCGTTCAAGCCTCTATTGACGATCTTAGCTCATTAATTAGTGCAGAAAATATTTCTAATTTAAACAACGCGGGTTGCTCTCTTGCTGCCAAGGCCGCTCGTATCCAGGGTGTTATTAGTCCACCTGTCATGCAGGGTAATGTCAGTGGCTCGATCAAGTGCAAGCGTGCGGGTTTGACGGTCGCGACGCTTGCCACATCGGGTACGCTGACCGCGAACCGGTAGTCAGATGGATAGCGTGTTTGCGGGTTGTGGTTATGTGGGACGCCAGGTCGCGCGCCGTGAGCGAGATTTAAGTGGAAGGGTTTTTGCGGTTGTTCGCAGCCCGTCTAGTGCCGAACGATTAATTCGTGAGGGTATTCAGTCGATTGCACTCGATCTTGAGGAAATTTCTATCCTCGAGTTCTCGTTGTCCGATAAGGTGCTTTATTGGTTTGCGCCTCCACAGCCTGAAGGAACGCAGGATCGGCGGTTACGAAGATGCCTTGAGCTTGCCGCGCAGATTGGACAAATCCCCAACCGGATTGTGCTCATTAATACAACGGGTGTTTACGGCGATTGTCAGGGGGATTGGGTAACGGAGACCCGTCCTCGCAGGCCTCAGACGGGACGGGCGACGAGACGAGTTGATGCAGAAGATTTTGCCCGAAGCTGGTGCGATTTTCATGCTGTTACTTTAGTCGTCTTGAGGGTGCCGGGCATATATGGTCTCGGCAAACTTCCTCTTGATCGAATTAAAAATGCTCGGCCGGTCCTGACACCTGAATTGTGTCCCTGGAGTAACCGTGTACACGTAGAAGACTTGATTACCGCGTGTATGTCGGCGGCTCGCGTTAAAGCGCCAGCACCGGCTTACAATATTAGTGATGGCCACCCATCCACAATGACTGATTTTTTCTTCAGGGTTGCTGATGCCGCAGGATTACGTCGTCCCCCGATCCTGACAGCTCAAGAAGCCTCGGAACAACTGAGTAAAGAGATGCAGTCTTATCTGGCAGAATCCAAAAGAATTGATAACACATTGATGAGAGAGCATCTCGGTGTGGTGCCGCGCTTTCCAGACCTGGAGCGCGGGCTTGATTCCATTTTCGCCAGTCTTGCTAACGGCGAATAAGGAATTTTTTGAGTCTATCTACCTGTTTTGACGTGGAAATGTGCTCGCGCCAAGACTGGCATTTCTAGCGTTCGTACGATTCTCGCCTAGCGGATTCGGAGAGGGGAACGAGAAACTCTAGCGGATTATCAAGAATCGCATGGCGTGCATCCTCAAGCGATGTGCAGCCCGCATAACTGACGGCTGAACGTAGGTGACCTCGAATGCGGTGCAGAATATCAACAACGCTACCCCGGTAGGGCACCTGAATTTCCTGGCCTTCCGGTGGGGTTGCGAGTGCTTCATCAATAGCATCTGAATCCTCGGAGTCATACAGCGATTCCATTACGGCTTCAGGAGAGGTCATTCCCCTGTAGATTTTCTTTTTGGAATGGGAAGCCGGATCTTCGATTACTCGCCCGGGTGCCTCGTCTGTGCCAGATAGAGCGCTTCCCAGCATCACGGTGTCGGCGCCACAGGCGAGCGCGAGGAAAATATCTTTGTCGTAACGGACCCCGCCGTCGGCCATGATCGAGATTTCACCCCCTACTTCACACCACGCTTCCCGAATCGCTTGCAGCTGGGGAACGCCGGCCGCGGTTTCCAAGCGAGTTCGACAGCCTCGCCCCGGACCCACACCTACTTTTACGGCATCGGCGCCAATATCCGCCATAAAGCGCGCCCCTGCAGCAGTCGCAATGTTCCCGCAGACAAGCGGCGTTGAGGGAAATTCGGCCCTGAGTTTTTCAATGCCGGTTTGCATGATTTGTGAATGCCCATGAGCAATGTCGACAAATAAAGAATCAGCACCTGCAGACAATAACGCTGTGGCGCGCTCCATGAAGTCACCGGCACATCCGACGGCCGCACCAGTCAAAAGTCGACCTTTTTCGTCTTTACTGGCAAAGGGTCGTTCGCGAAGGAAGCGCACGTCTTTTCGGGTAATGAGTCCACAGATTCGATGTTCTTGATCTATCAGCGGCAGCCTTTCAATGCGGCCTTCAAACATGATTTTTGCGGCCTCCTCGGTTGCGACATCAGGAGGAGCGGTCTTCAATCTCGAAGTGGGTGTCATGAAAGTTTCGACACTTTCCTTATCCCGAGACCGGTCCCAGGGAATATCCCGGCGAGTCAGAACGCCTGCAAGAATTCCGCTTCCGCCTTTTGTTTCAATCAATATCCCGTTTATCTTATGGCGCCGTGCAAACAGCCGTGCCTCTTCAATCGTTGACCCTATTGGCAGCGTTCGGGGTTGTTCAATGACTGCACTGTGACTTCGTTTGACGCGACTGAGCGTTTCACACTGCCGCTCAATGCTTTGGCCACGATGAATAACGCCAAGACCGCCTTCGAGCGCCATGGTCTCCGCCATGTCTCCCCCAGTAACGCTGTCCATATTCGAGGAAACGATAGGGAGATCAAGCGCGATATGCTGAGTTAACCTTGAGCGTAACGGGATGCCAGCGCGCGTCGAGGTGATTCCTTTTTGTGGCCTGAATAAAAAGTCATCAAACGTTTTGCCAATCCATTGAGGATCGAGAAGATTGGAAGCCATGATTTAAGGTCGGTTAGGCATGGCTCTTTTGAGACACGCGGGATGAAACAACCTCAAATCATAAGACTGCAGCCCGCAACTCTCAAGCGATCATGATTTTAAGCTGCGTTGGGATGCCATCCCGCGTCTGCCCAGAGTTGTCCGCTGACCGCTGAGTTCCGAATCATGAAGCATATCGCGTCAGCAATTTCTTCAGGTCGAATCAGGCGTCCGAGCTGAGTGTCCGGCAGAATATTTTTTTCTACAAAACCCTCAGGCATGCCCTGGAGAAGTGGTGTATCTACAAAACCCGGATGAATGACACCCGTTCTTACGCCATGAAACATTGCTTCCTTGGTCAATGTTGATGCTGCACCTTCGAGACCTGCTTTTGTGCTCGCGTAAGAGACCTGACCTCGATTTCCCTGTGACGAAACCGATCCAATAAAAATAATAGTACCCTGAACCGTTTCTTCAGCTCGCCACTTTTTAAGCCCTCTCTGATTCCGATCGACGGCAATTCTGGCAATCATCTCCATTGCCCAATAAACCGGATGTATCAGGTTGACCTCTAAGACCTGACGAAAGACGTCGACTGGATATATGTTCGCAACACTACTTTCGTGATCAATTTTTACGGCCAGTCGATCACGAAAAATACCAGCTGCCGGGACCACAATTTGCACAATGCCGTAGTGCTCAGCGACCAAGTCAAAAACGCGTTCCCGAAACGCTTCGTCGGTGACATCTCCTGCGCAGGCGATAGCGACTTCTTTGCCGGTATCAATGTTGATTTCCTCGGCCAGCGTTGTTAATGATTCCTCATTGATATCAACCAGTGCGATGCCTTTTACGCCTTCCTTGATAAGTTCGAACGCAGTGGCTCGACCAATGCCGCTAGCCGCGCCCGTTACAATGCCTACCTTGTCTTTTATCTGCATGCCGCCTCCCGACGATTAGAGGCTGGGTAGGGTACCCTTGAGTTGCCTCAGATAGGCGATAGATGGTGCATCGCAACAATAATAATGTCAACTTGAAAAAGGGGTTTACCCGAAAATAATTATTATTTAATGGTTTCAAAAAGAAGTTGATCAAACTGCGTCAATCTGAAATTTCTGCGTCGCACCATTAATAATTCGAGACTAGATTAAACCATGACCGTAACCGCAAGGCCGATCAGGATTACGCCAAAAAGACGGTCGAGCAGACGGGCTTTGGCCCGAAGACGATCGATAACCAGCGAGTGGGACAAGACAAGCGCGACAATGATGTACCAAAGCGCATCAACTACACCTGCAGTAAGCGCCATGATAAATTTTTCGGCCATACCTGCTTCAGATCGAACGAATTGACTAAACAACGCGAGAAAAAACAGCGCGATCTTCGGGTTGGCGATGGCGATGAGAAACCCGTCTCGAGCCGGTGACGTTTTAGGGAGACTTTGATCGGTATTCAGAAGATCTTTCACACCGGCCTGGCTTCGCAGGCTGCGAATGCCAAAATAGATCAGAAGTGCTGCGCCACCAAAACGAAAGGCATCAAATAGTGCCGGCGTTTGTTGGATTAAAAGTCCGATACCGGCTGCGGTCAGTCCAGCCCAGATCACGATTCCGAAGCCATGACTGACGCCAGTGATCACGCCATTCAGTCGACCGCCCGAAAGGGTATTTCGTACAACGACCGCGAGGCTGGGTCCTGGTGAAATGGCGCCGAAGATGCAGATCAGCGTCATCGACAGCCATAATGTCAGTGGCATAAATATATTCTTTGACTGCAAAACTCTAGAGTAAGCGTTTACGTGATTAAATGTTAGGGGTTGAAAGGAGGAATCCGTGATTACATTTATTTTGTATACCCGCGCGGGCTGCCATCTTTGCGAAGACATGCAGACACATTTAAGCTCGCTTCAAAATGATCACCCGTTCGCTTTAGAGGTCAGAGATGTCGACCAAGATCCGGATTGGATCGAAAAATTTGACGACAAGGTGCCGGTGCTGTTTTTGGGCGATCATGAAATTTGCCGGTATTTTCTCGATCTTGTAAAAGTCAAAGATGTTTTTTTAAAAAAATACACTTAAAAACATATACTTAAAACATTTTTCAAATAATTTAAATTAATTGATATAGTTTCTTGCCGAATTTTTTATGAAAATTTTGCATATGTTTTTTGAGGACCGGTGGCGCGAAAAATATTTTCACGATCGATCCGTATCAAAGATCTTTTTTCTGTGTGTTTTAGGGCTTATCTTCTTAGTTTCAGCATGCTCGGATCGTTCGTCATCGACCTCGTCAAGCGTCGCCGAGACGCTTGATGTAGAGGAAGAAACAAGCCTTTTTTTAGTTCCTGAGCTCAAGGATCTGCTTTTTGAAGATGCGTTGGCACAGTTAAGACAAAGCGGCTTCTCCGGAGAAATTTCCCGAACCAGTAACGGTAAGTGCCAGAGTGGTGATCGTCAGGGAAAAGTCTACAAGCAGTTGCCTGGGGTGCATGAGAGTGTAAATTCAGCCGCCGGGATTCATCTCTTTGACGGTTGCTTTGATGTTCGCTTCGTTGTTTCAGAAGGGGGTGTTTTTGAGCCGATAATCGACTCGTCTGATGAACGAACAGGGCAGGATGACCGGTTTAATATTAGCGCTTACAACAGTCTCGATTTTTCTCTCGTTCCCAATCAGGGCTATGCGGTTAGCGACGTTAAGATCAATGGACAGGTGATCACCTTGACAGCTTCGCATGTTTATCGCCTCTCGGAAATTACATCAGACCAGAAGGTTGAGATAAGTTTCTCGCCGGTTCCGGTTCCGGAACCGGAACAAAAAACAGTCGCTACTTTTACCATCAGGGCGAACGTACTGTTCGGCGACTGCGCGATTTCTCCTGCGGGAAATGTTGTTCTTTCCGCTGGGGAGAGCCAGATTTTTAAAATTACATCGGGCACATTGATCAATGTGGTCAATGTCGATGGCGTCATGGATGTCGCTTGTAGTAACGTCGTGAGCTGTTCGCACACCTTTACCAACGTTTCGCAGAATCATGATTTGGACGTGATTTGCAACTAAGGCGGCCGCCGCAATTGTTGTGGGTCATCCTTTTTCAAGTTCAAGTGTGATTTGGCACGAGGATAGAAATTATCGCTGTTCTTTACCGGAAGAAGGTAGGTCGTCGTCTTTACGAGATCCGAGCCGCGGGCTCGACTCGTCGTCTTTACACTGACGGAATACTTCACAGTCAGTTTAATCCACGGCGACTGATCACCGGCAGCGTTTGGGATCTTCTTTGGCTGGGCCTATTTTTTCGACCTGATCCGAATCCCAAGCGTGTTCTCGTCCTCGGATTGGGTGCGGGTACGGTTGTGCGGCAGTTGCAGACTCTTTTCCCGTTTGTACAAATTACGGCAGTAGAGATTGACCCCGTTCATATTGAGCTTGCGGAGTTGCATTTTGGTGTCGATACCAGTCGGGCGAAGATTTTTCAAGAGAGTGCTGAAGAATTTATTGCCGGTTATCGAGGTCCAAAATTTGATCTAATCATTGACGATCTTTTTTCAGGCGCGGCCGGGATTCCGCATCGAGCGGTAAAGTGTTCCGGACCCTGGTTATTAAGACTTGAGCAATGCTTAATCCATGAGGGTTTGCTGGCAATAAATTTTGCTGATTTCGCAGAACTAAAAGAGTCGGCCGTGTTTAAGCGCCTCTGGAATGGTGGTCGATTTAAAAGCGGTTTTGAGCTACGATCGCCCACAACTGAGAATGTAATTGCGATACTAATGCCGGGATCAATGCATAGTGTTGATCTAAGGCGACATTTATCCGAAACGCCGGTGCTTTTGAAAGCACTGGAAAAAGGGCAGTTGCGATATCAGGCACGACGACTACGCGTTTAGCAACGTTGCATTAAAAACCCTGTTTAAATGGAGGTGACAGATGCGCGGATGTGTGCCCCCTGATGCCCAAACAGACGTATCAAGTGAGCACTGGGCTATTATTCATATGCCCGGGCGAAACCGGAAACGCTATCCCGCTAATTGTGTGCAGATTGTTGCGACCGAAAAAGAGGCCAGGGCGGGGGCCAAACCTGCACAACGATTGTTTCCTGCCAAGGTGTTGGGGCCGTCTAAATCGTCAGAGGGTCAGATTATCTACTATCTCGTCGAGTGGATTGCTTCGTCTTAATTGAGTCTGCCTATAACTTCTTTAGTTGTGCGAGAGCGTTAAGCGCTCGTTTTCGACCGACATCAGGCTCAATCAGTGGCGCTGGGTAATTTTTGCCAATGTCGAGGTTTGCGTTTTTAAGCACCTCGGCTGGAGCCAGCCACGGGGTGTGCAGATATTTTTTTGGCAAATCCATGAGTTCGGGTACCCACTGCTTGATGTAATTTCCATCTGGGTCGAATTTCTGTCCCTGAAGCACCGGATTGAAAACACGGAAATAGGGTGCAGCATCTGCGCCGCAGCCCGCCACCCACTGCCATCCCGCCGAATTGCTCGCGAGATCAGCGTCCACTAATGTGTCCCAGAACCATTGCTGCCCGTGTTTCCAGTGGACAAGAAGATGTTTGACAAGCACGGACGCTGCAACCATTCGCACCCGATTGTGCATCCATCCGGTTTGCCAGAGTTGGCGCATGCCGGCGTCAACAATTGGAAAGCCGGTACATCCTTTTTGCCAAGCGGCAAGCGCATTGTAATCTTCGATCCATGGGAATTCTGAAAACTCTGGCTTGAAGCTTTTCTCAGGCATTTGAGGGAAATGAATTAAAAGATGTGCGCAGAATTCGCGCCATCCAAGCTCGCGCTGAAAGGACAATGCCCCTTCGTTGGTGAGATTCTGTTGATCGGTTGCTGAAAAAGCCTGAGCGGCGCTGATGTTTCCAAAATGGAGATAAGGCGATAGACGTGAGGTGTTATCTTTCGCTGGGTAGTTGCGATCCTGTTCATAATCAGTAGCACGACTAACAAAGTTGGAAAGTGCCGCTTGCCCGCCATCTTCGCCAGGTTGCCATACCGAGTTGAATTCTCGCGCCCAGTTGGGTCGTTTTGGAAGTAAATTCCATGAGTCAAGGGATTCACTCTTCAAAGAGTTTTGAGAGAACACGGGCATCGACGACTTTTGAACGGTCCGCATTTTGACTCGGGTTTTAAGGCAATTTTTCCAAAACGGGGTGAACACCCGAAAAGGTGTACCGCTCTGGCTTTTAATTTCAGAGGGATCAAAAAGTAAATTGCCTTCAAAACCCTCCGACCCGATGGCATTTTTCTCCAACTCAGCGCGCAACAATAATTCATCTTTACGATCGGAAGGTTCGATCGCATTCGTCCAATAGACGGCAGAGGCCCCACTTTCTATCGAAATTTTGGTTATTTCTTCGGCGGGATTACCGCTTCGGAGCACTATTTTCCCACCCGCATTTTGAACTTTTTGGCTAATCTCACGCAGACTCTGATGAAGCCACCAGCAACTGGCGGCACCCGGCAGCCAGGAACGGTCTGTTGCCGTATTTCGGATAAAACAAAGAATAACAGGACGGCCGTTCGCGCCCGCAGCTTCGAGTGCGGGGTGATCTTTCAGCCTCAACTCTTGTCGCAACCATACAATAACGGGAGATTTCATGACGGTACCGGAAATTTATAGATATACAGTTTAGCGGCAGCGGTGCAAATTTATGTCGTGTTACTGTTTATTCACAGCGGCAATGACAACATAAGTCATATGAACATAATTGCTTTTAATTTATTACTTGGATCCGCTGCCTGGTGCCTGACGCTTTCCGTTGTCGCCTGGTCTATCAGCGTTGTCCGCAGAGACGTGGGCATCGCTGATGTGTTTTGGCCGTGGTTCAGCGTGGGTAGCGCTGTGATTTACGCACTGGGGTCATGGCCGCTACCTGCAACATCCGTAGGTTTTTTGGGCCTCCTAACTGTCTCTGCGAGCCGTCTTTCCATGGCCGTCATTCGGCGAACTCACCGAGCGGGTGAGGACCGTCGATACTCTGAAATCCGAAACCAGTGGGGTAAGGGGTTTGCGCTAAAAAGTTTGCCAGGTATTTTCTTGATGCAAGGACTGATGGGGTTTACGCTAGCGGTGCCACTGGCTTACGCTATAACGGGATTTCAAAACGCGTCGATCTTAGGGAGTTTATTTATTGTGGTGTGGCTTTTGGGCTTTATGTTCCAGGTGGTCGCAGATCGTCAACTCGCCGCGTTCTCAAAGGCCGATGATGGAACCGGAGTGCTTTCGACTGGCGTATGGCGATATAGCCGCCATCCTAATTATTTTGGCGAGCTTTGCATGATTTGGGCTATTTTCGCTCTAGCAGCGGCGAATGGCGGCGCTTGGACCCTGTTTGCACCACTTTTGATGACCTGGTCTATCTTGCGATTTACGGGTATTACGAGGATGGAGGACGGTATATCGTCACGACGGCCCGGATATGGAAGTTATATGAAGAAAACGAGCGCCTTAATTCCATTACCACCGCGCAAACACGTGTAGATTCACGCTCGATTGACTCTTGAAGTTGACAATACAGCCAGATATTTAACGAGAAAGGTGTCCATATGGAAGTGCAAAGCAAGGGAAGCGTGTTGTTGGTTGAAGACCATCAGGATATTGCGGAATTGGTCTACGACTACATGGAAGGAGAGGGCTACGAACTTGACTATGCGCCGGATGGCGAAGTCGGCATCAATCTTTGTGCGCAAAACGAGTACGATGCAATCATCCTAGATCTAATGCTTCCACGAAAGGACGGTCTTTCCGTTTGTCGCGAACTTCGCGACAAGATGGGAAAGTCCACGCCGGTATTAATGTTAACCGCGCGCGACACGCTAGAAGACAAGTTGAAAGGATTTGAGATTGGCGCCGACGATTATTTGGTCAAGCCTTTTGAGATACAAGAGTTAGAGGCCAGGGTTCGTGTCCTGATCAAGCGGGGCCATGCCTCACCTTCGACCACGGATTCCCTGCAGGTCGGCGGGATTGAGTTTGATCAGCAGTCGTTGGTGGTGACACGAGATGGCCAGGAATTGGTGCTTTCGCCCATTGGCTTTAAGCTGCTTAAAATCCTGATGGAGCGGTCGCCATCGGTCGTATCCAGACAAGATATTGAAAGAGAGATTTGGGGGGATATGCTCCCAGACAGCGACACCCTTCGCAGCCACATGTATAACCTTCGCAAAGTAATCGATAAGCCGTTTAATTCAGCCTATTTGCAAACACTTCCGGGAATTGGCTATCGATTCTGTGAGCCCGATGCCGCCCATTAGGGCAGGAATTGTCCGACGCTTCACCCGCGTCGTTACCTTTCAACTCCTTCTCGTCGGGTTAGCGGCGGTCCTTGGTACGTGGGGAGCTGGATGGATAATGAAAGAGATGCTCGTTCGGCAGGCGCTCTCCACCGAGGCCGAGTATTTCTGGTCCGCGCGTGCTGCTGATGATGCGTTTCCTGCGCCGGATACCCGCAATTTAACCGGGTTCCTTTCGGGTTCCCCTGAGTTGCCGGACGACCTCCGTGCGCTGCCGACCGGCTTTCATGAATTGCCAACCCCGGATCATTTTTCGGTTGTTCATGTCTCAGAGCAAGGCGGTGAAAGATTAACTCTCATATTTGAAGGTGAGCAGGTGCGGTCATTGGCGCTTTGGTTTGGACTTGTTCCGCTGATGATTGTTTTGGTAATCGTTTACGTTTCGCTTTATCTGGGCTATCGCTTCTACCGAGGGTCGGTTTCTCCTGTTGTCCGGCTCGCGCATGAAGTTGAGAATCTTCAGCTCGAATCAACCCAGCATCCGGATTTTGATGTCACTGATTTGCCCCAGGGTGCTGATCGAGAAATTAGGGTTTTGAGCGGTGCGCTCAAGCATTTGGTTGAAAGGGTTAAGGAATTTATTGCGCGCGAGCGCGAATTTACGCGTGACGTGAGTCATGAATTACGAAGTCCTTTGACGGTTGTTCGCGTGGCCTGCGATGTCGCATTAAAAGAGCCGTCGATGGACGATCGGGTTCGAAAATCGATCAATAAAATACATCGAGCGGCTGCGCAGATGACAAATCTGATCGAAGCTTTTTTATTGCTCGCAAGAGAGCCAGACCGACATATTGAATCAAGCGTCGTTTGTTTAAATGATCTGCTGATGGAAGAAATTGATCGCGGGCGAACGATTCTTGAAGGGCGTTCTGTTTCTATCGAAACAAAATTTGTGGACCGAATTATGGTTCGGGCGCCGGAGCGGGTGCTTTCTGTTTTGCTCGGCAATTTGCTGCGAAACGCCTGCACCTATACAGATGAAGGAACAGTAACCGTGTCGATCTCAGGGCACTGCGTTACAATTGAAGACACCGGGATCGGGATGTCAACATATGACCAGGATATGGCGTTTCATGCCTTTAGCCGAGGAAGTCAAGCTAGACCGGGTGGTCACGGTGTGGGACTCAATATCGTGAGAAAGTTGTCAGAGCGGTTCGGTTGGCCTGTGAGTCTTACGAGCAGTCCGGGGAAGGGCACCACGGCTGTTGTTGAATTTCCAGATGCCTTATCAGCAACTTAACTCAGATAATTTCGTGACCGACACTACGAACGTCCCTGACGACACTCCGTCCCGCTGGCAGACCTTCGTCTTTTGGCTCATTAACGACGCTCGCTACCTAGAGCGCACTCGTTTTAGATCGCCGCGTTCGCTCGACCTATGGCGATTGATTCCGTTTTTAGCAATCCATCTTGGATGCTTCGCCGTTATTTGGGTGGGCGTCAGCTGGTTTGCGGTGGCGCTTGCTCTGGGACTCTATTTGGGGCGGATGTTCCTTATTACTGCGTTTTACCATCGGTTTTTCGCGCATCGCGCCTTCGAAAGCAGTCGTCCTTTTCGACTACTAGTGGCAATATTGGGGTGTACCGCGGGTCAGCGAGGTCCGATCTGGTGGGCCAGCCATCATCGACAGCATCATCTTCATTCCGATACCGCACTCGATCCGCATTCCCCTCAGACCGATACATTCTGGTTCAGTCACGTGCTTTGGTTTTTGACGCGAGATGCATTTCCGATCCGTTGGAAACAAGTGAAAGACCTAAAAAAATGTCGCGAGCTGGTGGTTTTAGAAAGGTTTGATTGGGCGCCACTAATGGCGCTCGGGATGCTTTGTTTTTTTGTTGGAGAGTGGGCGCAAGCCTCATATCCCAGCCTTGAAACGAGCGGCTGGCAGACACTAGTCTGGGGATTTTTCATTTCGACCACCGCGCTTTATCACGCAACGTATACCATCAATTCTTTGGCGCATCGTTATGGGCGTCGACGGTTTGATACGCCAGACCACAGTCGAAATAATTTTCTACTTGCGCTGCTGACACTCGGGGAGGGTTGGCATAATAACCACCATCGTTACCCAGGTGCGGCTCGGCAAGGCTTCTATTGGTGGGAAGTCGATTTGTCCTACATGGGTTTAAGAGTCTTGAAGACTCTTGGTTTGGTTTGGAACCTGCGACCTGTACCCAGCAAGATTCTTGAGGCCGGTCGGGCTCGCCGTTGAAAGTTGCCGTTGTGGGGGCCGGAGTATCAGGCCTGGTTTGCGCGCTCGGACTAAAACGCAATCACCAAATCACCATATTTGACGCAGATGATCGCGCGGGCGGGCATGCCAATACGCGTGTTGTGAACGAAAACGGTCGGTCTATCGGAATCGATACCGGCTTCATTGTTTTTAACTTCAAAAATTATCCCCATCTGACCAGGTTATTTGATCGCTTAGGCGTTTCATCCCAGCCTTCGGATATGAGTTTCAGCGTCCGTTGTGACAAAAGTGGATTCGAGTTTAGCGGTTCAAATCTGAACACTTTTTTTGCACAACGAAGCAACTTGTTTCGACGAGAGGCATGGCAATTGCTGCGATCTATTTTTGCTTTTCATCGCGACGGTAATGATGCGCTTAGAAAACATATAAGTGATGAGATTACCGTCGGCGAATTTGCGAAACATCGGGGCTATCGCCAGAATTTGATTGAACACTATTTATTACCGCTGGGCGGTGCACTATGGTCGTGCTCCAGTGAATCTTTCAGTCAATTCCCTGTGCGTTTTTTTCTCGAGTTTCTTCGCAACCATTCGATGCTGCAGATGGAGGATCGACCGGTCTGGAGAACCGTCTCTGGGGGATCGCAACACTATGTGAAGAAGATAGTGAGCCAATTGGAAAGCGAATTGCAACTGGGCCATCGCGTATCCCGCGTGACACGCGTTGGCACGGGCGTTGACCTTGAATTTCATAATGGTAAACGCGAACATTTTGATGAGGTCGTGCTTGCGACACATGCGGATACGAGTCTTAATATCATTCAGGCGCCCGATTCGGAGAAGTCTGAACTCCTGAGTGCTTTTCCTTATCAGGATAACGTGGTCACACTGCACACGGATACCCGTGTATTGCCCAAAGCGCAACGAGCGTGGGCCAGTTGGAATTATCGTGTTCGTGAGGATGCTTCAGCAGGTACCGGTGTCACTTACAACATGAATAAGCTGCAGGCGCTTGATGCGAAACACACCTATTGTGTTTCGCTTAATCAACACGATGAACTAGATCAGGATCGTATTTTGCGCCGTGAGGTCGTTCGGCACCCGCTATTTACCCCAGGTCGCGATGAATTTCAAAAACGCCACCAGCAGGTGATTCGCCGGCGGGCGATCAGCTTTTGTGGTGCTTATTGGGGGTTTGGTTTTCATGAAGATGGTGTGCGCAGCGCAATTGCGGTTTGTGACGCTTTTGGTGTCGAGCGCCCATGCTGAATAGCAAGGTATACGTGGGTCGTGTTTGCCATACTCGTTTACGGCCTCAGCGACATCAATTTTGCTATCGCTTGTTTATGCTCTATCTGGATCTTGATGAGATTCCGGAAGTCTTTGACGCCTACTGGTTATGGTCTGCACGCTCCACAGCACTTGCGCGCTTTAGACGATCTGATCACACGGGTAATCCGTTACAGTCACTTGACCAGAGTATTCGTCATCTTGTTGAAAGTCAGTCCGGCGATAGGCCGGGCGGACGAATTACATTGCTAACGCACCTGCGTTATTTGGGTTATGGCATGAACCCGGTTAGCTTTTACTTTTGCTGGGATGAATCAGGGCAGAAAGTGACCCATGTGGTTGCTGAGGTGAACAATACCCCTTGGGGTGAGCAGCACTGTTACGTGCTGAAATGTCCTGAAAATGTAGCATTGGGCGAAAAAAATTTTGAGTTTGACAAGGTTTTTCACGTCTCGCCCTTTATGGAGATGAATCAACGCTATCACTGGCAGTTTTCACAGCCGGACAACGGCTTGGAGGTGACAATGCGCTCGTTCGAGGAGGGCCATTTAATATTTTCTGCCAATCTAAAGATGCAAGCCAAACAGATCACAAGCCGGAATTTGGCGAACTGCCTTTTGCGTTTTCCAATAATGACCGTTCGTGTTGTTGCTGCGATTTATTGGCAGGCCATGCGACTGTGGCTAAAACGCATCCCGTTTGTGCCGCACCCTAAATCAACCATTCAATAGCATTTGTGATGATGAGTGATAATACGAGAACACTTTTGGAACCTTCGATTGAGGCGAACCCTTCGTGGTTTCAGCAACAATGCCGGCGCCTGTTGTTTCGTAGGCTGTCAGACCTGCACGGTCAATTGGTGATTGAAGAGGCAGGAGTTTCGCATTCATTTGGGGACGATACGGGTGTCAGTGCCCACATTGAAGTAAAAGATCCCGATTTTTTTTCCGAGATTGCCCTGCGCGGTAGTCTGGGCGCGGCGAAAGCGTGGATGGATGGAACGTGGTCCAGTCAAGACTTAACACAGGTGTTCGCGATTCTGGCCCAGAATCCAGAGCTCACTGATGGTTTTGATCGGGGATGGTCTCAAGTCGCAGCACGAGCCGCGAGCCGGTTTCATGAAAAACGACGTAACTCCCCCGGTGGCAGTCAACAAAATATCGCCGATCACTATGATCTCGGTAATGCGCTGTTTGATCTGTTTCTGGATCGATCAATGAATTACTCCAGCGCATTTTTCAATTCAGACCGAGACTCACTTGATACCGCCGGGCAGAACAAGTTAGAGCGGATTTGTAACAAACTCTCGCTCGACTCCTCCCATCACGTCCTTGAGGTCGGTTGCGGATGGGGCGGGTTTGCGATTCATGCGGCCTCTCGATTCGGATGTCGAGTGACCGGTATTACGATTTCGCAAGAACAATTTGAGTTCGCAAAAGCAAAAGTGATTGAGGCTGGCTTGACAGATCAAGTTGAGATTTTGCTTTGCGATTATCGGGATCATCAAGGTCAATATGATCGTGTGGTTTCGATTGAGATGATAGAGGCGGTGGGACAGGAATTTTTGGGCGATTATTTTTCGAAAATTCAATCGTTTTTAAAGGATAACGGCGCCGCTTTACTGCAGGCGATCACAATGCCTGATCAGCGATATGCGCAATACCTCAAAGGCTGTGATTTTATTCAGCGGTATATATTCCCCGGGAGTTGTGTGCCATCTTTAGGCGCGATCAATGAGGCCGTTCGTCAGCGTACCGATCTCAAAATGGTGGATCTTGAGGATATCGCGCCTCATTACGCAGAAACGTTGCGTCGGTGGCGGGACAATTTTAATGCGCATCGTGAAGACATTCGGGCCTTGGGCTACCCCCAGCGTTTCATTCGACTTTGGAATTATTATTTTTGCTACTGCGAGGCCGGGTTCGACGAGCGTTATTTATCTGATCTTCAAATCGTACTGACCCGTCCAAAATGGCGGGGTGAAGTTCCCCGCCTCCTGGATAACGGAAGTTCGTGTTGAGCCGCCCTGTCATTATTAATTTTGTTGCCTTTCAAGCCGCCTGGTTTATTGCAGTGCTGGGCGCAGCCTGGGGTTATCCCTGGATTGGCCCT
>ENA-OREN01000279-OREN01000279.1-marine-metagenome-genome-assembly--contig:-NODE-279-length-77548-cov-4.684140_pt1 | contig 77548 bp, 75 predicted proteins | sample MGYA00248624_ERZ508555 | MGnify/ENA primary metagenome ERZ508555 (study PRJEB26222, sample SAMN06267773) | marine metagenome | isolation source: Saanich Inlet, British Columbia, Canada | place...
TACGTAAAGTTCAGAAGGATTAGATTTTATTGTTTTAATTATACCTATATTTTTTCCAAAACTAACCTTAGATCCTATTTTATAGTATATCTCATCTAGCCCTGAAAGTATAACATGAAATCCAAACCCAGAATCAATAATTAACATATTCTTATAACCTTTAAAATAATTTGCAAATACTACTTTTCCTGATACTGGAGAAATAATGGCTGTTTGTTTTTTAAATTCATATATTACTCCCTTAGGTTTTCTATTATTTGTAAATGGTAATATTAATTTTTTTTTAATAACTTTAAAATTTTCTAATTCACTAATGTATTGCTTCTCATTAGTTTCTTCTAGGCCATAAGTATTATATGGATGTAAAAACACGATGAATAATAATATAATTACTTTTAATTTATAATTACAACTTAGATGTATATTAATTTTTATAAATTTTCTTCCATGGCTTTATCTTTAGGAGCGAGCCACATTTTATCTAAATTATAAAAATCTCTTACTTCTGGTCTAAATAAGTGCACTATTACATCTCCTGCATCAACTAATACCCAGTCCCCACTTCTTTGTCCTTCTATAGAAAATATTTGATAGCCTAATGTTTTAAGTTTTGAAGAGACTTGATTAGATAGAGCACTTACATGTCTGGTAGAACTTCCATTAGCTATTATCATATAATCTGCAATTGATGACTTACCTTTTAATGGGATAGATATTATATCTTCTGCCTTACCATCATTAAGTATTTTTTCTATGCTATTATTTAACTTTTTATTCTCCATATTAGTTATTTTTCCTGTCTGTTATTATTTTTCATTCTTAACATAGTTGATGATAATGGATTTTTATTAATATGAAAAAATTGCCAAACCGGCAGAGGTTTTTTAAAAATAGATTTAGAACCCTTAGTTTTATGTAGTTTTGAAAAATAGTATTTTCCTGCAATAGAATTAATCACGCTATAAGAATAAACCCCTCTATTAAAAACTGCAATAGGCATTGTATTGAAAATATTTTTCCAATTAAACCATTGATTAATTTCCGTGAGGTTGTCTGCTCCCATTAACCAAATAAAGTTGCTTCCACTGTACCTTTTTATTAAATGATTTAAAGTCTTTGATGTTAAATTTGTTTTGAATCTTGTTTCAAGATCTTCTACTCGAATATTATGCCCTTTTGCAACTGCTCTAGCATTATCCAACCTAATTTTTAATGGAGCACTTATAGACTTTATAGGGTTTTGTGGGCTTACTAACCACCATATTTCATCAAGCTTTAATTTTTTTAGTGCTTCATTGGAGATATATAAATGGCCTTTATGAGCAGGATTAAAAGAGCCTCCTAACAAGCCAATTCTCATTTTTCTTCTCTTGGTTAAACCAATAGATTTATAATAACACAATTTTTTATTTATAGACAAACCTAAGGCCTTACCTGTCCATTACCCCTTAGTTGGTACTTATATGTAGTTAATTGTTCCAATCCAACGGGGCCTCTTGCATGCAATCTTCCAGTAGCAATTCCCATTTCTGCCCCCATTCCAAATTCTCCTCCGTCTGCATATTGTGTTGAAGCATTATGTAGAACTATGGCGCTATTTACCTCTTTAAGAAATATTTCTGCAGTTTTTTTATTATCTGTAATAATTGCATCTGTATGATTAGATCCAAACTTTTCAATATGATTTACCGCATCAGAAACATTTTCAACAGTTTTAATTGAAAGTATTTTATCTAGATATTCTGTTTGCCAGTCTTCTATTGTAGCATTCTTAATATTATGATTTAAAACTTTAATGTTTTTATCTGCTCTTATTTCACAGCCTTGCTCTATAAGCTTATTTATTATATCTGGAAGAATATTAATTATGACATCTTTGTGACATAGCAATGTTTCAGTTGCACCACAAACACCTGTTCTCCTCATCTTTGCATTTAAAACAATATTTATAGCCATTTCCTTATTAGCATCTACATCAATATAAGTGTGACACAAACCATCTAAGTGAGATAAAACTGGAATTTTACTGTCAATTTGAACTCTTTCTATTAAGGCTTTGCCACCACGAGGAATTATGAGATTAACATATTTATGCATATTTAATAGTAAACCAACAGCATCTCTATCAATAGTGTTCACCATATTGACACAATCTTCTGATAATTGTGATGATTTTAATCCATTTTTTATAGAGTTAACTATTGCTGCACTTGAATAAAAACTTTCAGAGCCACCTCTTAAAATTATGCAATTACCTGACTTTAATGCTAATGTACTAGCGTCTGCTGTTACATTAGGTCGAGATTCATATATTATACCAATAACTCCAATAGGAACTCTTGTTTGACACATATCTATTCCGTTTGATGGTTTCCAACGTTTAATTTCAGAGCCAATAGGATCTTCTAGATTTATTATATTGTATACACCGCTAATTATATTGTCTAAGCGACTTTCATCTAAAAAAAGCCTATCTAGTAAAGCGTCTGAAATATTATTATTTTTTGCCATATCCATATCGATAATATTAGCTTCTAAAATCATTTTTTTATCTTTTTGAATATGTTTTGCTATTTTTTCTAAAGCTTCATTTTTAGCATGTGTTGTGGCATGAGATAATGTATTTGATGCTTTATAAGCTTTAAAGCAAATATCTTCAATATGACTAATCATCTCTTTTTTATGCATTTTATTATATTCTTTCTTAATTTATAATCATATCATTTTTATTAATAGCTTCATCTCGACCCTTATAGCCTAATAATTTTTCAATATCTTTGCTTTTTTTTCCTTTAATTATTTTTATCTCTTTAGCATCATATGCTATTATGCCACAGCCTAATAATTTTTTATCAATTGATAATATATCAATAATTTCTCCTCTATCATAACTGTTAGAACTAGATTTTATGCCTGAAGCTAATAGATTTTTTTGAGATACTAATGCTTTTTCAGCGTCTTTATCAATAATAATAAACTTTAATTTGTTTCTTTCTCTTAATATCCATTTCTTTTTAGCGCTAAGTGGGGTGAGATTAGCTTTAAAAATTGTATGCTTGCCGCCCATAAATAGTTTTAATAAGCTGTTGTTATCTTGCCCACGCGCAATTATTAAATGGCATCCGGCAGTTGTAGAAATTTTAGCTGCTTTTATTTTTGTAATCATTCCACCAGAAGCTATATTTGATTTAGTATTTTTTGCCATATCTTCAATATTTTTAGAAATATTTTTAACCTCTGCAATAAACTTTGCTTTCTTAGAAGACTTAGGGTCTTTAGAATATAAGCCATCTATATCTGATAGCAGAATTAATACATTCGCTTCAGCTAACTGCGCTATTCTTGCTGCTAACTGATCATTATCACCATATCTAATCTCCAAAGTTGCTACCGTATCATTCTCATTTATAATAGGAATCACTTTTAATTTAATAAGCGTATTTAATGTGGCTCTAGTATTCATAGCGTTTCTTCTTGTCTCTAAGTCACTATGACCCACTAAAATTTGACCACATTTAATTTGCATTTTTTCAAAAACATTTTTCCAAGCTTTTGCTAAAACTATTTGCCCTGCAGCAGCAGCAGCCTGCTTTTCTGCAAGTTTAAGAGCTTTATTTTGTAAATTTAGTTCAATTTTTCCTAATGCAATTGCTCCAGAACTTACTATAAGTATTTCTTTATTTTTACTTAATAAAAATAGTATATCTTGTGCTAAGTTTTCTAGCCAAGCACTATTAATATAACCTGTATTTGGATTAACAATTAATGAGGAACCAACTTTTAATACTATCCGTTTAGCTTTATCAATAGATTTTATATTAATTGATTTTAGGGAGACCATTTTTCTTCTTTAACTTTATTATTATTATGTACTTTATTATGCTCTGTCATAAAAGAATATAAAGTATTTATTATGATGTCTAATCCTTCTTTTTTTAAGGAAGACGATACTATTACACTATTCTTTGTATATTTTTCAACTTTTTTAATTATTTTGACTAATTCTTTTTTTTCAATTAAATCAGATTTACTTATTATAAGTATCTGTTTTTTATCTTTTAACCCTTTTCCATAAGCAGTTATTTCTTTCATTATGCTTTTATAATCTTTAAGATGATCTACGGAATTAGCATCTATTAAATGTAAAAGAATTTTACATCTTTCTATATGCCCTAGAAAGCGTGTTCCTATTCCAACTCCTTTATGAGCATCACTTATTAACCCTGGAATATCAGCTAATACAATTTCTTGATCATAGTTTCTTATAATACCTAATTGAGGTGTCAGAGTAGTATAGGCATAATTACCAATCTTTGGCTTTGCATTTGTAATTGCTGAAAGTAAAGAAGATTTTCCTACATTAGGCAACCCTAATAACCCAACATCAGCTAGCGTTTTTAGTCTTAACCACACCCATATTTCTTCTCCTTCTAATCCTGGGTTTGATCTTCTAGGTGCTTGTACCATTGAATTTTTAAAGTGAGTATTTCCAAAACCACCATTACCACCTTTTAAGAATAAAATTTTTTCTCCTTCTTCAGTAATATCCTGAAGTATACTCTCTTTATCTATATCAGAAATAATTTGAGTTCCTACAGGAACCTTAATTATTATGTTTTCCCCTTTGGCACCTGTACAATTGCTCCCAGAACCGTCAGTGCCTTTTCTAGCTTTATAATGTTGTTTATATCTAAAATCTATTAATGTATTTAATGAGGAGCATCCTTCAAAAATAATATCTCCACCTTTTCCACCGGCACCACCATCTGGGCCTCCAAATTCTACGTACTTTTCCCTACGGAAGCTTATACAGCCGTTTCCGCCTTTACCAGATTGTAAATAAATTTTTGCTTGATCAAGAAATTGCATTTATAAAACCAATTTAATAGAGGTATATAAAATGTAAGGTTCAAAATTACTTTTTAATAATTTTATTTAGACGCTCTCTACTCTAATTATTTTTCTTTTATTTAAACCGTGTAGAAAAGCAACTTTTCCATCTTTAAGAGCAAATAATGTATGGTCTTTTCCCATGCCTACGTTTTCTCCAGGATGAAACTTTGTTCCCCTTTGTCTAACAATAATGTTTCCTGCTCTAACAACTTCTCCACCATATTTTTTTACACCAAGTCTTCTTCCAGCGGAATCTCTTCCATTATTTGATGATCCACCTGCTTTTTTATGTGCCATATGTAATTACTCCTTTTTAGGTGCTTTTTTAGCTATATTTTTTGCAGAATTTTTAGTTTCTGCTTTCTTAGTTTTTGTTATTTTTGCACTATCTTTTTTAACAGCAGTTTTAGTTTCTACTTTTTTAGCTTTTGTTATTTTTGCACTATTTTTTTTAACAGCAGTTTTAGTTTCTACTTTTTTAGCTTCAACTGTTTTTGCTAGTGCCGCTTGTTTTAGATCTATAGATTTTATTCTTATCACTGTTAAGTCTTGTTTATGGCCTTTTTTTCTTCTATAATTCTGTCTTCTTTTTTTCTTAAAAATAATAAGTTTAGGACCTCTTGTTTGTTCTATAACTTCGCCGGTTACAGAAGCAGATTTTAGCTCAGCTTCTTCAATATGAATTTGTGAACCTTCCCCCATCATAACTATGTCATTAAAAGTTATTTTTGTGCCACTGTCACCTAGTATTTTTTCTACTAGGATTACGTCTCCTGCTGAAACTTTGTATTGTTTTCCACCACTTTTTAACACTGCGTAATTCATATTTTTTCCGAATATTTGTTATTTAACTACATATAATATATTTTTTTGCACTTTAATATAAAAATTATTTTATAGCTATTAAAATAGTATATTATAATAGAAATGGAATATTATATGTTTGTTAAGGTTCTTACAAGAATTAATTGTTTTTTTTAATTATAATTGGATAATTTTTTGTCACTTAGCTCTGAATTTATTGTTAATGCTTTTATTAAAACAGCAAGATTAAATATGCTTGATGCTTATATGGTAAGAAGAGGGGATAGCAAATCCGGTGAAATATTTCTAAGATTAAATAATTTGAGTGGGCAGTCTAAGATTTACTCTTATAGAAAGGCTAATATTCAAAATTATTGGGAAGTCTATGGATCTGATACATGGCAAGAAGATAGCTTAATAAATGATAAAATAAAGAAAATTATAAGCATTGATTCAGATATATGGATATTAGAACTCGAAGATAAAAAAGGACGTTATCCAGATTTTTAAGAGGAAACTTATTCTTCCTCGAGAGAAAAATTACTTATAGTATTCTTATCTGCAGTCAAATGCACTAGACACTACTAATACAGTTACTTCATCATCTTGAGTATTCTAGAATTGATTTAAGATTTTTTGTTTGTAAAAATATTTGACTTCATGCCCTTACGTTACTAACTATTTTAGAACTATTCTAAAATAGCTAACTATTAGTTGAGTTATTTTTATTCAAATTAGGGAGATTATTATGACTATAGGAAAAAAATTACCTGAGGATATTATTTTTCATGTAAGGCTTAGAGATGAGTCTATAGGTGGTGATAACCCATATAAATGGGAAGAAATTACAACATCTGATTACTTTAATAATAAGAGAATCCTTTTGTTTTCTTTACCTGGCGCATTTACGCCTACCTGTTCTACTTATCAATTACCTGGTTTTGATAAACATTATGATGTAATTAAAGAACATGGAATTGATGAGATATATTGTGTATCTGTGAATGATTCTTTTGTAATGAATAAATGGGCACAAGATCAAAAAATAAAAAATGTAAAAGTTATAGCTGATGGGTCTGGATTATTTACTAATTATATGAATATGTTGGTTTTAAAAGATAATCTTAGTTTTGGTAAAAGATCATGGAGATATGCAGCCATAATTAATAATGGTATTGTAGAGGAGTTATGGGAAGAGCCAGGTAAAATGGATAATTGTCCTGATGACCCATATGGCGAAACAAGTCCAGAAAAAATATTAAAAGATATAAAAAGTAATTCAATTAATGCGTAAATTAAGGCATAAAAATATAGAGATATTTAGAAACATAAAAATTTCTGGATATCTCTAATTTTTAAGTCCATATTAAAATAATAATCAATAACTATATATTATAATTGTATGGGTTTAAAAATGAGAAACACACATTTTCCAGGCAGATCGCCAGTATATTCTTTAGATGGAATGGTTTCTACATCACATCCTTTAGCTACTAAAGCAGCTATAGATAAATTGTCTCAAGGTGCGAATGCGATTGATGCTGCTATTACTGCAGCTTCGGTCCTTGCTGTAGTTGAACCTCATTCTACAGGAGTTGGAGGAGATCTTTTTTGTCTTTATTGTCCAAGTAATACAAATGAAGTTATAGCAATGAATGCATCGGGACGAGCTCCAGAAGCGGTATCTTTAGGAAAATTAGAAAGTTTGGGAGTAAAAGATAGTATACCATTTCAAAGTGCACATGCTGTAACTATTCCAACAGGCGTAGCTGGATGGATAAAATTAATAGCAGATCATGGTTCTTTACCTATGAAAGAAATACTTAAACCTGCCATTCATTATGCCAAGGAAGGTTATATAGTTGCAGATGTAATAGCCGATATTTGGGAAAAAGAAGTTATAAAATTATCCACAGATCAAGATTGTAAGAATTTATTTTTACCCAAGAATGAATTTTTAAAAGCAGGTGATTTACATTATCAATTAAATTTAGCCGAGACTCTAAAAAGAATTGGGGAAGAGGGAAGAGCTGGTTTTTATGAAGGTGATATTGCAAAAGATATGGTTAAAAAACTTAATTCTATGGGGGGTCTACACACTATGAATGATTTTGCTGTAGCTGAAGCAAATTATGTTGACCCAATAGCTGCAAATTATAGAGAAGCTCAAATATTTGAATGTCCTCCTAATGGTCAGGGTGTTATAGCATTGATGATTATGAGAATATTAGAAGGGTTTGATTTTAGTGAAATGGAGCCAACTTCTGCTTTAAGAATACATCTGCAAGCTGAAGCCACTAAGATTGCTTATAGCCATAGAAATCATTATTTAGCTGACCCAGAATTTTCTGATATGCCTGTAGAGGAATTGCTATCTGACAAATATATACAGAGTCTTAGAAGTCTAATTAAACTCGATACTTGCATAGAGGGGTCCTATAAGCCTGATATGCCTAGACATCCAAATACCGTATATATATCTGTAGTGGATAAAAATAAAAATGCTGTCTCATTAATTAATTCTATCTTTCATTCCTTTGGAAGCGGAATACTTGCCCCTGAATCAGGTGTTTTGTTTCAAAATAGAGGGGCAAGCTTTGTATTAGATCCTTCTCATCCTAATGTAATAGAGGCCAGAAAAAGACCTATGCATACTATAATTCCTGCTTTAGCTAAAAAAGAAGGTAAGCCTTTCTTATCTTTTGGGGTAATGGGTGGTCATTATCAACCTATGGGACAAGCTCATGTACTTTCTAATATTATAGATTATAATATGGATCCTCAAGCAAGCCTTGATTCTCCAAGAAGCTTTTATTTTGACGGAGTATTAGAATGTGAAAAAGGTATATCAAATGAGGTAAATAAACTACTAGAATTAAAGGGACATAAAGTGGAAGTTTGTGAGTTACCTCATGGAGGAGGACAAGTTATTCAATATAATCATGAAAATTCTTCATTAATTGGTGGTTCAGATCATAGAAAAGATGGTTGTGCTTTAGGCTTATAGGTTTGGGTCTATATAACAACCAGCCTGGATTGCTTGAGCTTTAACTTTTTCATATATTTTGTCTATAGTAGGAGTAGGAATATTTACTATTTTTCCTGCTTCAGAAACTGATTTTGTTAAAGCGTCAATTTCCATAGGTCTTCCTAATTCTAAATCTTGTAGTGTAGAGGTTTTATGAGCTCCAACATTTCTTGTTCCATCTATACGTTTTTCTAAACTTATAGGAAAATTTACACCTAATGCTTCTGCAACTTTTTGTCCTTCTAACATCATTTTTTTAACGATAGCACATGAAGCTTCATTATTTGCTATACCCTCTAATGTGTCACCTGTTAATGCACTCATGGGATTAAAGGCTAAATTACCCCAAAGTTTCATCCATATATCATCACGTATTTTTTTTCTGACTGGAGATTTTAATCCTGCTTGAATCAATATTTTGGATAAAATTTTTGCTCTATCTGATATAGATCCATCAGGTTCTCCAATAGGAAATCTATCACCTTCTATATGATAGACATGTCCCGGTGCTTTAATTTCTGCCGCAGGATATACTACACAACCTAGACTTCTTTCTGGTGTAATACAGTCCCACTGTAAATTTTTTGGATCAACTGATTTTAATCTCATATTTTCATATTGATTATTACTTTTGTAAAAGTACCACCATGGCAAACCATTGACAGCTGATACTACTGTTGTACTTTCTTTTAGTAAAGGTGATAGCATATTAGCTGTTAATGCTGCAGAATGGGCTTTTAAAGTCACTATAATAAAGTCCTGTTTTTCTATATTTTTTGGGTTATCTGTTGCTAAAGGTTTACAAAAATATTCTGTACCAGATTCGGCGCTTTGCATTAATAAGCCGTTATTTTTAATAGCGTTTAAATGTTCTCCTCTACATATCAAAGATACATTTATTCCGCTTTGCATTAATAAAGCTCCAATATAACTTCCAATGGCTCCAGAGCCAAATATGCAGATATTCATTTTATTTTATTCCTAGTTTTTTATACAAGCCTATACGTTGTAATTTACCAGTTGCACCTTTAGGTATAGAATCAATAATTAATATTTTTCTAGGAATTTTAAATTTTGTTAATCTATTTTTACAATAAGCTTTCAAATCATCTTCTTTTATCATTGCATTATCTTTAAGAACAACAGCTGCATAAAGGTCTTCTCCTAGTTTCTCGTGAGGTACAGAAAAAGCAACAGCTTGCTGTATACTTTCATGATCCATTAATATTTCATCAATTTCTTGAGGACTTATTTTTTCTCCACCTCTATTAATAATTTCTTTTAATCTTCCTGTAATTTTAAGGTAACCATCTTTGTCAAAGGTTCCTTCATCACCAGTTAGAAACCAACCATCTAAAAAACTTTCAGTATTAGCTTTTGGATTATTTATATAGCCTTTAGTAACATTTTCACCTTTAATAATTATTTGTCCTGGAATATTTCTATTATTTTGATCATTATTAATAATCTTACCCTTACATAGTAATGCAACTTCTGGACCTGCGGCTAAACCCACAGAACCAGACTTTCTTATACTTGGAGGAAGAGGGTTTGATGTCATTTGATGTGTGGCTTCAGTCATACCATAGGATTCAATAACACAGGTATTAAAGGTTTGTTCTAAATTTTTCATGACTATAGATGGAAGGGAGGCAGAAGATGATCTAATAAACTTAAGTGGATTATTTTTGATAGTTTCTATATTACGAGGAGCTCTACTTAGGATAGCTTGATGCATAGTAGGAACAGCAGTGTACCAAGTAGGTTTAAATTCTTCTATCCATCTAAAAAATTTTAGAGCATCAAAACCTGAAGGAGTTATAATTGATCCAGATTGGTAGATAGGAGCTAAAATAGCAGCTATAAGGCCATGTATATGAAACATTGGCATAATATTTAAACATTTATCATTTTCGTTTAAATTTAAAGTGGTAGAAATATTTCTTGCAGATGCCATTAAATTTTTATGTGTGAGCGGAACCATTTTAGGTCTTGATGTTGTCCCAGAAGTATGAAGTATCATAGCGACATCATCTTGATTTATACTTGGAGAATAGGATTCAATATTTGCATCTATTTCAATATCTAGCTTTATAAAATCTGATGTTGTTTTTGTTTTTAAATTAATAATTCTAATATCTAATTCTTTAGCAGCTTCTCTAGCGTCAACTAATTGGTTTTCTTCAATTATTACTGCTTTAACTTTTAAATCATCATAATAGAATTTAAACTCTTCTTTAGTAAATGATGGGTTTAATGGACAAGAAGTATAGTTAGAGGCAATGGCAATAAATGTAGAAGCCATAGCTGACCCATTTCCTAAGGCTATAGCTATCCTTTCTCCTTTTTGTATATTTAAAGAGGATAATTGATAAAAAGTTTTATCAATATAATTTAAAAGTTCACCATAGGTAATTGCAGACTCATCTGGAGATTGAATAAAAATATTATTTTTATTAATAGACATAATTAAATTATATAAAGTATTTTTTATTAAGGTCATATTTTACAAATATTGGTTATTAATTTATAATTTCATATTATATTAAGTTAAAGGAAATTCAATGTTAAAAGAAAACGTTTTAGAACAAACAAACATAGAACACAAAAAGGTTGAAGAGATCCCTAATGATCTTTCTTCTTATTGGATGCCTTTTACAACTAATAGACGATTTAAAAAGAATCCTAGATTTTTGGTTTCTGCTAAAGATATGTATTATAAGACCTCAGATAACAAAAGTATTCTAGATGGCGTAGCAGGCTTATGGTGTGTCAATGCAGGTCATTGTAGACCTCGTATTGTCAAGGCTGTTCAAGACCAAGTAGCTGAGATGGATTATGCTACAGCTTTTAACATGGGTCATCCTAAGGCTTTTACTTTAGCTTCAAGGTTAGCATCAATACTGCCAAAAGATATAGATCATGTCTTCTATACAAATTCTGGATCAGAAGCAGTAGATACGGCATTAAAAATTGCATTAGCATACCATAACGCCAATGGTGATTCTAGGCGAACAAGATTAATAGGCAGGTCTAGAGGATATCATGGTGTTGGATTTGGAGGTATGTCAGTAGGGGGAATGGTTGCAAATAGAAAACAATTTTCTAATCATCTTCCAGGCGTTGATCATATGCAAGACACACATATTCCCGAATTAAACTCTTTTTCTAAAGGTCAGCCTAAACATGGAGTAGAAAGAGCTCATTCGCTTATTGATTTAATTAACTTACATGATGCATCTACTATTGCTGCTGTAATTATTGAACCTGTAGCCTGTTCTACAGGAGTATTAGTGCCTCCTATAGGGTATCTGGATGAAATAAGAGATATATGTACAAAAAATGGAATTCTACTTATTTTTGATGAGGTAATATGTGGTTTTGGAAGGCTAGGCACCCCATTTTCTGCAGATAAATTTAATGTAATTCCAGATATTATGACATTAGCAAAAGGGCTTACAAATGCTACAGTCCCGATGGGAGCTGTTGCCACGCATAAAAAAATATATGATGGACTAATGCATGGTCCTGAGAATGTTGTTGAGCTTTTTCATGGTTATACTTACTCTGGCCATTCATTGGCATGTGCTGCTGCACTAGCTACTTTAGAGGAGTATGAAGCAGAAAAATTATTTGATAGGGCGGGTAGTTTAGAAAAGACCTTTGAAGAACATGCCCATATGTTAAAAGATTTAGATAATGTTATAGATATAAGAACTATTGGTTTAGTGGCAGGCATAGAATTAAAAACTAGAGAAGATGGTGTGGGTAAAAGAGTGTACGATGTTTGGGAAAATTGTTTTGAAAACAACTTACTTACAAGGTTTACTGGAGAGACTCTTGCTATTTCTCCCCCTTTAATAGTAAGTGAAGATCAAATAAAAACAATATTTGATACTATTAGATCTGCAATTCTAGAAGTTAAATAATATTAGAGGAGTATGTTATGGCTACTGTAAAGTTAATAGAGCCTGAAGAAGCAAAAGGTAAAGTAAAAGAAATTTTTGATGATATAAGCAAGACTAGAGGTGGAGATAAAGTAAATAATATATGGAAGGCTCTTGCTAATGAGCCTGATTTATTAGAATCAACCTGGAATAGAATAAAACAAGTGATGGCGCCAGGTGCTTTAGACTCAGTAACAAAAGAATTAATATATATAGCTGTAAGTATAGTAAATGGTTGTGAATATTGTATTCATTCACATACAGCAGTTGCTAGAAAAAAAGGAATGACAGAGGAAATGAGAAGCGAGTTACTTGCTGTAATTGCAATGGCATCTCAAACTAATGCTTTAGCTAATGCGTATCAAATTGAGGTAGATGATTCTTTTAAAAAATAAATTTATTTTAATGCATTATTTATTCGATCACTTACTAAACTTATTAACTTAGCTGTATCCCTTATTCTTGCTCCCATCGTTAAGAAGCCATGTATTTGACCATCAAAAATTACAGTTTCAACATTATTTCCTGCTTTTTTTAATGCTTCTCCATATGCTAAACCTTCATCTTTAAGTGGATCACAACCAGCTACAGCTATTAAAGACGGTGTGAGGTTAGATAAATCTTTAAAAAGCATTGGCGCTGCCCTCCAATCATTCAACTGATCTTTATCTATATATTTTTCTTCAAACCAGTTCATTAAAGGTTTTGACAATATAAAACCATTATACTGTTCTTTAGATGGATAATGTGCTCCCATATGTGTAGAAGGGTATATTAATGCTTGAAAAGATATAGAAGGGACTAAATTTTCTTTTGAGCTAATACAACAAACAGCAGCTATATTTCCTCCTGCACTATCTCCACATACAGCAATTTTTTCAACATTTATAGGTAGATTTAAAGGATTGTTTTTTATCCAATTTACAGAAGCAATAGCATCATTTATTGCTGTAGGAAATCTGTATTCTGGCCCCATTCTATAATCTATTGCAATTACGTCAAAGTTTCCTTCATTGGCCAATTGTCTGCAGACAACATCATGTGTATCGAGGTCCCCTATGACCCATCCTCCACCATGAAAAAATATTGTTACTGGAAGTTTATTATTATTATTATTATTTATCCCTCTGTAATAACGTGCTTTAATATTTTGAGAGTCTACAGGTATACTTATATTTTTAATTTTATAAACCTCTGGTGCAGGAGGCGATAAAGAACCTCTCATATCTAAATAAGCATTTCTGGCTTCTATATAATTCATTTTATATAATGGGATTCTTTCCCCAGATTTTTCTGCAGACCTTATATCATTAATAATAGCTAATGCTTCCGGATGTAAATTTTTATCTGACATATTTTTTCTCTCTAATTTATAGTTATTTCTTTTAAAATATAATTATTTTGTTCATCCAATTTAGGCATATAAGCTGAAAGCTCAGTAATATTAACATTTATACCTACTATTACCCAGCATAAATTAATATCATAAACAGATTGTATATCTTTTTTTGATGGCTTTGTACCTAAAGGACTATCTGGATGGCTATGATAATGTCCAATAATTTTCAGTTTATCTTTTCTATATGATTTTTGAACATTAATTATTTCTTGAGGGTTAATTTCAAAAAATTTATAAGGATTAGCTGCAATATTTATGGTGCTTAAGGAATTTTCACATATTAAGATATTATTCTCTGCATATCCTATTAAAAATCCACAACATTCTTTAGGATATTCTTTAATAGCCTCTTTAAATATATTGGCTTTTATAGTATTAGGTATCTTAATATTAATCATAATAACTTACTTTTTAATTATAATCTTTTTTATTTCTAAACCTGAATCAATACTTATTATATTAATAATATATTTTGATTCATCTTCAAATTGCACAATAATATTTTCGTTATTAGATGTAACATCAGCTAATCTCATTTTATTTGGAGCAACTATTTCTATATTTGAATGACTTATATCAGATTCTGTAGGCTTAATATACTTACTGCCTCTTTGAATTATAGTAAATACTAAGAACGAAGTCCCAAGTACTATTAATACTCCTAAAAATATTACTAAAAATTTTAGACCTCTCATTATATATCACCTATATTATATATTAATTAACTTTTTATATATTTAAGCTTTATTTATGAATAATTCTACTAAAGTAATTGAATTTTTGGTTTCTAAGGAAAAAGCAGGTATTCGTGTGGATAAAGCTTTTTCTTTATATGATCATAATTTGAGTAGGTCTTATATAAAAAAACTAGTTTTAAATGGTTCTTTATATATTGACAATATGAAAATAATTGACCCATCTTTTAAGTTAATAACGGGAAATACTGTTAAAATTGTTCTACCAGAATTAATTGATGATAAACCAAAGCCTGAAAATATTCCTTTAGATATTTTATACGAAGATGATTTTTTATTAGTAGTAAATAAACAGGCAGGTTTGGTTGTGCATCCTGCCCCTGGAAATTATGAGGGCACTTTAGTAAATGCTTTATTGTATCACTGTAAGGGAAGTTTGTCAGGTATAGGTGGCGTGAAAAGACCAGGTATTGTACATAGATTAGATAAAGATACTTCAGGAATTATGCTGGTAGCAAAAAATGATGAGGCACATAGATATTTATCAAAAGGAATTTCTACAAAACAAATAGAAAGAAAATATAAAGCAATAGTATGGGGAGAGCCTAAGCAAAAAGTAGGTATTATTAATGCAAATATTGCTCGACATGTACATGATAGAAAAAAAATGTCCGTAGTTAAAAATATTGGTAGAGTAGCAATTACAGAATATAAGGTTTTAAACTCTTATGGATTCGCTTCTTTAATAGAGTGTAATCTACAGACTGGAAGAACTCATCAAATTAGAGTTCATCTTTCTAATATAGGCTTTCCAGTTATAGGTGATCAATTATATGCAAAAGGCAAAACTGTATCATCAAAGATGCCGGATATTTTAAAATTATTTCCAAGACAAGCATTACATTCCTACAGTTTAAGTTTTGTTCACCCTTTTACTAAAAAACAGTTAACTTTTGAAAGTGTTCTTCCAAATGATATAAAGCGACTAAAAGAATCTATTGAAGGATTTATATAGTTTATACTTGATATTTTTAATAAAATAACCAATTTAATATATATATGTATAATTTTATGAGGTTAAATAAATGTCTAACATAACTTTACCTTCTATTTCTGCTGATGGAAGCCTTAGGAGATATATGGCAGAAATAGGACAGTTTCCTATTTTAAGAAAAGATGAAGAATATACTCTAGCAAAGAATTGGCATGAGCACGAAGATATAGATGCCGCACATGCATTGGTTACGAGCCACTTAAGATTAGTTGCTAAAATTGCTATGGGGTATAGGGGTTATGGTTTGCCAATTTCAGATTTAATCAGTGAGGGTAATATAGGTTTAATGAAAGCTGTTAAACGCTTTGATCCAGATAAAGGTTTCAGGTTAGCTACTTATGCTCTTATGTGGATTAAGGCGTCAATCCAAGAATATATATTACATTCTTGGTCTTTAGTTAAAATAGGAACAACCTCAGCCCAAAAAAAATTATTTTTTAATTTAAGAAGAATTAAAAATGAATTAAAAATTTTTGAAGAGAAAGAACTTTCTCCTGAAATGATTAAAAAAATTTCACATCAACTGGTTGTTGAAGAGCAAGAAGTTATTAATATGAACCAAAGAATTAGTGGAGATTATTCTTTAAATGCTCCTAGGAGAATTAATTTTGATGAAGGAGATTGGCAGGAGGTGCTGGTAGATGACAAATCTATAGACCAAGAAACATATGTTTCAGAAAAACAAGAAATAGAAAAAAGAAAATCAATGTTAGGAAAAGCTTTATCTATATTATCTGAGCGCGAAAGAAAAATATTTAGTTATAGAAGGTTAACGGATGAACCTAAAACCTTAGAAGTACTTAGTAAAGAATTTAATATTAGTCGTGAAAGAGTTAGACAAATTGAGGTTAAAGCATTTGAAAAAGTGCAAATAGAAGTAAAAAATATTAGTCATTCTCAAAATAATTTAGTAATTGAAAATCATAAAAATAAATAATTTATTTAAAGGGGTCTTTTATTAAGATAGTATCTTCTCGTTCAGGAGATGTTGATATCATTGAGACAGGACATTCTATTAACTTTTCTATGTTTTTAATATATTTTTTTGCATTGTTAGGAAGGTCATTAAATTTTTTACATTTTTGCGTAGATGATTGCCAGCCTTTTAAAACTTTATAAACAGGCTTTAATTTATTCATTTCTATATATGTTTCAGGAACTGATTTAGTGATTCTATTATTTAATTTATAACCTATGCATATTTTTATTTCTTTAAATGTATCTAATACATCTAGTTTAGTAAGTGCAATTCCATTTACACCTGATAGTTTAATAGCATAATTTACCATGACTGCATCAAACCAACCGCATCTTCTTTTTCTTCCAGTCACTACTCCGAATTCATGACCTATTTTTCCTAGTAGTTTTCCAGTAGAATTGTTTTGTTCAGTTGGGAAAGGACCATTACCTACTCTTGTAGTATATGCCTTAGTAATACCTAAAACATTGTGAATTAAGGAAGGTCCGATACCTGATCCAGTTGCAGCTTGTGAAGCAACAGTATTTGAAGAAGTGACATATGGATAAGTTCCGTGGTCGATATCTAGCATAGTGCCTTGAGCACCTTCAAAAAGTACATTTTTGCCTAATTTATTTGCAGATATAATTAAATCCATAGTGTTATGAACATATGGCTTTATAATAGGAGCAATTTTGCTTATAATTTTATTTATATACGCAGTTTGGATTGGTTTTTCATTTAGTCCTTTTAATATAGTATTATGGTGAGTAATAGCTGCTGAAAGTTGTATTTTTCTACTGTCTTTATTATATAAATCGCATACTCTAATTGATCTTCTACCAACCTTATCTTCATATGCAGGTCCTATACCTCTTCCGGTGGTACCAATTTTGTTATTACCTTTTGCATTTTCTCTTAATTCATCTAATTTTTGGTGATATGGTAGTATTAAGCTTGCTTTACTTGATATTTTTAAAAGTTTAGGTGTTATTTTTAAGCCTTGTTTTTCTATTTTTTTAATTTCACTTATTAGTGCCCATGGATCTATAACTACTCCATTGCCTATTATAGAAGGTTTTTTTCTAATTATACCGGAAGGTAATAGGCTCAATTTAAATACTTTTTTATTTAAAACTATTGTATGTCCTGCATTATGTCCGCCTTGGAACCTTGCTACTAAATCTGCTCTAAGTGATAACCAATCAACTATTTTTCCTTTACCTTCATCACCCCATTGAGTACCTACTACTGTAACATTTGTCATTTAACCCTCATAAATTTTATAATTCTTCAATTTCATTATTTTTTAAAATATGTGAACAATTATACTTTAGTGCTTCCTCAGTGTCTTTTACATTATTTTTATAATTAAGAATAGTTATCCATCCATTTTTTCTTAGTTCCGGTGGAATGGAAGCATCATGTTTTAAAGGGATTAAAATTCGCTTTTGTTTATCTTCAATATTAGTTGCTTTTAAGAGTCCATCAAATAAAATTGATAAACCCATGCCATTATAATGAATATCATTAAATTCTAGAACATATTCTCCTCCAAAACCTAATTCTCGTTTGATATTTGATGAAAAGATTGCAAATCCTATTCCAGAATAATAATTAAATCCTCTATTTTCAATAGGGTCGATAGTGATTTTTACATTTTTATGAAGTTTTTTTATAGCATCAGATATTAAGGATATTTTATTAATAAGCTTTTTGGCTTCATTAGGTAAATCAATATTAGATAATTTTTCTAATGCTCTTTCTTCTTCTCCTGCAGAGTCTGCAATTTGAGATAAAATAGACCCACAATTTGGGATTGTTTTAATTTTATTTATATTTTTAACTTTTAAATATGATTTTGCTTTCTCAATAGTCTGATCATCTAATTTATTATTATTCATTATTAAATTAGCTAAATTAGGTGTAGTTATATCTATAATGAGGTTTGATATATTTACTTGGTTTAAGGCCTGAATACCTACTGATATTACTTCAACAGCAGCTTCAACGGTTGGAGCACCAAACAACTCTATACCTGCTTGTTTAAGCTGTCTTGAAGGGTGTAACTGATTTCCTTTAGGTCTTAAAATATCCCCTGCATACGATAGTCGTAAAATATTATTAATATTATTTAATTTATTTGCTGCAATTCTAGCTATTTGAGGAGTTATATCATTTCTTATAAACATAGGCTTATTTGAAATAGGATCTATAACTCTAAATATATTTTGTTTATTTGTGGTATCTAAAAATAATGTATAATTATCCTCGAATTCTATAAGTGGAGGGATAACCTTTTCGTATCCATTTTGTTTAAAACAACTCATTAGGTTATCAGTCAAATAAGAATCTTTATAAGTGTTTTTTTCAAGTAGGTCACTTATGCCTATAGGAAGTAAAGAGGATTTTGGCTTATATTTTTTCATAATATTTTTTCAAGTTTATATATATATTAAATCTAAATTATATTTTTTGCAAAAGTAAGGGCTTTTGCACTTTTAACTTGAGATATTTGATTTATATTTTTAATTAATTCTGCAGAAACAGGCTCATCTATCTCAATTAATGCTATGGCATCCCCCCCAACTTTAGTTCTTCCTAAATGAAATGTAGCAATATTAATATTTGCATCTGATAATATAGAGCCTAGTACTCCAATAAATCCTGGCTTGTCTTCATTCGTTATAAATAACATATTAGGGCCAAGTTCAGCTTCAATTCTAGTATTCATAACACCTACAATTCTTGGTTTATTACCATATAGAGTTCCTATAACATTTCGAGTCCTTCTTTCTGTTTCAACAGTCAAAGATATATCAGTAATATAATCCCCAGATTTTTCACGTATTGAAGTAGTAATATTCATATTTCTATCTTTTGCAATAACTGGTGCATTTACTATGTTTATTGCTTCCATACTATGTGACAATAGTCCTGCAATTAGTACACTTATAAGTGGTTCTGTGTTTAATAATGCAACTTGACCACCAAATTCTATTTTAATATTTTTAATGCTGGTTTCAGTAATTTGACCTGCTAGTTTCCCAATTTGTTCTGCTAATTTTATATATGGTTTTAGTTTTGGCGCGTCTTCTGCAGAAATTGAAGGAATATTTAATGCATTAGTGATTGCACCTGATATAAGGTAATTTGACATTTGTTCAGCAACTTGTATTGCTACATTTTCCTGCGCTTCTTCTGTAGATGCACCTAAATGTGGAGTAACTACCATTTGTTCTAGTCCAAATAAAGGGTTAGATTTAGCAGGTTCGTTACTAAACACATCAAAAGCTGCACCACTTACTTGCTCTAACTTAATTGCATTAGCGAGATCTTTTTCATTTACAAGACCTCCACGAGCACAATTAATTATTCTAACACCTTTTTTCATTTGATTTATGGATGAAGCATTAATAATTTCTTTTGTAGTCTTTGTAAGAGGAACATGAAGAGTAATAAAGTCTGAGAGTTTTAATAGTTCTTCAAAAGTTACTTTTTCTACACCTATCTCTTGAGCTCTTTCTTCTGTGAGATATGGGTCATACACTTTTACATGCATTTTTAAACCCTTGGCTCTATCAGCTACTATAGATCCTATATTACCACATCCAATCATTCCTAATACTTTTGAGTACAGCTCTGTTCCAGTGTACTTAGATTTTTCCCATTTACCTAAATGTGTGGAAGTGTTAGCGATAGGTATATTTCTTGCTAGCGCCATCATTAACGCAATAGTATGTTCGGCGGTAGTAATGGAATTTCCAAATGGAGTATTCATTACAATAGTACCATTAGCGGTCGCAGATTCTATATCTACATTATCTACGCCTATTCCTGCACGTCCTATAACTTTTAAATTTTTTGCGTGTTTAATAATATCATTTGTTACTTTTGTGTTAGATCTAATAGCTAATCCATCATAATCACCAATTATCTTTGATAGTTCTTCAGGAGATAATGCTGTATTTATAGTTACTTCAATTCCATGTTTTATAAATATTTCTTCAGCTTTTGTACTTAATTTATCTGATATTAAAACTTTAGGCATAATGCTTCTCCATTATATTTTTATTATACTTTAGGTAGGTTTTTCCAGGCCCAATCAAGCCAAGGTAATAAAAGCTTAATATTAGATAGCTCTATAGTACCGCCACCCCAAATTCGAATGCCTAAAGGTGCAGATGGGTAGTGATTAATATCATAAGCTGCTTCTTTTTCTTCTAATAAGTCAAAATAGCTTTTTAGAATATTTTTTTGTTCAGAAACCTCTTTTTCCAAAAACCATGGATCAACTATTTTTAAACATATGGATGTAGATGACCTGATGTTTTTATCATTAGCTAAAAATTCTACCCAATTTGTTTTATCTATCCATTTCTCTATTATATTTAGGTTAGATTGACTTCTTTTAATCATTGCATCTAACCCACCTATACTTTTTACCCATCTTAGGGAGTTAAGTGCATCTTCTATGCAGAGCATAGAAGGGGTATTAATGGTGCTACCTTTAAAAATTTTTTCTTGAAACTTTCCTTTATTTGTTAATCTAAATAATTTAGGAATTGGCCAAGTAGGAGTATACTCTTCGAGTCTTTGTATCGCTCTTGGAGATAAAACAAGAATACCATGCTGTGCTTCTCCTCCTAGAACTTTTTGCCATGAAAATGTAGTTACATCAAGCTTGTTCCATGAAATATCCATAGCTAATACTGCAGATGTAGCATCGCATAAAGTTAACCCTTCTCTATCATCTTTAATCCAGTCGCCGTTCGGAACTTTAACTCCAGCTGTTGTACCATTCCAAGTAAAGATTACATCATTATTGAAATCAACTTTATTGATATCTGGTAAGTAACCGTATTCAGCCTCAATTAATTTTGTATCTTTAATTTTTAGTTGATCAATTACATCTGTAACCCAATCTCTTCCAAAAGAATCCCAGGATAAAATATTTATTCCTTTTGCTCCCAGTAAAGACCACATAGCCATTTCAAAAGCCCCCGTATCTGAACCTCCTACAATTGCGACTTGATAACTTTCAGGAATTTTTAATATTAGTTTAGTTTCATTTATAAGTTCTTGGATCTTTTTAACACATATAGGAGCTCTATGTGATCTACCTAAAACTGCATTATTAAGAAATGAGGAATCCCAATTAGGTATTTTTGAGCAAGGTCCAGAAGAAAATTTTGGATTATCAGGTAGTTTTAAAGAGGTCATATTTTTTTCCGTATTATTTATTAGATAATTTAACTTGTACTGCAATGTATTATGGTATTGTGTCTTGTCAATAATATATTTTAATTTTTTATATTATTTATTAAATGATTTAATGGACCGTTACCTTTTCCTATATTTGGGGCATATTTTATAGATTTATTAACAAAAGCATGCGCCCTCTTTACAGCAAAATTTAAACTCATTTTTTGACCCATTCCGCATGCTATTGCACTAGATAGTGTGCAACCTGTTCCATGAGAATTTTTAGTTATAATTTTATCATTTTTAAAATATTGAACCTTATTTTTATTTATAAGTATATCTGTAAGAGTACTCTCTTTTAAATGTCCGCCTTTCATCAAAACATTATTAATTCCCATTTTAATAATCATCTTTCCTGTTGCTTCAAGGTCTTTAATGTTATTTATTTTTTTTCCAGTTATAACTTCAGCTTCTGGAATATTAGGTGTAATTATGCTACATAAGGGCATTAATTTTTTTATTAAAGTTTCTTCAGCACCACTATCAAGGAGTTTATGACCTCCTTTTGCAACCATCACAGGATCCAATACAATAGGAATATTTTTATTAATTTTTGAAAGTAAATTTGCTACACAAATTATAATATTTTTATTAGAAAGCATTCCAATTTTTATTGCATCGGCTCCTATGTCATCTAATATGGCTAATATTTGGTCTTCAATCATTTTTAAAGGAATATTTAATATATTATTTACGCCTAAAGTATTTTGGGCTGTTATTGCAGTTATCGCAGAAGTAGCAAAGCCTCCAAGAGCTGTTATAGTTTTTATATCTCCTTGTATTCCTGCGCCACCTCCAGAATCTGAGCCAGCTATCGTCATTATTCTTGCTAATTTTTTATTAATCATTAACGTAATTATTTATTTCTATTTTTAACATTTTTAAAGTTTTATTTAATAAATTTTTATTAGACGCCTCACCCATTATTCTTAATTTATTTTCAGTTCCAGAGGCTCTTAAAATTATTCTACTATTTTTCCCTAGTAAATTTTCTGCGTATTTTATTTTTTTAATTATAAATGGGTCTGTTTCTCTAAATTTAAATTTGGTTATATTATAATCAATGCTTTCTATTGATTGAGGTAATAAAGAAAAAATATTTGATATCTCCGAAGCTTTTTTATTCTTTTCAATCATAGTAGCAATTACTTGAAGAGAAGCCACTAAACCATCACCAGTACTCCCATGCTCTCCAAGAATAATATGACCAGATTGTTCTCCTCCAATATTACAATTGTTACTTTTCATTTTTTCCACTACATATCTGTCACCTACATTTGTTCTTATTAATTTAATATTTTGTTTATTTAAATAAATTTCTAATCCCATATTTGTCATGTTTGTGCCAACTATGGATTCTCCTATAAGTAAGTTTTGGTCTAAATATCTTTTTGTTATTAAGCCTATTATTTTATCTCCATGAATAAAAGTACCTTTTTCATCACAAATTATGCAACGATCTGCATCTCCATCAAGAGCAATACCTATGTCAGCTTTATGTTTTTTTACCATATCAGACATAAATTTTGGATTAGTTGAACCACATTTATGATTGATATTGGTGCCATCTGGATTACAACCTATAGGCACAACTTCTGCACCTAATTCCCATAAAGCTCGAGGTGCAACCTGGTAAGCAGCACCATTAGCACAATCAATTACTATCTTTAGTTTTTTTAGTGATAGTTCGCGAGGAAAAGTTGATTTTACAAATTCTAGATACCTTCCTCCTGCATCCTCTATTCTTTTTGCTCTTCCTAATTTTGCTGAATCTACTAAATTAGATTGGCTATTTTTGTCCATTAAAGCCTCTATTTTAAGTTCATTTTTATCGCTTAATTTTTCTCCATTTGGCCCAAATAGTTTTATCCCATTATCTTCATAGGAATTATGTGAAGCTGATATCATTACACCTACATCACATCTCATGGACCTTGTAAGCATAGAGATAGCTGGTGTAGGCATAGGACCAACTAAAAATACATTCATACCCATGGATATAAATCCTGCTGTCAATGAAGGTTCAATTAAATAGCCAGATAGTCTTGTATCTTTGCCTATTACTACAGTATGTATATGTTTTCCTCTAGTAAAATATTTACCGGCAGCCATTCCCACTTTTAACGCTGTTTCTCCAGTCATAGGATGTATATTTGCCCTGCCTCTAATACCATCAGTTCCAAAATATTTTCTTATTTTTTTTTTAGATTTTTTTTTATTTTTTATCATATTTTATTCAATTATATTTGATCCCAAATAGTTAAAGCTTGCTTGGTTTCTTTTACATCATGGACTCTTAAAAATTTTACACCTTTAACCACAGAAGCTATAGCAAGAGAAATAGATCCAGGCAATCTCTCTGATGGTTTTGTGTTTGTAATTCTTCCTATTATAGACTTTCTAGATGCTCCTATCAATATATGAGATTTTAAAGAATGTAATAATGCTAAGTCTCTAAACATTTTTAAATTATGTTGGTCATTTTTTCCAAAACCTATCCCTGGGTCAATTAATATATTTTTTTCTTTTATACCTTTCTTAATAGCATATATTTTTTTTTCTTCTAGATATTTTACAATATCAAAAGATACATTCTTATATAATGGTTGTTTTTGCATATTATTAGGTACACCTTGCATATGCATTATTATCAGCCCTACATTATTTTTGGATATTATTTTTGCAGCATTGTTGTCATTAAGTGCTGAAATGTCGTTTATTATAATAGCCCCTGCATCTATTGCTGCTTGCATAGTAGAGGAGTTTCTAGTGTCACATGATATAGGTATATTATGCTTAGAGAGTTCTTTTATAACAGGTATTACTCTGCTCTGTTCTTCTTCTACACTAATTTTTATAGCTCCCGGCCTGGTTGATTCTCCTCCAATATCAATTATACTTGCTCCATCTTCATACATTGCTATAGCTTTTTTTATTGTTTTTTTATTGCTAGAAGTATTCATGGAATTTTGATAAAAACTATCAGGTGTAAGGTTTAGAATACCCATAATATGAACTTTTTTCTCTTTTAAACCTAAAAAGTTTTTAGGTTTATGGGAGTATATTTTTAATAATTCATTAATATCATGCTTAGGTAGATATTTAGTATTCCATGATTCTTGTTTTTTAACAGAATATAAAATAGGAATATTATTAAATGTTTTACTAGAACATTGAATTTCAAATTTAAGGAACCCTATATCTTTGCCTGCTAATGGAAGAGCAGTTCCTTCAGAGATCAAGTATTTAGCTTCATTTCCAAATACTAAGTTTCTTGGTATAATAAAAAATTTATTCACAATATAATATATTTAAAATTAATTATGTTTCATTAGGACGTGGGTTTTTAATATCTTGGTTTTTAATGGGTTTATTCATTTCAGGGTTAATAGAAATATTTTCTGTATTTGTATTGGTTCTATTTACCTCTTTTCCAGATAAAATATTACTAATATCTTCTGCAGATAAGGTTTCGTATTCCAGCAATCCTTTAGCTATTTTATGCAAATCATCAATTTTCTTTGATATAATTTTTCTAGAAGTATTTTCTCCAATTTCAACTAATTTTCTCACCTCTTCATCTATTATCCTTGCTGTTTCATCAGATATATTCCTTTGTTGCGTAACTGAGTGTCCTAAAAAAATTTCTTCTTGATTAGTTTCATATCTTAAAGGACCTAATTTATCTGAAAAACCAAATTCCATAACCATTTTTCTAGCTAAATTTGTTGCCTGTTGAATATCATTACCTGCCCCAGTAGTAATATTTTTTTTGCCATATATTAATTCTTCAGCAATTCTTCCCCCAAACATTGAGGCAATCAATGCTTCTAACTCTAATCTAGTTTGTGAAAGTTTATCTCTTTCTGGAAGCCACATAGTAACACCTAATGCCCTGCCTCTAGGTATAATAGTGACTTTATGGAGAGGCTCATGACCTTCTACATTTAGCATAACTAAAGCATGTCCTGCTTCATGATATGCAGTCATTTTTTTTTCATCTTCAGTCATTACCATTGAACGTCTTTCTGCACCCATCATAACTTTGTCCTTAGCTTGTTCTAGTTCAATCATGCCTACACTTAATTTATTCTTTCTCGCAGATAGTAAGGCAGCTTCATTGACTAGGTTTGCTAAATCTGCTCCAGAAAACCCTGGTGTTCCCCTCGCTATAATTCTTGGGTCAACATTTTTTGCAATAGATACATTCTTCATATGAACTTTTAATATTTTTTCTCGACCTAATATATCAGGGTTTGGCACTACAACTTGCCTATCAAACCTCCCAGGTCTTAGTAGAGCAGGATCAAGAACATCAGGCCTATTTGTAGCAGCAATTAATATTACTCCTTCATTTGTTTCAAAACCATCCATTTCAACCAATAGTTGGTTTAATGTTTGCTCTCTTTCATCATTTCCTCCTCCTAAACCAGCACCTCTGTGTCTTCCAACCGCATCAATTTCATCTATAAATATAATACATGGTGCATTTTTTTTTCCTTGTTCAAACATATCTCTTACTCGACTTGCTCCTACACCCACAAACATTTCAACAAAATCTGACCCAGATATTGTAAAAAAAGGAACATTAGCTTCTCCTGCTACAGCTCTAGCTAGTAATGTTTTTCCTGTACCTGGAGGGCCCACTAATAAAACACCTTTTGGAATTTTTCCTCCTAATTTTTGGAACTTTTTTGGGTTTTTTAGAAACTCTATAATTTCTTCTAACTCATCCTTAGCTTCATCTACTCCTGCTACATCTGCAAATGTTACAATACCGTGCTTCTCTGTCAGTAGTTTTGCTTTTGATTTTCCAAAACCCATTGCACCACCTTTTCCACCTTGCATCTGCCTCATAAAAAATATCCAGACGCCTATGAATAGAAGCATTGGTAACCAGTTTAAAAGCATACCTATTATGGGTGATACACTTTCTTCAAGCGGCGCTGCAGTTACTTTTACACCACTTTCAGTTAGTTTTGTAATTAGTTCAGGGTCATTAGGAGCATAAGTTGCAAAAGATTCTCCTGATTGAAAATGCCCTAATATATTATTCTCTTTAATTGTTACATCATTAATATTATTTAACTTAACTTGAGAAAGAAATTCAGAATAGGGTAATGTTATATCTTTAGTTTGAGTTGTTTTGTCCTGAAATAAATTAAATACAGCTAATAAAAAAATAACTATTATAGCCCAAGCAACTAAATTTTTTCCCATTTTATTCAAAGCATCTCTCCAATTTTAATATATACTTACATTTTCATATTTTTTTAATAATTCATGTTCTACGTGAGTTATTTTTATATTGTTTTTCCAAAAATTACTCTTCCAGTATAATAGATGGGGTATTGATACGATTTCTTCAAGTACTCTAATAGTTGGAATTGTTTTTATAGCATTAAAATTTATACTAGGTTTTTGAATTTTATTCAATTTAATCATTAACAAATAATCTTTTTCTCCCAAAGGGCCAATAGTGATTTTTTTATTTTTTGTATTATTACAAACAATAAATCTTCTATCCCATAAATTTTTATCACTTATCAAAGTCTGTGCTTTTAATGAGTTGTCTATTTGTCTAGACAGCAATATAGAATCTTTATTGATTATTATGTAAACTCCTCCTACAGTAGTGTTTTTGTTTTCTAAACTAATTATTTTCTTAATTACTCCATTTATTATAGAGCTTTTTCTTGGATATTTTTTTCCACCAACTATTTTAATTAAATTATTCAATAATGATTTTTGGAAAATATTAGGTAATTTTTTAAAATTATCTAATGACATTTTACAAATACCTGTTTCATTAAATTTAATACTATCCTTCATATAGTTATATATAATTTTATATGTAGCTAATTTTAATTTGCCAAAAAGAGCTACACTGTGATTAAAGTTTTCAAAAACATCACTTTCTTGAAGTAATTTTCGTATCTTAGTCCGAGAATATTTCATATCTAAATTTGAAGGGTCTTCTATCCAAGAAATATTATTATTTTTACATATTTCAATTAGTGTTTTTTTTCTAGTATTAATTAATGGTCTGATTAGGTTTATTTGCCCATAAGAGGTGAGTATTTTATTTTTTTCTTGCATGCAGCTTAAACCATCTAAACCACTATTTGCTTCTAGTCTTATTATAAAAGTCTCAACTTGATCGTCTGCATGGTGCCCTAATAGTATGGAATTACATTCATACTTATTACATGCTTCACTTAATAAATTATAACGTGCTATTCTAGAAGATTCTTGTATTTTAGTATTAGGTTTTTCTTCCCTCCATACCAATGTATAGTGATCTATTCCTATATCTTGTATTAGCTTTTTAACATGTCTTGCTTCTTTAGCAGCCTCTTTTCTTAGTTGATGGTCTACAGTAAAAGCAATAAGTTTATAATTATATTTATATTTGAATTTATTGGATATAATAGCTAAAGCTATACTGTCTGCGCCTCCAGATACTGCTATTGCAATATTTTTACCTGTAAAAATATTTTTATTATTTTTTATAAACTTTTCAAAATTAATTGTTAATAAGTTTGTGTTTTTCAATATTTTATTTACAGCCTAGTTTTTCTTTATAGGTTTTAGCTCTATTTGAAATTCTTGAAGGCGCATTTGGAAACTTTTCATCTAATTTTTTAAATGTTGCGCAAGCCTCCGTGGTTTTTTTTAGTGAATCTAAGGAAATTGCTAATTTAAATAGCTGGTCTGCAGCTTTAGAACCTTTAGGAAATTTTATATAGCCTTCTGCAAAAGTAGTTGCAGCATTTTGATAAAATTGTCTTACATAAAATGTTTGCCCTAACCAGTAATAAGCATTACTAGTTAAATTATGATCTGGATAATCTTTAATAAATTTTGTAAAAGCTACTCTAGCTGCTTCAATATCACCTTTTGATAATATATTGTATGCTCTTTGATAAATGTCTTCAGGGTTATTATTGGTAACAATAGAATTATCCTTTTGAATAGAAATTATTTTTTTTTCTGTAATTGTATCTAACTGAACTGGTTCAGTATTAATAGTTTCTTTAATAATCTCATCCTTGCCATTATCAGGGTTAATTTTAGCTAATACTTTTACCGTAGATTCATTACTACCTTCGTCAATAATATCTGTTTCATTATTATCTTTCTTATTTGGCATTCCAGGATATATTGGATACTCTTCTATTACATCATTTTGAATACTTTCTTGCTCATTTATATTTTTTACCTGACTTATATTTTTGTTATTAATTAAATCTAATTTTGACTGTAAAAGAGAATTTTGTTGAGTTAATTTATCTATTTGTATTTTAAAGTAATTAAGTTCTTCAGTAAGACCTTCTATTAATCTAGACTTTTCTTCCAGCTGTAGAAATTTTCTTTCAAGGTCAGCTATTCTATCTAAACTGACCGTATCTATATTATTATTTGTAGAAGTATCTGATGATGTTTTTTCTTTACCTTGATATACTTTTCTTTCTAGATCATTTATTTTAGTTTTTAAACCATCAATAACATTATTAATGCTTTCATTAGTGTCTTGAGCATATGGCTGTATTATAATTAAGGAGCTTGTAATTATGAAAAAAAATATAAAAACATAACATTTAAAAATCATTTTTTATGTCTCTAATTGCCATTTATAAATGTTACAGCAGTCCTATTTTGAGTCCATGCGTTCTTATCATGACCTTCAACTGTTGGTTTTTCTTTTCCATAAGAAATTACAGCAATCCTATTAGAGCTAATGCCAAGTGATATTAAATAATTCTTTACTGCGGAGGCCCTTCTTTCACCTAGCGCTATATTGTATTCTCTAGTTCCTCTTTCATCACAGTGACCTGTGATAGTTATAGATATAGCAGGATTTCTAATTAGAAATTGGTATTGTTTTTGCAGAATGTCTGCACTTTCATCACTAATGGTCGATTCATCATATTCAAAGAAAACTCTATCACCTACCTCAATTAATTCAGAAGAAAGTTTTTCCTCTACTGTTAGCTCTACTTCATCCATTTCAATTGATTTAGCAGTATTATCTATGATTTCTATTTCTTCTGTTAAAGTAGTATTTTCTTGAGTATTTCCACCTTCCGCATCTAGTAGAAGGCTGTCTTTATCTTTATTGCTGCACCCTATAAAGTATGACAAAATTATAGTGATTATGAATATTTTAAAGTACTTTAACATTTATGCTCCTTAATAAAAAATATATAATTATACTATATTAATTTTTTGTTTATTACATTATAATAAATTATTTTTATTAATTAGTTTAATTTATATTTTTTGGGCTCCATGCAGGATCAGAGGCGTCTTCAGGAGTAATTAATTCTTTTTCTCTGTTACCTGTTATATCAATTATAAATAGTCTAGTTTTCATGCTTCCATCTTTTTGGGGGGTTTGTCTGAAAAAACTTAATACTCTTCCGCCTGGCGCCCAAGTAGGACCTTCTGTAAGGTATCCTTCTGCTATTAATCTTTCTGCAGACCCATCAGGATGCATTAGGCCGATAAAAAATCTTCCTCTAGTAAATTTAGTAAATGCTATATAATCGCCTCTTGGAGACCATACAGGAGTAGCATAACTTCCTCTTCCAAAACTAATTCTTATTGGATTTTTTCCATTTTTATCCATTATATAAAGATGTTGCCCGCCAGATCTATCAGAATTAAACACAATTTTTTTTCCATCTGGAGAAAAAGAAGGAGAAGTGTCAATTGCCATACCTTTTGTGAGCTGTTTAGTTTTTCTATTTTTAAGATTCATGACATGAATATTTATGGATCCATTTTGAGATAAAGACATTATTAGGTCCAAACCATCTGGAGAAAATCTAGGAGAAAAGGACATACCAGGAAATTCCCCTAGGATTTCTATTTTTCCAGTCAGTAGATTATATAAATATACACTTGGCTTTATACCTCTATTTACTCCCCTGTATGAAAAAAATGTAATTTGTTGTTGAGTGGGAGAAAATCTTGGTGTTAATACTAATGAGTTTCCATCAGTCAAATATTGATGATTAGCTCCATCTTGATCCATAATAGCAAGTCTTTTTATTCTATCTTTTTGTGCACCAGATTCTGAAACATATACTATTCGTGTATCAAAATACCCTTCTTCCCCTGTTAGTCTTTCATATATTTTATCTGATATAATATGCGATATCCTTCTCCAAGATTTTATTTTAGAAGAAAGGGATATTCCAAACATTCTTTTTTCTCCATATATGTCCCATAATTCAACGCTAACATTTATTTTGTTACCCGATTTTTTTGATATTTTTCCTGTTATCAGTGCTTGAGCATCTATAATTCGCCAGTCTCTAAATTTTGGAGAAGAATTAAGTTGCTCTGGATTTTGCATATAGGCATCTCTGTTTAATAATTTAAATAATCCTGAATTTACCAAATTATTAGCAATTAAATTGGGAATATTATTTTGCAATTTTAATTCTTTTAAATCCTTTTCTATAGAAAAATATGATATTGCGATTGGCATTGCTTGAATATTTCCACCCATAATATCAATTTGAAGAGGTTCGTCTTGGGACAATGCAATATTAGGCTGTAATAAAAGAATAGAAGAAAAGAAAATATAGATTAGAAAAGTATATTTTAAAAAATGTCTTTTTATTTTATCCATCTACTTTCTCCATAATTTATTTTATTTATGTTTTGTAAGGTGTAAAGCGAATATCAATAATTTTCCAGTAGTTATATTCATCTTGAGGTAATTTAGTAAACTTCCTTAATTTTATAATAGCACGCTGTGCCGCTTCTACGTATGGTAAATAGGTTGGATCATCTTGAGCTTTTTTTAAGGAGATTTTATCTATGATAGTTTTATTTATTATACCATCTGGTCCAACATATATTCTTAGATTAACAGATATATCATTTAATACTTTTAAGTCTGGAGCAGGAGGCAAAGTATAGTTTTCATAAATTTGTTTATAAATTTTATCACCTATAGATTTTGTAATATTTTTTATTTCTTCTCTAGTTCTTTGAGGTTTAGTATTGACTTTACTTTCAATTTTTTTGACAGGTTTTATTGGATTAGGATCATTTTCTGCTAAATTTTTTAACATATTATCAAAAAAATCATCATTTTTTTGTTTTTCAGGTTTTTTTATTGTTTTTTCAACTTTTTTTTCTTTTGGCATTATAATTTTAGGTTTTTTTTGTGGTGGTTTAGGTTTGATATTTTCTTTTTTTGCTACCTCAATATTTTCTTTTCTAATAGGAATATTCAAAGGCTTTTGTTTTGGCGGTGGAGCTTTTATTTCAACTTTTTTAACCTCTTTAACCTTTTTTTTAATTTCAGTAGTTTTTTGAGATATTTTTTCTTCTTTAATTTCTTCGTTGATAATTTCGACTGATATATAATCTATTTCTTTTGTTTTAATTTCTGGCAAGGTAATAGAGATAAAAATAAAAATTATCACATGCATGAATAAAGATGAATAGAAGGCTTTTTTCAATTTTTATTTTTCAGTCTTTTGTTTTGTTAGAAGTGCTACCTTGTCATAGCCAGCATTTGTAATTAAACTCATTAATTCCATAACTTCACCATAGGGAAGTTCTGCATCTGCTCTAATAAAAATTCTAGATTGTTTTTTTAGCCCAGATATAGCGTTTAATTTTATTGTTAGTGTTTCTTCTTTAATAAGATTGTCTCCAATAAAAATTTCTCTATTTTTATTAATTGTTATTGTTAATGGTTCATCCTGTCCTGGAAGAGTCTGAGATTCAGTAGTCGGCAAGTCTACAGATACACCAGTAGTTAAAAGTGGCGCTGTTATCATAAAAATAATTAATAAAACAAGCATTACATCAACTAAAGGTGTGACATTAATTTCAGACATAGGTTTATTTTGAAAAGATTTATTACTTTTATTATTTATTTTCATTCTTTAGTACTCTGATCTGATAGGTGTCTTGAAAGTAATGATTCAAATTCACTAGCAAAATTTTGAAGTCTTAAGGCATACGTATTTAAATTATTAGATAGTTTGTTATATGCTATAACAGCTGGTATCGCAGCTACTAGTCCTAGTGCAGTAGCTAATAAAGCTTCTGCTATCCCAGGTGCAACCACAGCAAGGGATGTGTCTTTACTTAAAGCTATTGATTGAAAGCTATTCATAATACCCCAGACTGTTCCAAATAAACCAATAAAAGGGGCTGTGGATCCAACAGTTGCCAGAAAACCTATGTTTTTTTCTATATTTTCTAATTCCCTAATTACAGCTACATTCATAACTTGATGAATTCTTTCTTGAAGGCCAGCTTGAATTTTTTCATTTGATAAAGAGTTGCTATCACTAGCTCTGGTCCATTCATACATTCCTGCAACAAATACAGTTGTTAATGGATGTTTAGGGTTTTCTTCTTCTTCTTTATATAATTTTTCTAGTGACTCTCCAGACCAAAAAGCTTCTTCAAATGTTTCTGCCTGTTTTTTTAATATAAAAAATTTTTTTGTTTTTTCAATAATAATACTCCAAGACCATATACTTGCTATTAACAAAATAAGCATAACAATTTTAACAATTGTGTCAGCTTGAAGCACTAATCCCCAAAATGAGACATCTAGTGGCATCTCTGAGATTAATTCACTGTCCATTTATTACTCCTTAGGGTTTATATTACTATTTAAACTATTTAATACAACTTTAGGCAAACGAGAAGGTTTACTTTTTGTATTAACTGATCCTAATGTTACTTCAATTTTTGCTAGTAATGTCATTTTTTTGTATATTTTTTGTTCCATTATAATTTTAGCAGAAGATATTTTTAATATTACGCTTTTTATAATTAATAAGTCATCTAATTGAGCTGGTTTAAAATATTCAATAAATAAAGTTTTAACAACAAATTGAATATTATATTCATTTTTTAAAATTGCCTGCTCTATTTTTATTTTACGTAACATTTCGGTTCTTGAACGCTCTGCAAATTTTAAATAATTTGCATGATATACCACGCTTCCTGCATCTGTATCTTCGTAATAAACTCTAATATTATTATTATGTTTTAATATGGAGATTTTATTTATTTTTTGTTTCATTTTTATGGACAGTTTATTGTTTTTGGGTAAATAATTTTTCTAAAGCAATTTTTGTTGCAATTCTACCTCTGGGGGTTTTTTGTAGAAATCCTTTTTGGATTAAATAGGGCTCTATAACATCTTCAATAGAATCTTTTTGTTCACCCATTTGAGCTGCTAGCGTTTCTAGTCCTACGGGGCCTCCATTATGATCATTAATTAGATGGTTTAAATAATTCTGATCCATTTGATCTAAACCGTTTGAGTCAACGCCTAATTGAGACAAAGCTTGATCTGCCATACTTTGATTAACTTCCAAATGTTCTTTATTTATTGAGGTTATAATATCCCTTAATCTTCGAACCAGTCGGCTTGCTACTCTGGGAGTTCCTCTTGATCTTTGAGCAATTTCTAATGCTGCAGAGTTATCCATTTTTATATTGAGTAGACTGGCGGACCTTAAAACAATTTCCTTCATTTCTGGTGTTTCATAAAATTCTAGTCTTGCAGGTATACCAAAACGGTCCCTTAATGGGTTAGATAATAATCCAGCTCTAGTAGTGGCACCTATTAAGGTAAAAGGTTGAAGGTCAATTTTAACTGATCTTGCAGATGGTCCTTCTCCTATCATTATATCTAAGTGTAGGTCTTCCATAGCCGGATATAGTATTTCTTCTACTGTAGTATTTAAGCGGTGTATTTCATCAATAAATAAAATATCATTTTTTTCTAAAGAAGTTAGTAATGCTGCTAAATCACCAGGCCTTTGTATAATAGGTCCAGACGTAGATCTAAAACCTACGTTTAATTCATTGGAAATTATTTTGGCTAATGTAGTTTTTCCTAATCCTGGAGGTCCATATAGTAATACATGGTCAAGAGCTTCACCTCTTTTTTGTGCAGCTTTCATAAAAATATTTAAATTATTACATAATAAAGTTTGCCCAATAAACTGTTTAAGTCTTTGAGGTCTAAGAGTAAAATCCTTATTGTCTCTATTTTCAGATGCTATAGGGCTAATATTTTTTTCTTCTTCTAAATTCATTTTCTTTTCTCAGAAATAATTTTTAAAGAAATCTGTAACATATCTTCTACTTTCTTATTTTTATCTTCATTGCTTAATTTTGATATAACTTCATATGCTTGGTGATGTCCATAGCCAAGGCCTACAAGGCCACTTATAACATCTTGAATATTATTAGTCTCTTTAGATTGTTTGCTGTCTAGAATTGAGATGTTCATAGTTTTATCTTTTAATTCTGAGCATATTCTTACTGCACCTTTGTTACCTATGCCAGGAATTCGCGTTAATGAAGTTTTGTCTTCAGATAAAATAGCCATTTCTAATTCATCTGGAGTCATTATAGATAATCCTTTTAAAGCTGTTTTTGCTCCTACTCCTTGAACTTTTAATAATAATCCAAACCAATATTTTTCTTTTTCTTCTTTAAAACCATACAATGTAATTTGGTCTTCTCTTACTATTGTTTCAATTAACACTTCATCTAATTGACCTTTAGAAGATAATTTATTTAATACTTTTGTAGGACAATAAACGATATAGCCAACTCCTGATACGTCAATAATAGCAAAATCTTCTCCTATTTGATCAATCATACCTCTTAATTTAGCAATCATTATTATTTCCTTAAATTCATTTGATGTATTTTCGAATTTGCAAAAATCGTATGGCATATAGCTACTGCTAAAGCATCTGATTCATCTTCAGATTTTATTTCACATCCTGGTAATAGTATATTTACCATAGATGCTACTTGGTCTTTTTTAGATCTTCCAGAGCCTGTCACAGATTGTTTAACTCTTGTTGGAGCATATTCATATACCGGCATTTCATTTATAGAACATGCTGTTATTGCTGTTCCTCTAGCCATACCAAGTTTTAAAGTTGACTGGCCATTCATATTTACAAAAACTTCTTCTATGGCAGCTACTGAGGGTTTATACTTTTTAACAATTATATCTAAACCTTGATGAATTTCTTTTAATCTCTCAGACAAGCTTAATGAAATTTTAGGAGAAATATTTCCGCTTGCGAGCCAGGAAATTTTATTATCCTTAGAATTTATAATACCCCAACCAGTATGACGTAAGCCTGGATCTAAGCCTAAAAGGCGCATTTATTTTTTCCTCATAAATTAAGTACTTAGTTACTGTTGATCTTCTCCATTACTTCATCTGAAACATCCACGTTAGTATAGACTGTTTGGACGTCATCATTGTCTTCTAGTAAATCAATAAATTTTAATATTTTTTCTGCTTGCTCTTCATTAATAGACTGCAAATTTTGTGGAACCCATTCTAGTTTAGCGCTAATTGGGTCTCCTAACTTATTAGTTATCTCATCCCTTACGTTTCCAAAATCTTCGACGACACAAATCGCAGTATGCTCAGTAATATCACTATTTATGTCTTCTGCTCCTGCTTCAGCAGCGAGCTCAAAAAATTTATCTTCTCCACATTCTTCAGCTTTAAATTTAATTACTCCCTTTCTAGTAAAGACAAAACTTAAGCTTCCTGTTTCGCCTAGATTACCACCATTTTTACTAAAAGCTGAACGTATTTCTGAAGCCGTCCTATTTCTGTTATCTGTAAGGACATCTATAATGACTGCAACACTGCCTGGGCCATATCCTTCATAACGTATTTCTTCATACACAGCATCATCATTGCCACCTACTGCTTTTTGAATAGCTTTTTCAATTCTATCTTTAGGCATGTTTTCAGCTCTTGCACTTATAATAGCATTTCTTAATCTAGGGTTTTTTTCTGCTTCTGGAAGGCCTGTCTTAGCAGCTACAGTTATCTCCCTTCCCATTTTTGAAAATAATTTTGCTCTTTTTGCATCTTGCGCACCTTTTCTATATTGAATATTTTTAAACTTTGAATGTCCTGCCATTTTAATCCCAATATTATATCTAATAATTTTTATTATACTTATTTTTTAAAATTATAAATTTTTATTTATATTTATTTAGGTGCTCTATTAATTAATCTTGGCCCTATAATAATGGGCTCAATATTTACTGCCAGTCCTGTTGTATCATTAATATTGACAAATACACCACACAAAGTTGCCACACCTGAGCTTACATTAATTCTGCCCACTGGCATTTTATTTTTAAATCTTGATACCCAGCCTTCTTTCTCTCCACCTATTACTGAGTCATAATCCCCACACATGCCTGCATCTGATTGGTAAGCAGTACCATTTTTTAGAATTTGAGCATCTAATGTAGGTACATGAGTATGCGTGCCAACTATAAAACTAACTTTACCATCAAAAGCATGACCTATTGCCATTTTTTCTGATGTGGCTTCCCCATGTACGTCTATTACTATTGCGTTTACTTCTTCTCCTATTTTATAATCCCTTATAATATTATCTATGCTTTCAATAGGGTCATTAAGTGGATCCATAAACAATCTCGCCATGACATTTATCACTAAAATATTTCTATTCATTAAATCTTTATAAATTACAAAGCCTTGCCCTGGAACATTTTGCGGAAAATTATGAGGTCTCAATAAATTCGGATCTTTACTTATATACGGAATAATTTCTTTTTGATCCCATACATGGTTTCCTGTTGTAATAATATCTACGCCTAATTCATAAAATTCTTCACAAATTTTAGGAGTAATTCCAAAGCCGCCTGCCGCATTTTCTCCATTTAAAATTACTGTATCAATTTCAAGCTTTCTTTTAAGTTCTGGAAGTTCTTTTCTAACAACCTGTCTACCGGATTTCCCCATTACATCACCTAAAAATAGTATATTCATAGAACTGTCCCTTTAATTTAAGCTTTATCATAGATAAATTTTTCAGTAATAATAGCATCCATACTTATATCATGTTTTTCTATTGGTACTGATAATATCTCTTGAGTAGAATATGCGAAACCTATCTTAATAGCATTTTTATTTTTAAGTAATATTCTATCATAATATCCTCCTCCTCTTCCCAAGCGATTAAGCCTTTTATCAAAACCTATTAATGGACATATTATTACGTCGGGTTTTTTTATCTCAACACTTTTTAGGTTAACTCCTAATTTATTAATTACTAATTTTGCATTAGGTTTCCACAGACGAAATTTAATATTATTTTTTTCTGTAGAAGCAATTGAGATTAATATTTTATATTCATTGAGAGCTGCGAGAGAAGGTCTTGTGTCTATTTCTGATCCAATAGGCCAATATAAAGCAATTTTTTTCTCAATTGTTAAACATTTTTTAAGATGTAAAAACTTTATTAAATTATGAGCTATATTATTCTTATATTCTTCTGATATCAAATGAAATGCTTTTCTTGTTTTAATAAGTGCATTTCTTAATTGTTTTTTTTGTGTGGAGTAATGCCGCTTAGACCGAATTTTTTGAATAACCACCTCGGAGCCTAAGTTATAGGTGGGAATCGCATAACAAGACCACAATCTTGACAGAGGAGACTCCCGAGTGATTAGAAAGGTCCTGGAGTTTTTCTATATTTCGCATCCCGCAGCTATTACTCCAAGTAGATTATAAATTATTAGTTTAAATATAACAAGCTAACATAAATTATATATTAATATTAGATCTTTTTTTCTATTTTATTAGATATTTTTTCTATTTTTTTTGTGCTATTATCTATAATTTTTATAGCATCCTCTATTGCATCTTGATTTTTATCAAGAATGGTTATGGCAGCTAAAACCATTAATTTTACATCCCCTATTTGCCCTAAGCTATTAGCTATGTTTACAACTTCTGAATCTAATAATAATGATAATTCTTTAACCCTTTCTTCTTCACCAGAAGAACAAGCAATCTTATGCTCTCTATTATTTATTGTTATGCTTACTTCAGGCATTTTTTTTACTTTCTTCTAATGTATCAATTTTTAACAATATTTTTTCCAATTTATTTAGAGTATCTGCATACTTAAATTTTAAATTTTCATTTTCTTTTAAAAGTACTGTTTCAACTTTTTTATTGCTCATAACGTTGTTATTATTAATAGAGGTAATTACAGAATTCAATTTTTCTATAGAAGAATCAAATTTATCTAATGATGATTTTAAGTCTTTCATAATAAATATATTCCTAATTAAAATATTTTTGTCTACAAAAAATAAATAACATTGTATTTTTTTAAAATTATTTCTTATAACAGAATAAGATGAATTAACTTACATTTGCAATAAAGTAGAAAAAAAAATAGATAATAAAGTCTTTTTAATAATAACTTTTATAGGATATTAAACCTCCATGGCACAAAATAATCAAATTAATAATACGGAACTTTCTAATGCTATCAGGATGTTATCTGTGGATGCAGTAGAGAAAGCTAATTCTGGTCATCCAGGGATGCCAATGGGTATGTCTGATGTTGCGACTGTTTTATTTACTAAATTTTTAAAATTTGATTCTAGTTGCCCTGATTGGATTAACAGAGATAGATTTGTTTTAAGTGCTGGTCATGGATCAATGTTATTGTATTCATTACTATATCTTAACGGCTACAAAGATATAAGTATGGAAGATATAAAAAATTTTAGAGCTTTAAATTCTAAAACTGCTGGACACCCGGAATACGGAGAACTTAAAGGAATAGAAACTACAACAGGACCCTTAGGCCAAGGGCTTGCTAATGCTGTTGGAATTGCTTTGGCAGAAAAAATCATGTCTAATAAATATGGTAGTGATTTGTTTAATCATAAAACATTTGTAATTGCTGGTGATGGTTGTTTAATGGAGGGAATCAGTCAAGAAGCTATTTCTTTTGCAGGGCATATAGGTCTTGGTAAATTAATTGTTTTATTTGATGATAATGGGATATCTATAGATGGTCCAACATCTTTATCTACTTCAGATGATCATCTTATTCGTTTTCAGGCAAGTAATTGGCATACTATAGAATGTGATGGTCACTCACCATCTGAAACAGAAGAAGCTATTAATAAAGCAATAGCTGATCCACGTCCTTCTTTAATAGCTTGCAAAACTAAAATAGGGTTTGGTTCTCCAAATAAAGAAGGTAAGTCTTCAAGTCATGGGTCTCCTATGGGAAAAGAAGAAATAGAATTGATTCGGAAAGAATTAAATTGGAGTCATGCACCATTTGTCATTCCTGCAAATATTTTAGATGCATGGAATAATAATGGGATAAAGGGAAAAACAGAACGGGAATCATGGCAAAAAATATATAATACCTCTAATTATAATGATGAAATTAATGATGCTATTTCAGGCAAGAATCTTGATAATTTAGAAAGCAGCTTAGAAAACTATAAATTAAGTTTAGCAGAAAACTTAACTTCCTTAGCTACAAGAAAATCTAGTGAAAATGTTTTAAATGAGTTAACAGAGATAGTTTCTAATTTAATTGGAGGTTCAGCTGACTTAACCGGTTCTAATAATACATTAGCAAAAAATCAAATAGCAATTAATGCTAAGGATTTTTCTGGAAGCTATATATATTATGGAATAAGAGAACACGCAATGGCAGCTATAATGAATGGTCTTGCTTTGCATAGTGGTTTAATTCCTTATGGAGGAACATTCTTAGTATTTACAGATTATTGTAGACCTGCAATTCGTTTGTCAGCTTTAATGGGTTTAAAAGTAATTTATATTATGACACATGATTCTATAGGACTAGGAGAAGATGGTCCTACACATCAGCCAGTAGAGCACTTGTCAGCTTTAAGGGCTATTCCAAATCTAGAAGTCTGGAGACCTGCAGATAGCACAGAAACACTAGAAGTATGGCAGGTAGCTTTAGCTTCAAAAAACACCCCTAGTGTAATAGCGTTATCTAGACAAAATTTACAACCTATACGTAAGGAATTTACAAAAAATAATTTATCTTCTTTAGGTGCTTATGTAGTTGTAGAAAAAGAAAATTCGGAAATAAGTTTATTTGCTTCTGGCTCAGAATTAGAAATTGCTGTTAATGCTGCTGAAAAACTAGCATCAGAAGGGATTAAAGTAAGAGTAATTTCTGTTCCAAGTTTAGACCGTTTTTATCTACAAAGTGAAAAATATAAAGCAGATATTATTAATACTACCCCTAAAATAGTTATAGAGGCTGGAGTAAGACAGAGTTGGGACTATATTTTAAATAAAAATGATATTTTTATAGGTATGTCTAGTTTTGGTGCTTCTGCGCCGGCAAAAGATTTATATAAACATTTTTCTATAACGGAAAATAAAGTGATGAGTTCAGTTAAATTAATATTAAATAAATAGGAGGAATTTATGACAGTAAAAGTTGCAATTAATGGATTTGGAAGAATAGGAAGATTAGTTTTAAGAGCTATAATAGAATCTAAAAGAAATGATATTAGTGTTGTAGCAATTAATGATTTAGGCTCTGTTGAGGCCAATGCACATTTACTGAGTTATGACAGTGTTCATGGTAAACTAAACAGCTCAGTTAAAGTGACCCAAAAGGGGATTGATACTGAGCATGGAAGTATTAAAGTATTTTCTGAAAGGAACCCTGAGAATCTGCCTTGGAAAGAGTTAGATATTGATGTTGCATTAGAATGTACAGGTTTATTCACAAAAAAAGATGATGCAGGTAAACATTTAGTTGCTGGTGCAAAAAAAGTACTAATATCTGCTCCAGGTAATGGGGTAGATTATACTGTAGTTTATGGTGTAAATGATGATGGTTTAAAGGATGAACATAAAGTGGTTTCTAATGCAAGTTGTACTACTAATTGTTTGGCTCCAGTTGCTAAGATATTAAATGACTTAGTTGGAATTGAAAGTGGGTTTATGACTACAGTCCATGCTTTTACAGGAGATCAACCTGTATTAGACACTTTACATTCAGATTTAAGGCGTGCTAGAGCAGCGTCTACTTCAATGATTCCAACATCTACTGGAGCGGCAAAGGCTGTTGGTTTGGTCTTGCCAGAATTATTAGGAAAATTAGATGGGACAGCGATAAGGGTTCCAACTGTAAATGTTTCTATGGTAGACTTAACTTTTTATTCTCAACGGCCTACTTCAGTTGAAGAAATTAATAAAGCAATAAAAAAGGCTTCTTTAGGCAATTTAACAGACGTTTTAACATATAATAATGAACCTTTAGTATCTATTGATTTTAATCATAATCCAGCCTCTTCTAATTTTGATGCCACTCAGACTCAAGTTGTAAAAGATAAGCTAGTTAGGGTATTATCTTGGTATGATAATGAATGGGGTTTTTCAAATAGAATGGCTGATGTTGCAGTACTTATGGGAAAATAAATATGAAATTAAAGACTATTGAGGATGTAGATGTTTCAGGAAAGGTTGTTTTAGTTAGGTGTGACTTTAATGTACCTATTAATGATGAAGGAGAAATATCAGATATTAGTAGAATAGAAAGACACGCCCCAACTATAATTACATTAGTAAATAAAGGTGCTAAAGTAGCGCTACTTTCTCATTTTGGGAGGCCTGCTGGAAAGGTAGATGAGGATCTTTCTCTAGGCTTTATTTCAGAAAGCTTAACAGAAGTATTTAAAGCTCCAGAAATAGTTATAATATCTGACTGCATAGGAAATGTGGTAAAACAAGTTCTAAATGATATGACCGATGGTCAGATAGGCCTTTTAGAGAATGTTAGGTTTTATGAAGGTGAAGAGAATAATGACTCTGATTTTAGTAAGTCTTTAGCGGATATAGCCGATATTTATGTCAATGATGCCTTTTCAGTATGCCATCGTGAACATGCCTCAGTTCATGGAATCACAAATTATTTGCCATCCTATGCTGGCTTTGCCTTACAGTTAGAAATTGAAATGCTAGAAAAATCTTTAAGAAATACAGAACCACCAATGATGGCAATTATTGGAGGATCTAAGGTTTCTACTAAATTAAAATTATTAGGAAATTTAGTTAAAAAAATGAAATTTTTAGCCATAGGAGGAGGCATGGCTAATACTTTTTTAGCAGCGCAAGGTAAAAATATTGGAGCCTCTTTTTATGAAAAAAATATGATAGAAGAGGCAAAGAGTATTTTAGAGAAAGCAAAAAGTACTAATTGTGATATAATTCTCCCTATAGATGCTGTAGTGGCGAATAAATTAGAGTTTAATGTTGAGAGTTTTACTGTTAACTTAAACGATATAGTTAAAGAAAACATGATATTAGATGTGGGAGAAAAAACTGTAGATTTAATTTCTAATGCAATTATAAATAGTAAAACCTTATTATGGAATGGTCCTTTAGGTGTGTTTGAGATTCCTCCATTTGATCAAAGTACGACTTCATGTGCTTTAACAGTAGCAATGATGACAAGAGCAGGAGGTTTATTGAGTGTTGCTGGAGGAGGAGATACAGTGGCTGCATTAAATAATGCTGGGGCGGCAGGAGGTTTTTCATATGTGTCAGTTGCAGGCGGAGCATTTTTAGAGTGGATAGAGGGAAAAACACTACCAGGCATAGCAGTTTTAATTGATTAATTTTAGGAGAAAATTACATGAAAATGACAAAAGTAGTAAAAAAAATATTAAATCAGTATGAAAGTGATAACCCAGGCACTAAAGCTAATTTAGCACGGATATTAATGCATGGAAAATTAGCTGGTACAGGAAAATTAGTCATATTACCAGTGGATCAAGGCTATGAGCATGGGCCTGCTAGATCTTTTGCCCCAAATCCAGAAGCATATGACCCACACTATCATTATCAACTAGCAATAGATGCAGGACTAAATGCTTATGCGGCTCCTTTAGGTATGTTAGAAACAGGCGCAGACACATTTGCTGGTCAGATACCAACTATATTAAAACTAAATAGTGCTAATAGTTTAGCTACACTAAAGGATCAAGCTGTTCATGGGTCTGTAGATGATGCCTTAAGATTAGGATGTTTAGCAGTAGGGTTTACCATATATCCAGGTTCTGAATTTCAATTTGAAATGATGGAAGAACTTAAGGAATTAGCTCTTGAAGCAAAATCTTTAGGATTGGCAGTAGTAGTTTGGTCATACCCTAGAGGAGGAAACTTATCTAAAGAGGGAGAAACAGCTATGGATGTATGTGCATATGCTGCACATATTGCAGCTTTAATGGGAGCACATATTATTAAAGTTAAACCTCCTACTGCATATATAGAACAAAAAGAAGCTCAAGCTTCTTATAAAGGCTTAGACATATCAAGTTTAAGTAAAAGAGTTGCGCATGTTATGCAATCATCTTTTAATAATAGAAGAATAGTAGTGTTTTCTGGAAATGCGTTTACAGACATGCAAGGTTTACTTAATGATATTAAAGAAATTCGTGACGGTGGAGGTAATGGTTCAATTATTGGAAGGAACACTTTTCAAAGACCAAGAGAAGAAGCTTTAATAATGCTTAATAAGGTAATAGATATATATAAAGTAAAAATTTAAATTATAGATGTCTTATAGTAAAGCTTTGACCAAGTTATATTTAATTTCTCCTGCAAATATAAATGTTGATGAGTTTACTCTATCATTAGAAGAGGTGTTAAGCACTGGGCTAGTTTCTTGTTTTCAATTAAGATTAAAAAATAAAAAAGATGAATATATTATAGCGGTGTCTAAAATACTTAAACCTATTTGTAGTAAATATGATGTTCCGTTTATATTAAACGATAGAGTAGATCTTGCTTATAAAGTGAAGGCAGACGGAGTTCATTTAGGTGAAGATGATGGAAGTATATTAGATGCAAGAAAACTATTAGGTCCTGAAGCTATAATAGGAGCATCATGCTATGATTCTAAGCATCAAGCTATGAAAGCAGCAGAAGAAGGAGCCGATTATGTTGCTTTTGGTGCATTTTTTGATACAAAAACTAAGGATCCAAAGACAAAAGCTAAAATAAATATAATAAAAGATTGGGCATTAATTAGTAATATACCATGTGTTGCTATTGGAGGTATTGATGCAATAAACTGTCAAGAATTAGTTGATGCAGGTGCAGATTTTTTAGCAGTAGTAGGTTCTATTTGGAACAGTAATAATAATCCTATGAATGCAGTAAAAAAATTTAAAAGTGTTTTAGTTTAAAATTATATATATTATTTATTAAAACATTATTATAAATAATTTTTAATACGATTTATAATTGGAGTAATTTTCAAATGAAAATTAATGGTAACGCAATTAAACCTGGAAATATTATTGAGCATCAAAATATGCAATGGAGAGCTATTAAGTGTATGGCAGTAAAACCTGGAAAAGGTGGTGCGTTTAACCAAGTAGAATTAAAAAATCTAAAAACGGGATCAAAACTAAATGAAAGATTTAGAGCTAACGAAGTAGTTGAGCGTCTAAATATAGACACTAGGACATACCAATATCTTTTTAGTACTGATGATATGTTAACTTTTATGGATGTAGAGACATATGAGCAAATTGAATTACCAATTGCTCTTGTAGGTGAGCAAAAGGCATTTCTTCAAGATGGTATGCAAGTAACATTAGAAATAGTTGACGATAAACCTATAGGTATTGATTTACCAGAACAAGTCGTACATGAAGTAATTGAAACTGAGTCGGTTGTAAAAGGTCAGACAGCTTCATCATCTTATAAACCAGCAATATTAGATAATAAGCTTAGAATAATGGTGCCACCGCACATTACAGTTGGTACTAAAGTGACAGTAGCCACTATAGACTGTACTTATATAGGAAAAGAAAAAACATAAAATAATTAGGAAGATTTATGATTAGATATTCTGCGAATATTACTATAATGATGACTGCTGCAAGAAAAGCAGCAAGGTCTATCTTAAGAGATTTTGGCGAACTAGAAAAACTTCAGGTATCTATAAAAGGTCAGAATGATTTTGTTACAATGTCTGATATAAAGGCACAAGAAATAATCCATTATGAGCTTTCTAGAGCAAGAACTGATTATGGATTTTTGATGGAAGAAGGTAAAAATCAAATTAATATTAATGATAATGACTATACGTGGATTATTGATCCTATAGATGGAACGCTCAATTTTATGAATGGGATTCCATATTTTGCAATTTCAATTGCTTTACATCACGGAGATAAGATAATTGCAGGAGTAATATATGATCCAGTACATAATGATTTTTATTGGGCAGAGGAAGGGATTGGAGCTTATTTAAATGATCAAAGGTTAAGAGTTAAGAGTAAAAAAACTCTAGATAAATCAATAATTGCATTGGGTATTCCTTTTTTAGGAAGGGGAGATCATCAACAGCATATTAAGTTTCAGCAAGCAGTTATGTCAAAAGTCGCAGGCTTAAGAAGATTTGGAGCTGCATCTTTAGATCTAGCATTTGTTGCAGCAGGAAGGGTAGATGGATTTTGGGAGTTTGGTCTTAGTCCTTGGGATATTGCAGCTGGCATTATATTAGTCAAGGAAGCTGGCGGTTTAGCAATAGGAATTGATAACAAAGAAGATCCTTTAATTACAGGAAATATTGTTGCTGGTAATGTAAATATTGTTCAAGAACTACAAAAGATTTTAAATACTTAAATTTTCATAAAATCAAAAAGTTGTAATAATATATTAATTAACTTATTTTAATTTACTATAACTATATTTTATAATTAATTAGGTGAAGATTATGAATAGTCCAAATAGATTCATACAAAGAATGATTATTTTTATTATTTTAAACTTAGTGCTAGGCTTTTTTTTAATAAGTTCTTTAATTAATGCATTCTTCACCAATATTATAATTAATGGTTTAATATTTTCTGTTTTAGGTTTTGGTATTATTATTATCCTTAGGCAGGTTTATACATTAATACCAGAAATACACTGGATAGAAGGTTATAAAAGAAATAAGGCTAAAGGATTAACTGGAAATTTAGTTAATAAAAAATTGAAATTGTTGGCTCCAATGGCTAGTTTGTTAGAGGAGCATAAAGGCCGTTTTACAATTTCATCATTGGCTATGCGTTCTTTATTAGATAGTTTAAATTTAAGATTAGACGAGACAAGAGAAATTTCACGTTATTTAATAGGCTTACTGGTTTTTCTTGGACTTTTAGGTACATTTTGGGGATTATTAAGTACTATAGATTCGGTGGGGGAAGTAATAAACTCTTTAGGTGCAGAAGGTGAAGATAGCTCTTTAATGTTCTTGAAGTTAAAAGAGGGTTTAAAACAACCTTTAAGTGGTATGGGTACCGCTTTTTCATCTTCTTTATTTGGCCTTTCTGGCTCTCTAATTTTAGGGTTTCTAGATATTCAGGCATCACAAGCTCAAAATCAATTTTATAATGATACTGAAGAATGGCTATCTACTATGAGTTTAATTTCTGTAAATAAAGATGCTCAAAAAATTCAAGAAGATGGAGTACCTATTTATGTGCAGGCATTATTGGAACAAACTGCAGAAAGTATTAATTCATTGCAAAGCACATTGGGTAGAGGAGAAGATGAAAAAAAGCATTTGGCAGATAATTTTGCTAATTTAGCTGAAAAAATGTCAGCCGTTGCAGATCAGATACAAACCAACCAAAAAGCTTTTGCTAAAGGTAATGAAAAATCAATCGATATTAATCCTTTGGTGGACTATATGAGAGATAATCCAAATGGTATGGATGAACCAACAAAAGAACATATTAGAAATATGGATATTTCAATTAGAAGGTTAGTAGAGGAAAACAATCAAGGAAATAAGCAGCTTATTACTGAATTAAGGTTGGAAATAAAATTATTAGCTAAAACTATATCGGCAGCCGTTGAAAAAAAATGAAGAATAACTAAGGAGTTTTTAACTTGGCAAGGTCTAGAAGTAGAACAAGGCGTTCAGCAGATATTTGGCCTGGCTTTGTGGATGCAATATCAACTTTATTATTAGTTTTAATTTTTCTTTTAACAATATTTATTTCTTCTGAGTTCTTGTTGTCTAAATTATTAACAAATAAAGATGATGCATTAGAAAATTTAAATGTTCAGATTTATCAGTTATCTGAACTTCTATCTTTAGAGAAAAGAGAGAACAAAGACTTAACAAGTACTATTTCAAAGCTTAATGATAAATTAAATGATTCAAGTGTAACTTCAGATTTATTATCAATGGAGTTTTCAAATTTAAAAAATAAAAATATTGAGCTCAATAGTTTATTAAACTCCCTAAAAGCAAGTACCAGTCTGATAAAAAAAGAAAATAAAAATTTAGATATTAAGAATTCTAATATAGAATCTGAACTCAAAAAATTACTTTCTACGTTAAAAGCAACAAAAGTAAATCTTATAAAAGCGGAAGAAGAAGTTAAACTATCTGAGGCAGCAAAAAACCAGGTATCTCTTTTAAATATGCAAGTTGCTGAATTGAGAGAACAGTTGAATATTATACAAAATTTACTAGACATTAATTTGGAAGACATTAAGAAAAAAGATATTCAAATAGTAGAATTAGGTAGAAAGCTTAATACTGCATTGGCTGTGAAAGTTGGAGAATTAACACAATACAAGTCTGAATTTTTTGGAAGGTTAAGGTCTATATTAGGTAATAGAGATGATATACAAATCGTAGGTGATAGATTTATTTTTCAATCGGAAGTATTATTTGCATCCGGCTCTGCAGAAGTGGCTATAGAAGGGGTGCTTGAACTTACAAAGTTATCAAAAATATTGTTAGATATCACTAAAGATATTCCTACAGATATACCCTGGGTATTACAAATACAAGGACATACGGATCAAAATCCTATTAATACTCCTTTGTATCCATCAAATTGGGAGTTAAGTGCAGCAAGAGCAATTTCAGTTGGTAAGGTGCTTATTTCTTCGGGAGTAAGTTCAGATAAAATTTCAGTTGCAGGGTTTGCAGAATTTCAACCATTGGAATTAGGAAATTCACCATCTTCATTTAGGAAAAATAGAAGAATAGAAATCAAATTGACACAACCTTAATAGATTAATAATTTCTGTTTGGTAAAAGTGTTTCTGGATGTATAGATAAATCACTTAGATAATTAGGCCATTTTTTTCCTGTTAGTAAGCACTCTATAATTTTTGAAATTCCTGGTGAGGTTTGAATACCATAACCGCCTTGGCCAGCTAACCAATAAAAATTTTCTATTAAAGGGTCCTCACCAACAATTGGAGTTCTATCTGGAAAGAAAGATCTTAATCCTGCCCATTTATGATCAATTCTTTTAATTTTAAAATTAGTTGCATTTTCTATTCTATCTACTGTTAAGGCAATATCTATTTCTTCTGGCTGAGCATCACAAGGTAAGCTATCTGTTTCATCTGCAGGAGAGGCCAAGATTTTCCCAGCTTCAGATTTGAAATAAAACTTATCTTCTATATCTATAACAACTGGCCAATTTGATGTATTTATTTTTTCTGAACTTTCAAATATTATAACTGTTCGTCTTTTAGGTTTTAGACCTAATGGCCTACAGCCTGCTAAAATTGCAATATCGTCACACCAGGCACCAGCTGCATTTATTATAATTGGAGAGGCGAACTGTTCTGTTTTAGTAGAAATTTTCCAATTATTATTAATTTTGTCAATTTTCTTTACTTCTGCATCAAAAATTATATGCCCATTGTTTGCTTTAAGGCCTCGGGCAAAACCTTGATGAATTAAATCTACATCCATAGCTTTTGAATCAGGTTCATGAAGTGCTCGGTTTATATACTCTTCTTTAATAATTGGCACCATTTGAAGCACTTGTTTTTTTGGAATTTCGTATACATTAGCGGATAAAGATTTTGCATATTTCAATTCTTGATCTACAAATTTACTTTGATTTTTATTAGCAATAAAAAGTGAGCCTCCATAATTGGTCATTAATTCATTTTCTTTAAAGCAAGTAGGAGGATTTTCTAGAAAATGTCTACTTGCTTTCGTAATTGACCGTATAACTTTATTACCATAATTTTCAGTAAAAAAAGCTGCTGAACGACCAGTAGTGTGGTAACCGAGTAAAGACTCTTTTTCTAAAACAATAACCTTACCATGTTTTGATAGTCTATATGCAGCAGACATGCCTGCCATTCCTGAACCAATAATAATGAAATCAGCTTTCATATTTTATTATCATTTTTAAATAAGTTATTCGGCAATTTGCACATCACTTTGATTATATTTATCTTCTAGAACTCCTAACTTATCTGCAATATGGCTTGAAGGTTTAGTAAATCTTGCTAAAAGGTTATATAAAGTTGGAACTACAAATAAGCTTAGTAGAGTAGAGAATGTTACTCCTCCAACAATAACCCATCCTATTGAAGATCTACTTTCAGCACCTGCTCCTGTAGCTAAGGCCAATGGCATTGCTCCAAAAACTGTTGCAATAGTTGTCATTAAAATAGGTCTTAATCTAGCTGCAGCAGATTCTTTTACAGCATCTTTGATAGACCTGCCTTGTTCCCTCAATTGATTTGCAAATTCAACTATAAGTATAGCATTTTTTGCAACGAGCCCAATCAACATGACTAGTCCTATCTGACTATAAACATTTAATGTGATTCCAGTCAAATATAAGGTTGCAAGGGCGCCTGTTATGGCAAGTGGGACAGATAACATAATAATTATAGGATGAACAAAACTTTCGAACTGAGCTGCTAATACTAAAAATACTACTAATAGAGCTAAGCCAAAGGTAATCATTAACGAAGAGGAAGAATCTCTAAACTCTCTTGATTGTCCTGCATAAGAAATTCTTGCTTCTGGAGGTAGACTTGTTAGTGCTAAATTATCTAAATAATCTAGAGCTTCTCCTAAACTATAACCTGGTGCTAGAGATGCAGAAATAGTAACAGAGCGCATTCTATCAAACCTATTTAATTCTTTTGGCGCAGCTGTTTCTTTAGTTGTTATTAAATTATTTAATGGAATAAGATTATTATTAGCATTACGAACATAAATGTTCTCTAAGTCATTTGGGGTCTCTCTATCTTTATTTCTTGCTTGTAAAACAACATTATATTGAACCCCTCTATCATTTAGAGTGGTCACAAATCGTGATCCAAGCATTGTCTCAAGAGTTCTTCCAATATCAGCGATAGAAACTTCCATTGCTGCAGCTCTATCTCTATTGATATCTACTTTTAATTCAGGTTTTGTTTCTTTGTAATCTCCATCAACACTTAATAATTTAGGGTTTTCTTCTTTAGTTTTATTGATAATAATTTTACTCCAGTCTTTAAGTGTCTCATAGCTAGGACCGCCTAGTACAAATTGAACTGGCGCTTTTCTTCCAGGTTGATTTAAACTAGGAGGGTTTATAGCAAAAACATTTGCACCAGGAATTCCAAGTAATTTAGGAAAAAATTCTTTTACAATTGATTGTTGACTTCTAGCTCTTTCTTCCCAAGGTTTTAATACTACAAAAGCAATAGCAAAATTTACTGGGCTAGGTCTGCTTAAGCCAGGAGCAAGAACACCAAATAGCGTATCTATTTCTTGTGTACCTTTAGGCCCAATAGCGCTCAATTGGTCTTCAACCTCTAGAAGGTAATCTCTTGTATAATTAAGTGTAGCCCCTTCAGGAGCCATTAAAACTACTAGAAAAACACCTCTATCTTCAGTAGGAGCAAATTCTTTAGGTACTTCTTTAAATAAAGAATATGATGCTGCTGAAAATGCAATCCCAATAGCAACAATAATAATTGGAAAGGATAATGTCTTATCCAATAACCATTCATAACCTTTATTAAGTAATAAAAAACCATTTTCGCTGCTTCTATAAATTAAATTATTAGATTTTTTTTGTTTCAGTATCTTGGAACACATCATAGGCGTTAATGTTAAAGCTACGAAGCTTGAAAATAATACTGCACCTGCCATTGAAATTCCAAACTCACTAAATAATCTTCCTGTATTTCCTCCCATCATTGATAAGGGAACAAAAACTGCAATTAAAGATAAGGTCGTAGCTATAACGGCGAATCCTATTTGTCTTGAACCTCTAATAGATGCAAGAAGAACAGGTTCTTTATTTTCAATTCTTCTATGTATATTTTCAAGAACAATAATTGCATCATCAACTACAAGTCCCACTGCTAGAACATACGCTAGAAGAGTTAAAACATTTATAGAAAAACCAAACATATCTAATATAATAAATGAAGAAATTAAAGAAACAGGTATTGCAACAGCGGGTATTAGAGTAGCCCAAAACGATCTTAAAAATACAAATATCACGGCAATAACTAAGCACATTGCTATAGCTAAAGCCTTAAACACTTCTTTTATTGAAGCATCTACAAATCTAGACCTGTCGTAAGCAATAAAAAGTTCAACTTGTTCAGGCACACTTGCTTGTAGCTCCGCGAGCTTGGCTCTAATCCCATTTGCTATTTCTAATTCATTAGCTTTGGATTGTTTTATTACACCAAGACCAATGGCTGGTTCTCCATTTGCTCTGACTTCATATCGTTCTTCTTCCGTACCTAAATTAATTTCTGCAACATCACTTAATCTTACTAAATAATTGGCTTTTTGTATTATTACTATGTCTTCAAATTGTTTTACTGTAACCAATCCTGAGTCAGTCCTCACTGCAAATTCTCTTCTATCTGATTCAACTCTTCCAGAGGGAAGTTCAAGATTTTGTTTTAATAATGCATTTTCTATATCATTGACAGTAATTCCATAAGCAGCCATGGATCTTCTGTTTAACCAAACTCTCATAGCAGGACGTCTTTCACCACCAATCATTACTTTTGCAACGCCTGGAACTACTGAAAAAGTATCAACTAAGTATCTATCTGCATAATCACTAAGCTGTATTGCATTCCATTCGTTGCTCTTCATTCCTATCCAAATGAACGGGCTTGCATCAGCTTCTGTTTTTAGAACAATTGGTGATTCAGCATCTAATGGCAAATTTCCAATGCTTCCTGATATTTTATCACGAACATCACTAGCTGCTGCATCAACATCTCTAGACACTACAAATTCAATTGTTACTTCAGATCTTTCTTCTCTACTTTTAGAAGTAATCTGTTTTACTCCTTCAATTCCACTAACCGAATCTTCTATAATTTGAGTAACTTGACTTTCAATTATTGTAGCAGGGGCACCTTTATAAAGTGTAATTACAGAAACAATTGGAGCATCAATATCAGGATATTCTCTAATAGCTAGATCCTTCATAGAGTACAATCCAAAAATTACTAGTATTAGGCTAACAACAGCTGCAAATACAGGGCGTTTAATTGATATATCTGATAATAAAAGAGTGCGTTCATTAATATTATTTTTTTTGGTCACAATAAATTACTCCTGCTCAATATGTTATCTACTTTTTAATTTCTCTAATAGTTACTTTAGACCCATCTCTTACTTTTTGGATTCCTCCTGTAATTACTATGGCATCAGAAGATATTCCATCGAGCACTTCTACTTCTCCTGGAAGTCTTTGACCCAATTTTACAGGCTTTGAATTTGTTACACCATCTTTAATTATGTAAACAGTTCTTTGGGTTCCATCCGTAAGTACTGACTCTTCAGGAATAATTATGGCATTTTTATTTGTCATTACTGGAAGTTTAACCATCATAAACATTCCTGGTTTCAGCTTCAGATTAGTATTATTTATTTTTGCTCTAACTGTAATAGATCTCGATGCTTGATTGACCCTTGTATTTATTGACATAACTATACCTGTAAAAACTTCGTTACCCCAAGCTCTAGTAAAAGCTTTAATTTCTGTACCAATTTTAAGAGAAGAAATTGCTGATTCTGGCACCTCAAAATCTAGTTCTATAGGATCTATACTATCCAGAGATGTCATCACTTCGCCAGGTTCTAAATATTCTCCTTTACTTTTTGATTGTAAACCTATGATGCCATTAAAAGGAGCTTTTATTATTTTTTTATAAAATTTATTCTTTGCTATTTGTAATGATGCTTTTGCTATTTGAAGTTGTGCCAAAGCTTCCGTTTCATCAGTTAGTAGTTGGTCTAGTCTAGTTCTAGCTATATTTTTTGTTTCTGATAATTTTTCTGCACTTCTCGCTAATCTTTGTCTTCTTTCTAATAGTGCTGTCCATCTATTTACATCTGCTTTTTGTATATTAATTTCAGCTTTTTCTATGCTTGAATCTAAACGAAACAAAACGTCATTTTTTTTAACTGCCTGACCCTCTATAAATTTAATTTCTGTAACTATTCCATTTACTTCAGAAGTAACATCTATTGCATCAGAGGCTCTTAGATTTCCTACAACTTCCATATTTACAATTATATTGTCTACTCTAACAGCTTTTGCATCTACCGCAGTTGGAGGTTTTTCTGGCTTAGAAGCATTATTATTTGAAGCATCTGATCCAGTAATTACGTCCCATTTATCCCATATTAACCAAGATAGGATAGCCACAAAAATAACTATTAAAATTTGAATTAAAGCAGATCTCATGATTTTTTTCCATATATTTAATTACCAAGCTTGAATTATACATATATATTTATATTATTATATAAATATTTAAAAAAAATGGATTTTCACATGGCAGACAATACTACAATAAAAGATATAGACAGTTTGACTTTCGAAGTGGCTTTAAAATCTCTAGAAGAAATCGTTAGTCAATTAGATGCAGGATCTATAGATTTAGATAAAGCAGTAGACGCATATGAAAGAGGAGCAAAATTAAAGGAACATTGTGAAAAAAAATTAAAGGAAGCGCAGCTTCGCATTGAAAAAATTGAAGTAGACAAAAATGGTGAAGTTACTACTAAGGTTATGGATACGGAGTGAAAATAATTTTAGAAGACAATAACCTCAAATTTTCAAAAAAATTACATAATTACGCCATAAAGTTTGATAATTTTTATAATAAAAAGTCTATAACTAAAAATTCACCTAAATTTTTGAATGATAGTATTAAATATATAAATACAGCTGGAGGTAAAAGAATAAGACCATTTTTGGTTACTGAATGTTCTAAATTATTTGAAGTAAAATTTGAATTTTCAATATATGCGGCGGTGGCTTTAGAAATGGTTCATACGTATTCTTTAATACATGATGATTTGCCATCAATGGATAATGATGACACGAGAAGAGGTAAAAATACTCTTCATAAACAATTTAATGAAGCGATCGCAATTTTAACAGGAGATTGCCTTTTAACAGATGCTTTTTATGTTTTGACAGAATTTTATAAAAATAAAGATCCTCATATTTGTATAGAATTAATATCTCTTTTATCAAAGTCTGCTGGCAGCCAAGGAATGGTGGGTGGTCAGGTATTAGACTTGTTTCCAATAGAGGGTGGTAAAAATAATATTAATTTAATGAATGAAATGAAAACAGGTGCACTGATTAAATGTGCTGCTTTATATGGTGCTATTTTAGGAAAAGCTCCAGTCAAAGATTATAATAATATGGAAAGTTTTGGAATTGCTCTAGGAAAAGCATTTCAAATTAGAGATGATATATTGGATGTTCAGGGAGATGAGCAGGAATTAGGAAAAAAAACTAATAAAGATAAGATTAAAGGTAAATTAAGTCTTATAGATTTTTATGGAATAGAAGGGGCTAAAAAGCTGGCTCGTAATTATATTATAGAAGCTAAAGATATTATTTCTTCTTATGGAAATAAAGGGAGTAATTTACAAATGCTAACTGAATATATAATAGATAGAAAAAAATGAAAACACAGAAAGTTAGGCTTGATGATTTACTTATAAAAAAAGGTATTGCTGAATCTAAATCTTTAGCACAGTCTTTAATAATCTCTGGTCGAATCTACTTAGGAGAAAAAAAATTGGATAAGCCAGGACATGCTATATCTGATGAATCAAATATAATATATAGAGGGCCATTACATCCATGGGTTTCAAGAGGTGGCATAAAATTAGCACATGCTATAAAAATTTTTAAATTGTCAGTCAAAGGTTTAACGGCATTAGATGTAGGATCTTCTACTGGAGGTTTTACAGATGTTTTATTACAAAATGGCGCAGAAAAAATTTATGCGGTTGATGTGGGTTATGGACAATTACACGAAAAATTATTAAATAATTCAAAAGTTGTTTCTATGGAAAGAAAGAATGCAAGATACCTTAATGCTAAAGATATTACACAACTTATTGACATATTAGTTTGTGATGCAAGTTTTATAAGTTTAAAAAAAATTCTTCCTGAGCCTATAAAATTATGTGCTAAAAATGCTAAACTTATTGCATTGATTAAGCCTCAATTTGAAGTAGGAAAAAAAAATATTAGTAGGGGCGGCATAGTAAAAGATGAGGAATTAAGAAAAAAATGCTGCGAAGAAATTAGATTATGGCTTGAAAACATTATGAAGTGGAATGTAAATTCTATTATAGAGAGTCCAATTAGAGGACCAAAAGGAAATGTAGAATACTTGATCTATGCTAATAAGTAATTAATCTCTAGCAATATTATGATATTCCATATTTGGCCTCATATCAGTTCCTATGGCTATTCTGTTCGACATATTAAAGAAGCTGGCAACTTCAATTATTTCTAATATTTCTTCATCTGAAAATTTTGCTTTACGGAGAATATTTCTATCTAAATGATCTACTTTACTAGGCTCTTCTGTTAGCTTAGCTGTAAAATCTAGCATTAACCTTTCTCTTTCATTTAAATTAGCAGCCCTATAGTTGATGACTAGTTCATCCCCTAAAATTGGATTTTTACTTAATTGTCTTACTGCTGCTCCATGAGCAATTAGACAGTAAAAACATTTATTACAGCTTGAAACAACGACGGCTATCATTTCTCTCTCTAGTTTTGACAAATAGCCATCTTTTAACATTAGTCTATTATAAAAGTTTACAAAGTTTTTTAGCCTATCAAGGTCTGAAGCATTAGCTAGTATTACATTAGGAACCATACCTAGTTTTTTTTTACATACCTCAATATACCGTGTCATTTCTTCATCAAGAAGCTCTAGCTTAGGTTCAATGTCTAAGTCCCAGATATAATTATTTACTTTATTATTTTTCATTTTTTTACCTTACTTGTGATTGCTATATGTTGAAGAGCTTGGTCAGCTAAAACTATTGCAATCATAGCCTCACCCACCGGAACAGCTCTGATACCAACACATGGGTCATGTCTTCCTTTAGTAATAATTTCAGTTTCTTTTTTATTTTTATCTATAGTTTTTCTTGCATGCAAAATTGAACTAGTTGGTTTAACAACAAACCTACTTATTATATCTTGACCGGATGAAATCCCTCCTAAAATCCCTCCTGCATGATTAGATAAAAATTTAACTTCTTTATTCTTGTCTACTCTCATTTCATCTGCATTAGTTTCTCCTGTTAGATCCACCACAGAAAAACCATCACCTATTTCTACGCCTTTAACTGCATTTATACTCATGAGTGCGCTTGCAATATTAGCATCTAATTTCTCATAAATAGGTTCTCCTAAACCTACTGGAATATTTTTTGCGACTATTTCAATTATAGCCCCACAAGATAATCCTTTTTTTCTAATGTCACTTAAATAATTTTCCCATATTTTTACAGAATCTTTATCTCCACAAAAAAAGTCGTTTTTATTTATATTATTTTTATTCCAATTTTTTCTATTTATCTTATGTGTGCCTAATTGAATTACAGAACCAATGATTTGAATTTTATTGCTTAAGACATGAGAAAGAACTTTTTTCGCTATTGCTCCTGCGGCTACTCTCATAGCTGTTTCTCTTGCCGAAGATCTGCCTCCTCCTCTATAATCTCTTATCCCATATTTTTCTTGATACGTGTAGTCAGCATGAGAAGGTCTATAAATATTTTTAATATCTTCATAGTCTTTAGATTTTTGATTTTCATTTTTAATTAAAAGAGCAATAGGAGTGCCAGTTGTTTTTCCTTTAAAAGTGCCTGAAGAAATTCTTACAATATCTTTTTCTTTTCTTTGTGTTACAAACTTTGAAGAACCTGGCCTTCTTTTATTAAGATCATTTTGTATATCTTCTTCAGTTATTTTAATTCCAGGAGGCACACCATCAATAATACATCCAATTTCTGGCCCATGACTTTCACCAAATGTAGTATATTTAAAAATTTTTCCAAAAGAATTACTAGCCATAATTATACAACCGAAATATCTGGAGCATCAGGTGATTTCATTCCTACAACATGATAACCTGAATCAACATGTAAAACCTCACCTGTGGTTCCCGCAGCTAAATTAGATAATAGATAAAGTGCTGCACCACCTACATCGTTAAGATTAGTATTTCTTTTTAAAGGAGCATTATATTCATTCCATTTAAGAATATACCTAAAGTCTCCAATTCCAGAGGCTGCTAATGTTTTTACAGGACCAGCAGAAATTGCATTTACTCTTATATCTCTACCTCCCAAATCTGCAGCTAAATACATAACACTCGCTTCTAATGCAGCTTTTGCTATACCCATAACATTATAATGCGGAATAACTTTTTCTGCTCCAAAATAGGATAAAGTTATCATACTTCCTCCATCATTCATTATTTTCGAAGCGTGGTTCGCGACAGCAGTAAATGAATAACAAGAGATATCTAAAGTTTGTAAAAAATTTTTACGACTTGTTTCTATATATTTACCTTTAAGTTCTTCTTTGTCCGAGAAAGCTATTGCATGAACAATAAAATCTATTTTTCCATACTTATTATGTATTTCATCAAACGTATTTTTTATTGATTCTTCATTTGCAACATCACATTCTACTATATGTTTAGCATTTACTTTTTCTGATAAGGGTATAATTCTTTTTTTTAATGCTTCGCCTTGATAGGTAAGAATAATATCAGCCCCATTATCTGCTAACGCTTTAGTTATTCCCCAAGCTAAAGATCTATCATTAGCAACTCCCATTACTATGCCTATTTTATTTTTCATAATATTACTATTTACTATAGCTTTTTCATTTATATTATCTTTTATGGTCATACTGTTTCCTATTGAGGTGCTATCTTAATTATAAATATTTAATATATGTTATCTAATTTTGAATATTATCCTATATAATATTATATATATAGATATATAAGGATTGTAATGAAAAGTGAAGAGTTTATAAAGTTTTCTGACCCTATAAAACTATTTACTATATGGTTAGAAGAAGCTAGAAAAACCGAAATAAATGATTATAATGCATGTTGTTTAGCAACTTCGGATGCTGCTGGAATACCCTCTGCTCGAATGGTTTTGATGAAGAAGTTTGATGAAAGAGGTTTTGTTTTTTATACAAATTTAGAAAGTAAAAAAGCTAGAGATTTTGAAAGAAATGTTAGAGTTGCTCTATGCTTCCATTGGAAGTCTCTTAAACGTCAAGTTAGAATTGAAGGTCCTCTTTTAGAGGTTCCAACGATAGAGGCTGATGAATATTTTCAAAGCAGGTCTAGAGAAAGCCAAATAGGTGCATGGGCTAGTAAACAGTCCCAGTATCTTCCAGACGGTTACGAAAGTTTAACAGAGCAAATTAAATATTATGAAAAAAAATTTCATAATAAACTTGTTCCTCGTCCTAGCTTTTGGTCTGGAAGAATAGTAGTTCCCGAAAAGATAGAGTTTTGGAAAGATGTAAAAAACCGTTTACATGAAAGAGTACTATTTACCCCACAAAGTGAAATTTGGTTAAAAGAATTTTTATATCCTTAACCTATTTATATGGATAAATAACACCTAAAGTCTCTGCCACACACGCAGGTTTTTCTTCACCTTCAATTTCAATTGTCAGTTCATTCTTTATTTTATACCCTTCTTTAGAAGGGGTGACTTCTAATAACTTAAAAGAGCCTCGTAAATTTGAGCCAGCTTTAACAGGTGATAAAAATCTGAGTTTATCTAAGCCGTAATTTAATGAGTGAGCAATATTTTTTACTTCATAAGTATTATAACTCATCCATGGAGCTAGAGATAGTGTTAGATAACCATGAGCTATGGTAGAACCAAGAATACTTTTTTTTGCTTTTTCTTCATTTACATGTATCCATTGATAATCTTCCGTAGCTTTAGCAAATTCGTTTATTCTTTCTTGGCTAACTTTAATCCAAGGGCTTTGTCCTATTGTTTTACCTATATATGTTTTTAGGTCTTCAATTGTGTTTAAAATAATCATGTTTTTCTCCATATACATTGTTAAATTATAATAATATAATAGACTCAATTTGAAATGTAGTAAAAATTCTTTATAAATAATCAGGTTTTATAAATTATGAAAAAAAATCAAAGAAATAAATTAAATGATCAAGAATATGCAGTAGCTAAAGAAGGGTCAACAGAACCCCCTTTTAGTGGCATCTATAATGACGAAAAACGAGCAGGTATCTATATATGTGTTTCGTGTAATCATGAATTGTTTGATTCTCAAAAAAAGTATGATAGTGGATCAGGGTGGCCAGCATTTTACGCGCCTATTAAAGAATCAAGTGTGATTAATACGGAAGATCATTCGCATGGAATGCTTAGGACAGAAGTAAAATGCAGAGAATGTGACTCTCATTTAGGACATGTATTTCCTGATGGGCCAGAACCAACTGGGTTAAGATATTGTATAAATTCTATTGTTTTGAAATTTATAAAAGAATAATATTAGAATACTTTGTTCTGAATTACCTCAATAATTTTTTTATTTATAATAAATCTTGAACCTAAAGTTCTTGAATATATTTCATTATTTTTTATATAATTATTTATATTATTTTGTTTTACCCATGTAAATGGTCCACCAGTCCATTTAGGTAGTCCAATATTATTTATTGCTATATAATCATATTCTAGAGGGTCTTGTAATTCTGAATATTTAATATAATTATAAAAAATATCATTTACAGCACTATATATAAGCCTATTTTCTACCTCTCCTATATCCTGTTGCTGCTCCGCTGGGGGTATTAATTCAGGTAGCCCTTTCCAAATATGCTTTCTAAAACCCTCTTCATAATCATAAAAACCTTTATTGCTAGATAATCCATTTCTCTTATCTTTTTGCATAGATCTTATTAGGGCTGCGACAGATGCGTCAGTAGAATCTAATTGAGGTAGGATGCTCTGTATTTCAATTTTATCTGCCATTGCTAGAGGGCCTAATTCAAAGCCTAATCTTTTTCCTGCATTTTCAATCATGGTAGCTGTTACACCATTTATTAGAAGTCTTACACCTTCAGCCGCATAGTTCTCTATAAAAGATTTTCTAAAAATTGTGATTTCAGATTCTTTTATTTTGTGTTTTGAATTATATAGAATCAAAGTACCAATCATTGATTTTGTCTCAATATTTCCTAATAACCAGGTAAAATGTCTAGCCTCAATTTTTAAACCTGAGTTCATATCTGTATTTAACCCTTCATATACACTACTTATTAACGTTTTTACTGATGGGTAATGATCCGAAGTATTGGAATGTAACATTGCAATTTTTGAAATAAAATACCCTAGATTATCATTTGAGAAAGGGGTTGGCTGTTTATTTATATGCTTTTTGTCATCCCAAGGCTGTACTGCAATTAAATTATTTAGAATATATTCTTTTGCGTGCTCTATTAGCTTATCTTTAGGAGATATTTTATCAATTAGCTTTATTTTTAAAGCTTCTTCTGTATTTATTATTTTATCATTTAAAAATAATTCTAAACTTTGCTCTATGCCTATTTTTCTAGGTAGTCTTTGGGATGCTCCAATGGATGGGATTAACTCATATTTTAAATTTTTAAAAATAAATTGTGTATCACTCTCTGCATCTGCAATTTTATAGTGGCTGTGAAGAATAATTTCTAGTCCTCCTAAACTCACTGGACCTGAAATAAGACTTACAATAGGCTTTCCTAGAGTTTCTAATTTTCGAAGAGATTTAGTTAATTTAGTAATATTTTCAAATATTAAAGCTGGTTCACTTAGAGAATATAAATAATTAAGATCATAATTAAAATTATAATTATAATTCTCAGTAGAAATAATTACCCCAGTAACACTTTTCTCACTTGCTATATAATCTATAGTTTTTTGAAAATCATTAATTACCTCATTATTAATTTTTAAAGTGCTGGGTTTAATTATAAGGTTAATTATATTATCATCATCAATATTTATTTTTATGTTATTTAAATTCATTAAATTCTTTCAATGATTGTGGCTGTTCCCATGCCAGCGCCAACACATAAAGTAATAAGGCCCGTCGATAAATCCCTTCTTTCTAATTCATCGAGAATTGTTCCTAGTATAATAGCTCCAGTTGCTCCTAGAGGATGTCCAAGAGCTATAGCTCCCCCATTTACATTAACTTTAGAGTGATCTATGTTTAATACATCCATAAAGCGTAGTACTACAGCTGCAAAAGCTTCATTCATTTCAAATAAGTCAATATCTGAGGCTTTCATATTAGCTTTTTTAAGAGCCTTTTCTGCTGAATCTGCAGGACCGGTCAACATGATTGTAGGTTCTGAACCTATAGAAGCAAAAGAGCGAATTTTTGCTCTAGCTTTTAATTCGTATTTATCTCCCATTTTTTTGTTACCAATTAATACTCCTGCAGCTCCATCTACAATTCCAGATGAATTACCTGCGTGATGTACATGCTTAATTGTTTCTAATTCAGGGTATTTTAAAATTGCAACATCATCAAACCCATGAGCACCCATTTTTTCAAATGAAGGATCTAAAGCTCCCAAAGATTGCATAGTTGTATCAGGTCGCATATATTCATCTATTTCAAGAATAGGCAGGTCATTTTGATCTTTTACAGAAATAATTGAATTTTTAAAACGCTTCTCTTTCCATGCTTCAGAGGCCCTTTTTTGAGATGATACTGCATATTTATCTACATCTGTTCTACTATAATTATATTTGGTAGCTAATAAATCTGCTGATATACCTTGCGGCACAAAATATGCATTATAGGCGACTGTAGGATCTGCCATCCAAGCTCCACCAGAACTTCCTAATGGCACTCTGGACATCGATTCAACACCTCCTCCTACAGACATATCCGCTTGACCAGACATTATTTGAGCAGCTGCAATATTTACAGCTTCTAATCCTGATGCACAAAACCGATCTACTTGTACCCCACTTACTGTTTGGTGCCAATTAGCTTCTAAAACTGCTGTTCTTGCTATGTCTGCACCTTGTTCACCTATAGGATGAACGCAACCTAGAACTACATCATCAATATCTTTTGTATTAATATTATTTCTTTCTTCAAGAGCCTTTAAGACTTTAGAAGCCAACTGAACTGGAGGGACCTCATTAAGGGATCCACTTCTCTTGCCTTTTCCTCTTGGAGTCCTTACGGCATCAAATATAAGAGCATCAGTCATTTATTTTTCCTCAATTAATTATATTATTTAGATAAAGATCTGCTAATAATTTCTTTCATAATTTCATTTGTTCCACCATAAATTCTTTGAACCCTCGCATCTTCCCAAGCTCTAGCTATAGGGTATTCTCGCATATAACCATAACCGCCATGTAGTTGCACACATTCATCTACCAGTTTACATTGTAGTTCGGTAGTCCATAATTTAGCCATTGCTCCTTCTACAGCATCAAAATCATTATTTAAGTGCTTATTAATACATTCATCTATATATATTTGAGCAACAGATAATTGTGTTTTAAGTTCTGCTAATTTAAATTTGGTATTTTGAAATTCTGCTATCTTTTTCCCAAAGGCGCTTCTCTCATTTACATATTCAATAGTCCAATTTAAAGCTGCTTCAGATGCGGCAACTGCAGATGCGGCTATTGCTAGTCGCTCTTGAGGTAGTTCCTCCATTAAGTGATAGAAACCTTTTCCTTCCGAGCCTAAAAGATTTGATATAGGAAGCTTAACATTATCAAAAAACAATTCTGAAGTATCTTGAGCCTTAAGTCCTATTTTATCTAAATTACGCCCTCTTTTAAAGCCTTCTCTATCACCTTCGCATATAATAAGAGAAGTACCTTTTGCTCCTGCATTAGGATCCGTTTTAGCTACAACAATTATGAGGTCTGCATTTTGCCCATTAGTAATAAAAGTTTTTTGTCCATTTAAAATAATATTTTCTTCATTAATTACTGCGTTAGTTTTAACAGATTGCAAATCGCTCCCTGTCCCAGGTTCTGTCATGGCTATTGCTCCGACTAATCTTCCTTCACACATACCAGGTAACCAACTATTTTTTTGTGATTCTGTTCCATAGTTTAAGATATAGGGCGTAACAATATCAGAATGCACTGAAACTCCTGGACCCGTAGCACCTACTTTCATGAATTCTTCTACTACAATAATATTATACCTAAAATCACCTCCAGCTCCACCAAATTCAGACGGCACATTAGGGCAAAGTATCCCACTTGCTCCTGCTTCTAACCAAAAATCTCTTGATACAACACCTTTCTTTTCCCATTCTTTATGAAAAGGCACCACATGTTTTTTAAGAAAACGTTTAACACTTTCACGAAACATCTCATGCGATTCATCAAATATTTTTCTTTTATAATTCATATTGTTGCTTTCTAAAAGTTCAGAAATTATTTTAAATGATTGTCCTTAATATTACAATTTAAGATGTAATTATATTATTAATTATTTCAAATGTATTGGTTGATAAATTTTTCTTTTTTAAAATTCTTTCCATATTTATTTTAATTAATTTTTTTCTAGTCTTATCTAAACTTTTCCAATTACTAAATGCTGAAGAAAGGCTTGATGCAGAACTAGGATTAATTGAATCTAAAATTATAATTTGATCTGCTATAAATTTATAGCTTTTGCCAGAATTATCATGAAAATTTATTGGATTATTTTTTGCAAATACATTTAAAAGAGACCTTATTTGATTTGGATTCTCATAAGTAAATTCTGGTGTCTTAATTAATTTTTTAATATTATATAAATTATTTTTTAATTTCGCTGAAGCTTGAATTTGTAACCATTTTTCAATCATGCTAGATTGTTTTTTATATTTATTATAAAAATCTAGCAAGGTTCTTTTTTTATTCTCACTTTTCATGCTACATAAGCAATTAAGACTATATAGTTTAATGGTCATATTGTTAGAATTATTATAGGCCTCTAAAGCTATTTTTTGTGAGGCAATATTACCTTCTATAGTTAAATATTCAAGACATATATTATGAAGTGCTCTCCAACTTCTTAAATTTCTATTACTGACAGTAGAGCATTTTTTATAAATGGAATGAAATTCATTATAAAGAGTATTTTTTATATTTTTTATAATATACTTTCGGGCTTTAAAAACTTTATCTGGGTTATAGTTTTTAATACTTTCTGCTATCTCATTTTCTGATGGTAGAGATAACAACTCCGCAGAATAAGAAGGGTCTTTGTGCGAATTTAAAAGGATAACTTTAATTACTTTTATAAAAAATTTATCAATTTTTATATTATTAGGATTTTTAGATTGCCTAATACATAAATCTAATAAATACTTATTAATTCCATCCCATTTTTTGAAGGGATCATTGTCATACATCATTAATACTTTAAGTTTATTCTTGTTCTGTTTTAGATTAATTTTAACAGGTGAGGTAAAATTTCTGTTTATAGAAATAGCAGGATCATTTTTTACATTTTTAAAGTAGAATGTATGTAATTTATTTTTTAAAATTACAGTTAATTCTTTTTTAGATTTATCTTTATCTAAAAATAATTTTTTCCCCTCTGAATCAAATAATGATATTTTTAAAGGAATAAGCATGGCTTTTTTATTTTTTTGTTTGGGAGTATCAGGAGTATTCTGTGTAAATTTTACGATTAAATTTTTATTTTTTTCATTATAGGTTGGTGTAATTTTTATCTCTGGTGTTCCTGCTTGTGAATACCATAAATAAAATTGTTTTAAGTTTATATTATTAGTGACTTCCATAGAATTAACAAAATTTTCACAGGTTGCAGCCTTGCCATCATATTTTTTTATATAATACTTAAAGCCTTTTAAAAAACCTTTTGGAGATAAAATATTTTCTAACATTCTTATTAATTCTGCTCCTTTATTATAAACAGTAGCAGTATAAAAATTATTAATTTCTGCATAAGATTGAGGTCTTACAGAATGTGCTAATGGGCCTGCATCCTCGGGAAATTGTATAGAACGAAGCAATCTAACATCTTTTATTCTTTTGACAGGTCTAGACCTCATATCAGATGAGAATTCTTGGTCTCTATAGACCGTTAAGCCTTCTTTAAGGCTTAATTGAAACCAATCTCGACATGTAATTCTATTTCCTGTCCAATTATGAAAGTATTCATGAGCTACTATTGTCTCTATAAAATCATATTCATTATCAGTAGACGTTTTCTTATCAGAAATTAAATATTTAGAATTAAATATATTAAGACTTTTATTTTCCATGGCACCCATATTAAAATTATTTATGGCAGCAATATTAAAGATGTTAAGATCATATTCTAAATTATATTTGTTTTCGTCCCATTTCATGGCTTGCTCCAAACAATCTAAAGCAAAGCTTATTTTATTTTTATCTTCTTTTCTTATCCAAATATTTAAATCCACTTTTTTCTTAGACTTAGTGATAAACTTTCGATTAGTTTGCGATAGTTTTCCCGCTACTAATGCAAAAAGATATGATGGTTTTCTAAAAGGGTCATTCCAAACTACTTCTATATTATTTTTAATATATTTTTTAGAGACTAAATTACCATTTGAGAGTAAAACTGGGTATTTATTCTTATTACCAGTTATTTTTACAGTGTAAGTGGATAAAACATCGGGCCTATCTGGAAAGTATGTTATTCTTCTAAAACCTTGAGCTTCACACTGAGTGACAAAAATTTTATCAGAAATATATAGACCTTCCAATCTAGAGTTTAGACTTGGATTAATATTTGAAATAATTTTTATAATGCTTTTTTTAGGCGGTTTAGGAATAATAATTTTAGAACTGTCATATATATATTCTGTTGGTGTTAATATTTTATTATTTAATGAAATAGATATTAATTCTATGTCTATTCCATTTAAATAAATATCACCTGATACATCAGTAAAATTCATTGTATTTGTTATACATGTTTTTAGATTGTTCAAATTAAAACATAAGTCTACGTGCTGTAAATTAAAGTTAATAGGCTTAAAATCTTTTTGTTTTATTATGTTGGTATTCATGATTTTTCATCTATATTGATTATAGTTTGTATGTAGTGCTGCGTAATAAATTTTAAAGTAAATTCATAATGGATTTTAACATGAAAACACAAATACATAAATTATTGTTATTATTTTATTTAATTTTTATTATTTTTTCTAATGTCTTTGCTGCTGATTATCCTTATGTAAAGAAAAAAGCAGAAATACTTAAAGTAGGAACAGTTGAAGAAAAAATTTCTGCTGTTCAAGAGTTAGGAAGACTTTCTTCTAATGCAAATTTTGTTATTCCAGAGCTAATATATAGTTTAAGAAATGATGATTCCCATGATGTAAAAATGGAAATTATAAGGGCATTAGAAAGAATAGGCGGACAAGCTAATGCAACTGTTCCTGCTTTAATAGAAGCTTTGGGAAATGATGATTGGCAAATTAGATGGGCCGCTGCGGGTGCTTTAACCTCTTTTGGTAAAAAATCTGCTATGGCAGTTCCTGAGTTAATAACTTTACTAAGAGATTCTAATGAGTATGTAAAAAATGCTGCCATTTCAACCTTAGGAAAAATGGGACCAATTTCTGTAGCTGCAATGATGGATGAATTATATAAGTCTCTAGATTATGCAGATGATCAATTATATGTACAAATTTTATGTACAAGGGCATTAGGTGCATTGGGGTCCAAAGCAATGATAGCTGTCCCTTTGCTAGTAGAAAATTCACGTCATGATAATGCAATTATTAGACTAGAATCAGTGATAGCATTAAGAAAAATAGGTGGAGATGATGCAATGCCAGGAGAAATTGGTTGGTTAGCGGAACCTGATGAAATGATTTGGCCCAAGGGTTCTAGAAACGAAGGTAATTTTTTAATGTTTGCTGAAGCCAAGCAGATGGTAATATATACTATAGTGAAGACATTGCTTTTTTCTATTTCAGATCCTGATCCAAAAGTAAGCTATTCAGCAATTAAAGGATTAGCAAATTTTGGAAATAAAGCCCTGCCAGTCAAAGATCAATTAGTAAATTATATGAATAGAGGCACACCTATTATGAGAAGAGTAGCAATAGATGTTTTATCTAATATAGGGGATGAAGCGGATGATGTTATTCCAGATTTCGTGACAGCTCTTTCAGATTTTGATGTAAATGTTCAATGGGCAGCAATACAAGCATTAAGAATTAAAGGAAAGAAAGCAGTCCCAGAATTAATATATATGTTAGAATACGATGATGATGGATTAACTGGAAATATATTGAAAGCTTTTTCTGAAATTGGTAACGAAGCAAAAGGAGCCATAAATATATTGCTTGTAATGCTCCAACATGATAACGCTTCATACAGAGCCTTAGCAGCGGAGGCTTTGGGTGAAATAGGTGAACCTTCCTTACTTGTAATAGATTCTTTAAACAATATAAAAAAAGATAATGATAATAATGTTGTAAGATCTGCTGAATGGTCATTAAAAGAATTAAATAGAATTTTTGAGGAACAGGATACAAATAGATGAAAAATCTAATCTTAAAGTTATTTTTATGTATATTTTTTATATTCTTTTTTAATAAAATCATTTTTGCACAAAATATTTATGTGGACCTTGAGTTAGTATTAGCAGTAGATGTTTCTTCTAGTGTAGATGAAGAAGAATACCAGTTGCAAATAAGAGGAGTAGGTGCAGCATTTAGACATCCTGATATAATAGCTGCCATTGAAAGCACGGGTGGAAATGGAATAGCTGTTGCGATGGTGCAATGGTCAGATAATGAAGAACAAGCTTTAGTAGGAGGGTGGCATATTATTAAAGATGCTGCGGATGCTGCAGAGTATGCGAGAATTATAAGGAGGTCACCAAGAATTATAGCTGGAGGACAGACGTCAATAGCGGGTGCATTAACATTTTCTATTGATCAGATTAATAATAATAATATTGATAGTTCTCGAAAAGTTATAGATGTTTCTGGAGATGGGCGTGCAAATAATGGTGTACATCCAATGAAAATAAGAGACATTGCCTTAGATCAGAATATTACAATTAATGGCTTAGTTATTATCAACGAAGAACCATTTTTAGATGGTTATTTTGAAAGAGGAGTAATTGGAGGTAGGGGTGGTTTTATGATGGTTGCGGAAGATTATAGAGACTATGCAGCAATGATTTTACAAAAATTATTAAGAGAAATTGGAATGCCAGTAAGTTAATTATAAAGGGTGATATTATACCACCCTTTAATTATATAGTTTTAAGGATAAACGCCGTATTTAAATGGGCTGCCAGCAGATTTTCTATCTTTATATTCTTGTCTCATATAAGCAATAATTCTCCAAATATCATCGTCACTAATAGTCCTTGAAAAAGCACCCATTTGTGTAGGTTGCCCATTAATAGTTAATCCAGACGCTATAGTAGAATATAGTTGTATATTTGTACCCCCACTTTTTTTATAATAGCCTCTAGTTAGTGGAGGTCCTTTTGCTCCTATTCCTCTCATACCATGGCAATATGAACAACGAGCATTGAATCTTTCATAGCCAGCAGCAATAGCTTCAGGGTCTCCTTCAAATGGGTTTATCATGTCATCTTCTAACATGTCTCCATATTTATTCATCTCTCCAGCCCAAGTATCAGAAACAAAATGATTATTTAAAATTAACAGAGTAAAAACTGTTAAAAACAATAAACGTAATGATATATTTTTAATAATAAGCATATTTATCCTTTCTTATTTTTTATTTATTCTTCATATGTAATTAGTTTTCCTTTACCTTCCTCTGGAGGTTCCGTCGTGTAGGTAGAAGCAATTTCTTTAAAAGGTGGGTAATATGGAACATTATATTTTTCTACCAACTCTTTAATAGTTCCATCAGCCATCATTTCAGTTAAATGTTTATTCATTAATTCTAAAAATTCTTTATCATTTTGTATGGTAGCAGCAACATTCCACCTTAACTCTAAAGGAGGGTTAAATGATTTTATAACTCTGAATGGAGCATCTTTATATTTTCTTCTGGCCTTAGCTAAAGATGTGGACATAACAAAAGCCATTTCAATTTCTTGTTTTGCAACAGCATCTATTTCTGTTGGTTTTCTTGCAAACAAATCTCTATCATAACCATTATAAAATAAATATCCATCCATTGCTGTAGACATCGATACGCCAGGTTTTGATTTTCCTTTTATTTCTTCCATATTTACAAAATCTTTTACTCCAGGGTTAGCAATAGGAACATATGCAACACCTAAATATGGCTGTGTAAGTATTAATCTTTTTTCTTTTATTTCATCAGCAGAGCTATCACTGTTAGCTATGCCCATATATATATCACATCGTCCTTTTTGTATAGAATGTCGAAGTGCCTTTCCTAGACCGCCTCTCATTTTTTGTTCTGCCCAGTAAATATTAAAAATCAGTTCTTCTTTCATTGCAATACGTTCAAGAATATCAATATCAAACCCTCTTGGATAATCTACACTTGATGTATAAGGCCAAGCATATGGTCCAGCACACAATGTAATTTTTTGCGTTTTACGAATATTATCTAGAACTTCACCAGCACTTGCAATATTATTGAAAACAATTAAAGAAATAAAAGTGTAAATAATAGTGGTTAATAATAATCTAAATTTTTGCATCAAATAACTCCCATAAATAAAATTAATTTTTATTTATATATTGTACACTTTATAGGTTCAAAATGTATTTCCAATATATTAAAAAACGTTAATATAAACAATACTTAATATATATATTAGTTTGTTAATTTATCCAGACATATTCTCTAAATAATTTTATGTGTTTTATTTTACAATAAAACCTTCTGTAAATGAAAGGGAAGATGAATTGCTTCATCTTCCCAATCTAATCGGTAGTCTAAAAACTTAAGCTATTACTAGTTTAAACCAAAAGTAAATACGCCGCCGCCTTTAGTATGTTTTTTAAGCCACTCACCGTAACTTAAAGGCCAAATACCACCACCACCAGCACCTACAACGATAGACACCATTTGTTGTCCGTCAACTGTATATGTTGTTGGGTTACCATGTACACCAGTACCTACGTTGAACTGAAATAGTTCTTCGCCTGTATCATCACGTACAGCGTGGAAATAACCTTCTGCGTCACCGTAGAACACTAGACCGCCAGCAGTACATAACATACCACCAGTTGCAGGTGCACTTGATGGACGGATCCAAGTTAGATCACCAGTAGAAGCATCATATCCTTTGATTGAACCATTACCAGAATTAAAAGTAATAACTTTTGCTCCTAGGAACCATTCTCCACGACGCCATTCCATTTTCTTAGCTTGTAAGTCCATGCTGAAGTTATATGTCGGTACATACACCATGTTAACACGCGGTGAATAACACATAGGGTGCCACTCTTTACCACCGTCAAGTGAAGGTGCAATGTTCATTGTTACACGATCATATACAACATCCATAGCTGGATCTCCGCCTTCTTCCCATGCCATAATTGGACGACAATTATCACGGAAACCAGTTGTCCAGTTAATTTTACCTAATGGAACAACCCAGTTACAACGATTGTTAGTTCTATCTATTGAGTACAAGTGACCATTTCTGTCACCGTGTAGCCATACTTTTTTACCATCAATATCTGCTAAGATAACTTCGTTTACACCGTCATAATCATATGGATCATTTGGAGTGTATTGGAACCAACCTTTAATAGCACCATTGTTTGGATCTAAAACTAAAGTAGAATTACTGTAAAGGTTATCACCTAAACGTACATGACGATCGAAGTCAGGACCAGGGTTACCAATTGGCCAATAAAGAAGATCTAAATCTTTATCATATGAACCAGTAATCCAACCTGAACCACCACCATATTTCCATGACTCACCAGCCCAAGTATCTACATTTGCTTCACCTTCAGCTGGAATTGTGTATGTATTCCATACAACGCTTCCATCATCAGCTGACAATGCACGAACCCAACCACGTACACCATATTCAGCACCAGCAGTTCCTTGTATTAAAGAACCTTTAAGAGCCATAGGCATAATTGTTGAAGTTTCAGCATAAGTGTAGTCACCTACAGCTACGTCGAATAATACTTCACCTGAGTGATTAGCTAAACGTACAAGATGTGAATCTAGAGTTGCTAGATATACACTGTCTCTGTATGGTTGTACGCCACGATTAACAACATCACAGCAAAGTTCTGGATAAACGTCAGCTGGAAGCTCACGCTCATATTTCCATATAATGTCGCCATTAGCAACGTCCATAGAAATAACTCTGTTAAAAGATGTAGTTACATAACCTTGACCACCAACAACGTTAACTTGACTGTCTTGTCCTTCTAAAGTTCCAAAAGACATATACCATTTAGCTACAAGATCACCCGCATTACTTTGGTTGATTTGTGAAGCTTGATGATAACGAGTTGATTGATAATCTTTACCATAGTGCATCCAATTCATTGGATCCACATCTGCATTTAAAAGCATGTCATCAGTTACATAATTTGGCTGAGCACCGCCGCCCCCTCTAAGGACGTCAACACCTTGCGCAAATGCACTTGAGATCATACCTAATGTAGCTGCAAATACTGCAGCGACGAAGCCATATTTCAAAATCTTTGACATATGGGGATTCCTCCCGTGTTATATTCTTCTCCCAAAATGAAGAAGAAATTATTATACATATATCGATCATTAAATTAATGAGCGACAACTAATATCGCTCAAAGTAAAAAGAACGACTCTCTAATCATAAGAAAAACCTATTTTCAACATAAGTTCAACCTATTTCTAATAAAAGTAGTATTTAATGCGCTAAATTTTTTGTAGAACACAATATGTAGTGTGTAAAAGCTTTAATTTAATTATCTTTTTGTGCTATTAAAGTAGACTTTTTTTCAAAAATTAAAGGAGGACATCTGCCGTCATCATAGTATTCAACTTCACAGTCTAAACATTGAAAGCATTCATTCATATTAATTTTTCCAGAAGGTGCTATAGCTTGTACAGGGCAAGAGTTTTCGCAGAGATGACAGGGGTTTCCACATTCAGGTCTTCTAGGTATCATGTCAAAAATATGGAATCGGCCGAGAAAACCTAGTACAGCTCCAAGTGGACACATAAATCTACAAAAAAATCTTTCACTAAATAGTGCTATGGCCATAAGTATACCTGCATACATAACATAAGGTAAACTCCTATCAAAATAAGAAGTGATAGCTGTTTTAAAAGGTTCAATTTCAATAAGAGCATATGAAGAGTCATGACCAATTATTATTGTACCTATTAATACCATTAAGATTAAATATTTCAGTGCCCATAATCTTTCATTTAACCAGAAAGGAATATTTAAAAGTGGAAGTCTTAATAACCTTCCAAACTTAAATACAATTTCTTGAAGAGCTCCAAAAGGGCATAACCATCCACAGAATACCCCACGGCCCAATAAAATTAAGGACACTACAGTATAGACAAAGATTATACACATCAGAGGTTCAAATAAAAATTGTGTGAAGCCTTTACCTTGAATCAATGCTTGTGCATAAGAGATAATATTCACTATGCTGAGTTGGGCTTGAGCAACCCAACCTAACCACGTTAATATTATAGTTAAAAAACCAAACCGAATATAACCATGAACTTTTCTATTTGCTGAAAGTTTCTTTTGAAAAACTAAAAGCAAAGTTAATATAATGAGAAGAAAAAACAAAAATATTATAGAATAGTCCTGTTGCGCCCACTCCGATTGCCATCCACTTAACTTACTTTCTCTAACTAGTCCTAAAAAAGCTGTCTCAATAGGCCGTAGCCCTGCATCTTCTAAAGCCGTAGGATCTCCGGTGATTAATTGTTTTGGTAATTTATAATTCAGTGAAAAAATGCCACTAATAAAATTTTCATTTACAGCAAATTCTAATGACCATTTTTCAAGTGGATCAAATCCCCATTCTTTTGGAATTCTTAATAAACCTATTTGAGAAAGATTGGGCTTTTCTTTTATTCTAAGGGCCGTTACTTTTAGTGCTTCACTTTGAGTAAATTTCCATTTTTTATCTTTTTGTATTAAGGTGACACGGTTATATTGATTTTTTTTCCATGAATATAAGCCAGACCCTAAAACTACTAATAAGTTGTCTCCTGTGGCTAGTTGTGAAACATGATAAGAATACCATTTACCTCCAAAAATGTTCTTGCCAACAGATGCAGGATTAGCTAAGCCTGCATAAATACTTGTAAATTTTTTATCAGGGTTTCTTAAATAATCTTCATTATCTGGGTCTAATTCATTTTTAATTTCTTGCCTTGTAAAGGTCTTGCCTATAACAGCTCCCCAATTGACTAATTCGGGCCAGCTATATTCTGTATATGTGTCTACATCAACATAAAATGGTCCTTCATTTGATCCTAAACCAGTTTGGCGTAAAACTTTTTTTCCAGCAGTGAGAATTCCATTAGTAGTAAGAGTTGCGCTAATAGTTGCTCCGGTAACTCCGTCATAACCTCGTCCTCCTCCTGTCCCAGAACTTAAATTTACTCTCCTATTAATATTGGTTCCTATAAAAGTTTCATGAAGAGCCGTAAGCTTTGTTTGAGGAACACAGGTAGGACAAATCATAGGTTCATGAAGCTCTACTATTACTGAACCAGCCAACCTACCATCAGTCCTTAATCCAACTATAATATCAAAATAATCTCCTGAATACCCTTTTGCTCCAGTTGTTTCATAAGTTGAAAATAAAAATCCTATTTCTTTTTTAAGCCCTGTTTCGGCATTATAACCAAATTGACTCTTTTTAAGAGAAGCTATCTTTGCATTAGTTTCTTCTTCTGTCGGTTCTCTTGCTTCTACTTGCAAGAATTCAATTCTCCATTTTGCTAAAAGAGTTTCATCTATTGTGACATTATCATCTGTTCCATATACTGGAATATATGGAGGGCTACCCGTTGGTGCTCCAAGAGATTCTGCTTGCGGAAAAAGTTTTGCAATAATCCCAGAGTTTATTCTGCTTTGAAGAGGGTCATTCATATCGGCTTTAACAGTGGAAATGTTAATAGCTGCTAAAATAAAGTATATAATTGTTTTAATAATAAGATTACTCAATTAATTAGTTCCCAAAACAGGTTTATTTTTTCTAATAGATCTTTTACTTTTTTTATTTATACAAGTGGTATTTTTATCATTAAATACTATCTGACATGATAAGCATTGGATACATTCTTTTTCATTGATAGAACCATTTTTTGCAATAGCTTTTGTAGGACATTTAGGATAACATGCAGCACATGATGTATCTCCACAAGGTTTAACGGTAGTTAACCAATTTATAACTTGAAATTGACTTGCTAGTCCTAATGCAGCTCCAGTTGGACACAGATAGCGACAAAAACCTCGTTCTATAAAAAAAACAAATGTTAGAAGAGCTAATGACCATAATATAAGGATAGTAGATGTATTAAATTTATATTCAATAACTGTTCTAAAAGGTTCAAATTCAAATAATACATTATTTCCTGTTGTATAAATCGCACTTACAATGATTGCACCTAATATTAAATATTTTAGATATATTAGTTTATTATGGATGTAGTCGAGCACTTCAAGGTTATTAAATTTTAACGTTTTAGAAATTTTATAAATTACATCTTGAATAGTTCCAAATGGACATAACCATCCACAAAAAATACCTCTTCCCCAAATAAATGTAGAAACTATAACGAAAGTTCCTAGGATTACATATATAGGGTCAAATAATATATTATCCCATGATCCATTATTTATTCTTATGCTATTATATGAATTATAAAGTTTTTGTGTTCCAATTTGTAGGCTAAGAAAAACTCCTAACCAAAGGAATATAGTTCCGGTAAGAAAAACTTTTACATAAGTTATTTTTTTTCTATTTTGTGATAATTTTCTAGCGAAAAGAGTGGTTATTAGAACCCCCATTAATAATACACTAGTAAAAAAAATATAATATTTTTGATGTATCCATTCTCTCCACCAATCAGGCCCCCAAGCATCTATAAATCCAGCCTTATTGGGCATATTAATTTTTTGAAGGTTTTTTGCATTAATGGTTTCTTCTTTACTTATTATATTATTTATAAATAAAATATAGGCAGTTACGGCATAGGCTTCGTCATTGGTTAACGATTGAGGTTCAAAGTAGGGCATAGCTCTACGAATGTAATCAAATAAGGTAGAGGCATGTTGCCAAAAAGACCCAACTGAGCGAATAGGCATTTCAGAATTTAAGCTTCCCAATCCTCCAGATAAAGACTCAAATGCAATAATTTTCCAAGCTACAGAGTTTCCTCTAAAACTTTCTACTTCCCGATCTAATTCTTCAGCCTTGCCCTCTGTTCCATGACATGAAAGACATTTTGCTTGATAAACTTTTGCTCCCATTTCAACCGTGCCATTTCCTTCTGGTAAATTAACACTTGATGGACTGACTGAAATGTCTTGAGAAATAATTTTTCTTTGTATATCGCTCGCATTTATATCATTGTTATACCAATTCAATTCTTTATTTTTTTTATTTAATTTTTGAGACAAATTAAAAAGTAATTTTGATATTTTATTATTAGAAGAGTTGCCAATATTATTTTGGTCTTCGTTTCTATTATTTATAAAACTATTTTTATTATTAGAATTAATTTTGCTTATAGTTTCTTTATTTAATTTTTCTTCAAAATTTAATTTGGGCAAGTTAGACCCAAGTGCATTAATATCAATATCTAGTTTTGTAACTATATTTTGATCTATATTTTTGCCAAAATTAAAATCTATATTTTCTTCAGCGTGCAAAGCAGTAATAAAAATAAAATTGGTAAATAATATTAAATATTTCAGGTATTGTTTTAATCCAGACATTTAATATTTTACCTTTAAAAAATTATTATTCTTCGGACCACTTTTCATTTTGTGCTAAATCATCGTACTCATTAAATACTTTACCATCAGGAGTTATTCTCCATATTTGTATTGAATTATTATGATATAAATGCCCTAAACCATATTTTACTGACCAAACGGTTCTTTGAGGCTGCACATTATTTTTGCTGTCCGTTGCTCTACTTTCTATTGAACATTCTTCTCCACGCCAAATCCAATTATATCGGAATCTAACAGGAGATAGTGGTTCATTACTGCCTTCTATTCTTGCAATATTCCATGTTTTTCCTTTATCTGTAGAAATTTCAACTTTTTTAATATTACCATCTTTTTGAGCTATTATTAATAAATCCGCCGCGCACTTACCTAAAAATAATCCAATAGTTAAAATATGCCCATCTGAGATATCTTGTAGTTTTTGGTATAGCTCATCAGGGTTTAAGATCTTTTTAAAATTAACATCGTAAATATAATTTCCATGATCGGTAACTATTGGGGTTTGAGAAGCTTTGTTCATTCTTAAACTAGGCTCGCCACCTAGTTTAATAAATTCGCGGCCA
>ENA-OREN01000281-OREN01000281.1-marine-metagenome-genome-assembly--contig:-NODE-281-length-77193-cov-6.334859_pt1 | contig 77193 bp, 75 predicted proteins | sample MGYA00248624_ERZ508555 | MGnify/ENA primary metagenome ERZ508555 (study PRJEB26222, sample SAMN06267773) | marine metagenome | isolation source: Saanich Inlet, British Columbia, Canada | place...
ATTATTCCCTTCATGAGGAATAAATAAATCTTTCGCTTTATTTGGAACACGCGGATCGGTTCCTCTTTTTACTTCTTTGCCATCAGAAACACCATCACCATCCGTGTCAGGATTGGTTGGGTCTGTGCCTATCCGCTCTTCTATAACATCCGACAACCCATCGTTGTCGGTGTCTCTTGGTCTGTTTATTCGTGAGTGAAACAGTCGCATAGCTAAAGCTGGAATATTAATATTCCTATTGCTTTAGTGTATCACTTTTTTTAAAAGATAGAAAAAGGGGCCCGTCCGCTGACGTTCCCCGTTCCACTTTCGTGGTGTTGTACTGTTGTGCTCTATGTGATAGTAGCGGAGGACTACCCTGTAAGATGTCGCCTCCCTACCACTGTCTCTTCCTCGTCCCTCCGGCGGACACCACCCTGTCGTGGACCTTCGATAAGCCAATCATACTTAGCTTGCATCAGATTCCATCGACGCCGGGCATCCACGAGAGAGGCTTCATCCGCCTTAACCTGGAAGCCATCTACCACGAACACGAACGAAACCTGTTCAACATGGGCCGTTTTGACCCCCGACGGAAGCAGTCCAGCCCTGAATTCCTCTTCCGTCATTTCGACGTAGAACCCAGCCCGTCCGCGCTTGATATCTGGTATGGCTCCCGCGGTATCACCGAACCCTCGACAGAACTCGATGAATTCCTCTGAGAGATTATCGTCAGCGAACTTCTGGATCCACTCCAAGAAGCTGCCAAGACGAGGGTGTCGTTCGATCATCTCCGACAGCCTGATCAAGCGGGCTCGCTTGATTTCCGCGGCCCTGCTTGCACTTGCCTTGTTCCTCGTTACGTATACACGAATTCGCATGTCCTGCTAACCCCTAATGATCTGCCCGACTCCATAGCCAAGCCTAACTAGGAGACAAAATACCATACGAAAGGAATTTTGTCAATAGATTTCAACACAACAAAACACCCAACTTTTAGCTAAAACTAGCTAAATTTAACGGCTCATCGCGTGAGCCGTTAAAAAAACACCCCTTTTGAGGTGCTTTTTGTCCCCCCTCCTAGTGTAGGAGGGGGTTAGGGGGGGCGGTATATACAGTTCCCTACACAGAAACTCCCCCTACCCCCTCTTATGCAAAGAGGGGGAAAATTCAGAACTCCCTCTCTTTGCATAAGGGAGGGCTGGGGTGGGTTTCTGCTGCTCATCAAACATGAAAACAACCCCTTACTCCCCTCCTTCATGCAAAAGGAGGGGACAGGACTCGATTTCTCATTATTCTCACTTCTTTTAATAATGTCATGTCCTTCTATTTTAAATCCTAATTCTCCTCTTTACCATAAACAATCAACGGCGCATTTATCCCCTCCTTTTGCATGAAGGAGGGGTGACGCCCGAAGGGGGTCGGGGTGGTTTTCTTGTATTCGTTCAAAAACAAAACTCCCCCCGCCCCCTCTTATGCAAAGAGGGGGAAACTGCATAGCCCCCCTCCTAATGTAGGAGGGGGTTAGGGGGCGGTATAGGGATTAATCACATTCCTACCACATAAAACAAAAACAGCGGCACATGGCCGCTGTTTTTGTTTTTTAGAATGTAGGTATTTAGATACTTAACTCGCCTACTTCGATAGTTGCAAGATCTGTATTTGTAATCCCAAGGCTTAAAAACCTCATAATCTGGAAAGCTGCGTTTCCATCTTTCATGTAATACCGCATACCATCAGCCGGATTTACATACCATGCTTCTCCTCGTGATTCCACCTGAAGATAAATGGTTCCTAAAGATTGATTAATAAGAGCATCATCAACCTCTAAAATTCCTTCTCCGAGTGGGTTTGTAAAGTAGGTTAAAACTTCTTCACCATCGCTTACGCCGTCTTCGTCGGAATCTGCATTTAATGGGTCTGTTTGTAATCCTTCTTCTAGCTTATCTGCTAAACCATCGCCATCGGTATCAATGTCTTCGAATCTAGATTCAACTCCAACTGGAATTTTAGCAAGATCTTCATTCGTAATACCAACACCAAACTGACGTAATGCTTGAAAAGCACTTGCTCCGTCTGCTAGATAAAACTTTTCAGTTGATCCTGTTGGTACATACCAAGCTTCTCCGTTTTCTTCTACCTGCAAAAGAATTCTTCCTTGAACACGAGTTGCTAGATTAATATCTAACTCAGTAAACCGTGCTTGTTCTTTTTCTAGAGTAGTTTGAATTCTAGATTCTGTAGATTCTGTAATGTGCTCACCCAAAACTTCTCCTGCTGGTTCTTTATCTTCTGGTGTAACTACTGGAATAATTGGGTCTTCTACAACAGCCGGCACGTCTTCTTCTGTATCTTCTGGGTCAGTTTCAACTTCAGGTTCCGGCTTGGGAGCTGGCGTTGAAGCAGCAGGAGGACTATAGCTTCCGCCAGATGGACCACCTGTTTGAACAATATTATCTTTTACAACAACTGTTCTTATTTTTTCTACAGCATTTCCTGCAGAATCTGTTGTGCTATAAGTAACTCTATATGTCCCTGCAACTTCGGTATCTACTTCGCCAGTAACTATTACCTCTAATTCCAATCCGAGTACCTCTGTGTCAAAAACATCAGAAACAGTATATCCAGATTCTTGGTATATTTCGGTAGTAAACATGTCCACTTCTTCTGATCCATTTAAAGTAATAACGGGAATAGTATCTTCGCCAGATGCGAAAACAAATTCATGCGTTTCTTTTACAGAATCGAGAGTATATTCACTTACTGGATCAACCGTTGTTTCATTATCTTGTATAATCGCCGCCTGATACCCTTCGTCTGCAGTAAGTGTAACAGTAAGAGTACTTCCGTAAGTTATATTTAATGTCTGTGCACCTGTATAAGAAAACGAATACGATGGCGCAAGAAATTCTTTTGCTGAATCAGACATTCCTTCTTCAAAAGGTCTTTGACCAGTAATAGCAATTGTTGCATTTTCTACTGCTGGAACAATGACGGGAATATTATGAGAGCTAATTGTCATTTCAGAGTCAAGATACCATATACCGGCGCTAACTACTCCAACTGTCTGTGTTGTATCTAGTCCTGTTGATGCGTCCCAATAATTACCAGATAGAGAGGCAGTTGTAGCTGAATCGTTATAGACTGCGATACTTTCGGTGTTGGAGAAAGCGTTTTGTGTAATTAAGAATTTAGTACTCGAATAATCACCACCAGAGCCAAGATAGAGAGCATTTTTATTATCTTTAAAAATATTACCAGTAATATTCGATGTTTTAGAAGCTACAAATCCATCTTTTATTACGACAGCTGCCGCACTATAGCCATTACTTGGATTTGTATCAACAGCATTACCTGTAAATGTATTTGTCAGTAAGTTAACATTACTAGAATCATCAGTTTCATTGCTTAATTCAAGAGCCTGAATACGAGCATCGATAACATTTCCAGATACAGCAGCACGAACAAACTCTAAGCTAAAAGCTGTTTTAGCAATAGTATCAACAGTATTATCAAAAACACCCACATACTCTGTTCCTCTCACGGTAATACCATTCGTAAACCCAGAAAGAACAGTGTTTCCACGAAAATTAACTCCGATCATTCGGTTATTTATATCACCTATAACACTACCAATTACTCCATCGTTTGCACTGTATAATCCAGCGGATGAATCGAAGGTATTTGTGTAAAAGTTAACTACATTAGAAACATTTTCTATGCTAAATGTGTTATAAAATGTATTTTCAGTTACTACTAAACTGTCGAAATTTGTATTTTCGTCTGTTGCAATAGAATACTGTGTTCCCTTAAGAATATTTCTTTGTAGCTTGGAATTTTCGGTTCCAGTTGTTACACCAAGCAAAACAGCGATTTCACCATTTAATGTAAAATCTTGAACTGTTGCACCTTGAGCAGAAAGCGTAATAGCGGCTCCAGTTTCTGGAGAAATTTCAGTTATATCAACACCATCAACTGCTTCTAATACAAGAGATTTATCAATTACGACATTTTCATTATAAACACCTTGTTTTACTTTAACAGTACCTTCTTCATTAACTTGCTCTATGGCTAACGAAATAGTCTGATACGGATTCTCTTCCGTACCATCAGCTAATTCGTTGTCTCCATCTGGAGAAACGTAAACTACAGCTTCGTCTGCAAAAACGGGACTAAAGGTTAAAAAAGTTAGCATTGTTCCTACAATTACTAAGAGCGATGCTACTATCTTTATTGTGCTAAGAATGGGGTTTTTCATACGAAAAATATGTTAATATATGACTCCATATAATAACATACTAACAAACATAAGTCAACCCCCTCTTTTGGCTTATTCTACACAAGACTTTCGATAAAATAGCCTATTCCATAGGCAAAAACTGCTGCAATAAGGCCTACAAATAGCATTTCTATGCCCGATTTTAGCCAATTTCCTTTTGTTATGAATACCCTGCTTGCTCCAATCCCAAACATGGCAACCGCAGTCATTACTATAGCTACGATAAAAGCAGAATCGCCTATCATTCCTAAGGTATACGGAATTAATGGCAAAAACCCGGCTATTACAAATGCAATAAACGTTGCAACGCCATTTTTAATGGCTTGGCTTGATTCTTCTTCTGGAATAAGCCCTAATTCCTCTACCATCATTTCTCTTACCCATTGTTTTTTATCTGATGTAATAACAGCTACAGCAGTTTCTAAATCAGCGCCTTTAAATCCCTTCTTTCTATAAATCTGCCTAATCTCTGCTTTTTCTTCTTCTGGGACATGCTCTACTTCCCATTCTTCCATTTTTTGTTCTCTGCGGACATAGTCTTCTTCGGATCTGGTTCCTAAATAATTGCCGATTGCCATGGAAAGGCCATCTGCAATTAAATTAGAAAACCCCAAAATTAAAACAACGGTTGGAGACAATCCGGCACCTGCTACCCCAGCTACAACTGCAAACGTAGTAATTATTCCGTCGTTTGCTCCGTATACTAAATCTTTAATATAGGTGCCGCCAGATTTTGAATGCAGCATTTCGTGAGCAATTTTATCCTTATGAGCTTTCTTAACATCTGCTATCTTTTTTTCAAGCTGATTTTTATCCATATTATTTTTTAATTTAAATCATCCAACTTCTCCACATCCCATAAAACGATGCGCTTAATAATCCAAAATCACGAGCAGCTATATCCCATTGCTCTAAAGAAAGAGACGAACCAACTATCGCTATTAAAAATACGACTGCAATACTAAACCCAAATCGCGTAAACCTCCACATAAGCATCATAAGCGCAACAGCGATTTCTAAGGCTCCTGCAATAAACAATAAATTTTCTTGGGATAATCCTGTTAGGCCAACAGCAAACTCTGGTACGAACGACATGTACACTTCTGGTTGCAAAAACGCCATCACTCCAAAGAAGCCAAATACAACAAAAAATCCAATCCGCAAAAAAATAAGTCTTAACATAATTACTCACTAAAAAGAGGTGGTCGCTCTTTCGATTTTTTTATAATTCTAAATGCTTTCTTTATATCATCGGTAACCATAAAAAAGTTAAGGTCTTCTGGATCTATCGCTTTATGATCCAACAAAACAGTTTCTTTTATCCAAGCAATAAGTGGGTTCCAATAGTCTTTACCAATAAGGATAATAGGAATCGGGTCCATTTTTTTTGTTTGTATAAGAGTAACTATCTCAAAAAACTCGTCGAGAGTGCCAAACCCACCAGGAAAATACACATACGCCTGAGCAGAATACGACAAAATAACTTTTCGGGTAAAAAAATAATGAAACCCCAATCCTCTCTTTACGTATTTGTTCATCCGCTGTTCGAACGGAAGCTGAATATTTAAACCTGCAGACCCACCTTTCCCTTTAGAGGCGCCTTTATTTGCAGCTTCCATAATTCCAGGGCCACCACCCGTAATAACATTAAACCCGGCTTTCGAAAGCTGTTCTGCCAGGCTTACTGCCTGCTGATAATGTTTAGAGGTTTTAGATGTTCGTGCAGAACCAAAAAAAGTTACGGTTCGCTTCATGTCTGTTAAAAATTCAAAGCCATCAACAAACTCTGCCATTATACGAAAAATTCGCCATGAAAAACCTGGAGCGTCTCTAGCATCTTGTTTCGCTTTTTTCTTTGCCATATTTATTTTTTGTATATGTTTTTAGAACAAATACACAATAAGTATATCGTATTCTTGTGTACACGTAAAACAATAACTAATCAATAAGACGTATGCTATACGTCGCTACAATGCACTACCTTTTTTTTGCGCTGTAGAGACGTATTGCATACGTCTTGTCTTAACTACCGCCTCTCCACTTTTAACGCAACAACGTCTCCAAATTTCAAGCCTTGTTTTACTTCTGCATAGGAATCTCCTATTGCTCCAAGTACTATTCTTTTATCTTTCGTCGATCCTGAATCAAAAACAGTAACAAATACGGTGTCTTTATCTTTTTTGATACCTGAAAGTGGCAGACGCAATACCCATTCTTTTAGTTCTTCTATTTTAATCGCCGAAATACTTCCTTCTTCTGTTTGCAATGTTTCTTGGGCGATTGTTTTTATTATAGGTCCAGCATCTACTGCTATAGTAGTGTACACAACCGCTGTAGTATCAACTAAAAAAAGCCCGTAAAAAACAAGGCTTAAAGCTATTCCTGCTGCACACCCCCATGCACCAACAGAGAGAGTATAATTATTTTTCATAACACTTTACTATACGTTTTCAGAAAATTTGAGTCAATAAAAACAACAGCCTCCGCAAGTTGGCAGATGGCGGACGATCCGGGATTTATAGTTTTTTTCTCGTCATCCAGCCTGCCCCGTCCGTAGTCTACTTGACGGAGTGACTGGGGAGGAGACTGCATGTCGACGAAGGATCTCTGCCTTTAGTGAAAGAAACCAGAGATTCTTCGCCTGATGCAGGCTCCCCGTCACAAGGACGGGGCGCGGCTGAATGACGAAAAAAGGCTTACATAAGCATAAATAAACGGCTCATCACATGAGCCGTTTATTTTATTGATGTTTTGCGTTGTCTTTGTGTTTTAGTCCCAATTGAGATAGTGCAAACCACCCCCAGTCACTTCGCCAAAGGCTTCCCAGACACTCTCAGAAAGAGGTCGACAGGTCGGATCGAACTGCCTTGTCCCCTCCTTTAGAAGGAGGGGTGACTCGAGCCTGCGGGTTGGCGAGGGTCGGGGTGGTGTTCAATTTTTCCTAACCAAAAATCTTCTCAAACCAAGATTTTTTCTTTACTTCTTTCTTAGGCTGTTTTACCTCCGATGATTGAATAGACGGCAAAGAACCGGTTGCTAACCCCTTAATTCTTTCTACTTCCTGGTCTAAAACCGGCCCAGAGTTCTCCGAAGTAGAAGCTTCTGTTCTATGGAGTGGGCGCAAGGCATCGAAATGAATGTCTATTGCCTGGCTACCAGGGGTTTCGTTTACAATATATAAATGGAATCTAGGATATCTCCCACTTCTATTAAGTTGCCGTATCCACGAATGTTTATTGCTTCTTCTATCAAAAATTTCCTTATAGCCTGCTCGCTTTAAAAAATACTGCATTGTTTCTGCTAGCGGGTGTTCGAATTGAAGTTTCATACATTAGGTTGATTCTTATCTTGTTGCTGCTTTTCTGGGCGTTGCTGACTACTATTTCTTCTTCCTCGCCCCCGCCCTCCCCTGGAAGATTGTTGAGATGAAGAAGAACCTTGTGAGGAAGACTTCTTTAAGGAATCGAGTGAGACCGAAGGCCCAGTATCTAACACAATACTCTCCGAGCGCTGGGCTGGCTCTGGTTCGTGCTTCTGTTTACTTTCAGGAGGTTTACTTTGCTCTGGTTCTTTGGGTGGATCTTTTTTCTCTTCAGATTCCTCGTTCTTCTTATTCTTGTATTCAGGGTAACACTCTTCACAATACACAGGCCTAGAAGGATCTGGTTTAAACGGAACGGTAGTCTGTTTTTTACAGGCATCGCACTCGGCTGGGAAATCTGAAGACTTATCACGTTTTGGTTTTGGTTCTTTTGGCGGTTCCGAACGAGAGGCATTAGCATTCATTCTTCCACCACCAGGGGCTGATGCGTCTATCCTTTCGGTTCCGTCTTCGGTAAGAACACCACTCCACCTCATAATTCTGTCTTCCACTTCAACACGAGAAGCAGCATATCGCTCTCGAGAGACTGCAACAATTTTATCTCTTTGCTGGGTTTCTTCTACGGGTAAAGGAGGCATGGTTGCAGCAGAAAAAGGCTCAGAAGAAACACCGTCTATCATCAACTTCATGTACACACTCCATTTTGGCAGATTAACCAAATCTACTTCTGTAAACACGGGCTCGAATTCTTTTACTAAAAAATCTGCATCTGTCGCACCAACCCGAAACACTGTAAGGGTTCCAACATTGCCAAATACTGCGGCCTGAACACTTTCTGATAGCTGTTCTATATATTGATGTGCAATAATTAAATTTAATCTATATTTCCTGGCTTCAGAAAGAATACTCGCAAATGAATCTGTCGCAAAATTTTGAAACTCGTCTACATATAAATAAAAATCTTTTCTCTCTTCTTCTGGCATGTCTACTCTGCTCATCGCTGCTAGTTGAACCTTGGTAATCATCATAGCCCCAAGCAAAGAAGAATTATCTTCTCCTACTCGGCCCTTCGAAAGATTTAATAACAAAACTTTCTTCTCATCCATAATATCTCTCATATCTATAGTAGATTTTACTTGACCTACAATATTTCGAATAATACTAGAAGACAAAAACTGCCCGACTTTATTTTGAATCGGCGCAATTGCCTCTGTCTGAAACTTATCAGGATATTTTGAATACTCTTCTACCCAAAAGGCACGCACCACTGGGTCGTCTATATGAGAAATAACCTTTTTTCTATACGCTTTATCGGTAAGCATTCTCATAATTCCAAGAAGCGTACTTCCGGGATAATCCATTAATGCTAACACCGCATTTCGTAAAACATACTCTAACCGAGGCCCCCATGAATCTGCCCAAATTTTCTTAAACACCCCAATAAGACCAGATGCCACCAAATGTTTTTGCTGGTCGTCGACACTTTCTAAAACATTAAATGCAATCGGAAAATCTTGGTCTGCTGGGTTAAAATAAATAGTATCGTTTACTCGATGAGAGGGTATATAATATAATACTTTCTCTACTAAATCTCCATGCGGGTCAACAACACACACTCCACGACCAGCCATAATATCTGCAATAATCATATTCTCGAGCACGGTCGACTTACCCATTCCTGTTTTTCCAATTAAATACATATGACGACGTCTGTCGTCTGTTTTAATCCCAAAACGAACATTCCTATTGCGAAAGTTCGTCTGAGCAAACAAAACAAGGTCTGATGGTTTATTAAGAGGTTTTTCCATATTAAGTATTTTCTACAGGAATTTCTGTTGGTGGAGGAGCCTTCGCAGCCGCCGTTTGAATAGGCCTTACACCTTGAGTGCCTCCTTCAATAGGAAGTGCAGTAGGCGGTTCTGAGCGTTTCGAAGCAACTTGTCCAACCAAAGGCGCTCGAATATCTTGTGTTGGAAAATGCCATAGCGTTGCCAATTCTTCTATATTAAACACCGATCCATTTGCTCCGGCAGTATTTTCTCTTATTTTATAATTTTTAACAATCTTTCTTTTTCGAATTTTAGTACGATAGCGCGTCATAAAGTAGTCTGTCGAGGTTTTGGTTCGCGTATTCCTACTAAGTGCATTCATGTCTGAAGCGAATTGTTTAAAATATCCATGAAAATGAGTAACAAAACGTTGAATATTAAACACTTCGTCTTTCGCCCAATAGATAGCTCGAATTCTTGTCTGAAAAGCTACCTTCGAAATTTTCATCTCGATTGCCTTAACTTGGTTTTTTTCTCCTTCTGTCATGTGTTGCATCATGGTTGGCCATCTGTTTTCTTCGTCTCGTGCGCCTTCTGCTAGCCCAAGAATTTCTTGGCCCACAATTTCTCTCGACACAGCATGCAATGGTGCAAATACTTTTTCTACTACTTCCAATGTTTTGTCTTTATCTTTAGGAAGATCACGTTCGATAAGTTTATTAATTTCCCCCATCGCTTTTTTTTGCCAGCCAGGAGGTGAAGGGGTTATAACAAACTGAAGCCAAAATTGTTCACCACGTTGAAGTGACGAAAGCATTTCTAAAAACTGAGCTACTGGGTCTATAAAATACCTATCACCAAATTGGTGTTCAAAATCTATCCATGTTTTTATTGGATAATAATCCGGGTTATCTACCAGTTCGTATTCTGTTCCCCAAATACTCCAGCCTTCTTCGTTTGGAAATTCGGCTGGTAAATCTTTTGTGTAGTCTTCTACTTCTGTTATTTCTGCATCTGGAAAATGAGCATAAATCCCAGATTCAACATTCTGGCGATATCTTTCTTCTACGCGAGCAATATATTGAATATAGCCATCGATACTCACGATTTCAAGACTGTGCTTAATTTGAAACATTCCATGCCACCATTCTTCCCATTTGGTAATATTTCTTTTGGTTCCAGAAAGAAGCGACAAAAAACTCTCCATCGCTACCAGTGATTGATCGTTATCTCTTGGAACATCTATTGCAAGCACCACATACTTAAGCGTTCCAGCCCATCGTACCTGTCGCCAATAGAGCCAGGTTTCTTTAAGCCCCCATGTTAAAGCAAGCACAAAAGGAAGCCATCCTCCGATAAGAAGAAGCCTCCACATAACAATATATGGATGATAATTTCCAAGTTCAAGCCAGAACGAAAGGTCTATTTCCACAGAAATACAAATGTATAATGATACTAAGCAAGAATATGACTAAAAAGATTCCACGCCAAGGGCAGTGATCTTTATATCATTCTCATATCCACCTATCAATTACCGTGTATTATACCATGATGACGGCAATTACAAAAGACCGCGATTGCGGTCTTTTGTATATAATTTCGATTATTATGCTGTTTGGGCTACTTTTTCTTTCTTGGAATACTTGCCGTCTTTTGTTCTATTAAATCTTGATTTATCGGTAAGTGCTAAGTAGATTGTTCCGCGTTTTACAAACCGCTTTTTTAATACTCTGTCTATAATTTCGTCTCGTGTAAGTGGCAACCCATCTACTTCAAGTACTCGGTCGATAACATCGGAAACAACACCTGGTTCGAATCCCCATTCTTTTAACGCATACATTCCTCTACCAACAAGCACATATCTGTCGTCTAAGATAAGCTCGTTATGAACAGTTGGAGCATGAGCTTTCTTGTGGTCGAAACTGTAATCGTTAATCTTTTCGGTAATTTCTCTGTAATGAAGTGGTTTTTCGTACTGCTGAAGTACTAAGAAAATTTTATCTCCCATTCGTTTTGGTGTAATTGTTTTCCATGTTACTAATCCCCATTGCTCGAATGGATTTTTGTTAAACTGTTTTCCAAGGTTAAGATGAGCAAGAATAACCGTCTGATTTAATTTATCTTTATTTGCTGTGTAAAACGCTTGCTCCTGTAACTGAGTTGTAATATCTTCGTGAGTTAACGGAGATTTTGTATTCGTAAAAATAGATGCCAATTCAGCAATATGGTTGCCAGGGAATTCTGTATCTGAGTGAGAAAGTCTCCAACTAGAGTTAAAAATATCGTCTTCTTTTACTTCTACAATATCGTTGCTTTCGAGTGCTTTTAAGAAAAACAAAACATGTGCATCTTCTGGGCTGGTTTCTGAAAGATGAGAAAGAAGCTCCGAAATAAGGTGATTCTCTTCCATAATTCCACCATGCACAGAAATAATCTGCCCAATATTTTTAGACATTTTTTGTGATACTCCTTTAAATGAGTCGGACTGTCTAAGATGTCTGAGTGCTGCGTTTTCGATCTGTCGAACTCGTTCTCGAGTTACACTAAAAGACGAACCAATAGATTCGAGTGTTTCTTTCTTTTTACCAGAAAGTCCATACCGACGAGCAATCACTTCTTGTTCTCTTTCGTTAATTTCGGAAAGAAGTGTTTTTAAAACAGTTGAAGGCACAAAATCGGCCTGCTGTTTGGCTTGTTCGGTCTCTAAAACGGTGTCCAAAAGGGTATCTGTTTGCTTTTCTGCCATAAGAAGAAGATTGACAAGCTCCTCTTAAATAATGAATAACATTAAGACTATACAAAAAGATAACGATATTGTCAAGCATTTTCCTAAAAAACCAATTTTAGGCCTATTTATTAGCAAATTTTCTTATTTTAAAAATAAGACTCCAATTTTTTTTTAAAAAAAGAAGCTGACGATTGGGGTGTCGTCGGCCTCGTAAGGAATGTGCATTCTTAACTTAGTTACCCCTAAGAATACAGCTCTTAAGCGATGGTTGAAAGAAGGCAAAATGCCCACTAATCGCCATTACTTCCTTACTACGCGCACATTAACACAGCTCTAAAAAATTGTCAACCTCAATTTACACTCCATCACCTTTTAACTCCTCGAGCGCTTTTTTTGTCTTTTTTGAGAGCTTTTTAGGCACCTCTACATGCACCACAACAAAGTGATCTCCCCGGCCCCTTCCATGTACATCTGGGACTCCTTTATTTTTTAGTTTAAAAATTTTGCCCGATTCCGTAGCTGAAGGAATCTTTAATTCCACGTCACCATCAACTGTAGGAACATCTATTGCGCCACCTTTTATAAACAAGGAAAACGGCGCACGAATATTCGAAAAAATATCGTTACCTCTTCTTTCAAAATCTTTATGTGCCTGAACACGTACTTTTATATATAAATCGCCAGCTTGCCCACCCTCTGGGGCTGCTCCACCTTGGGCCGAAAGTCGGATAGACTCGCCATCGTTAATCCCTCGGGGAAGAGTTACTTCTAAATCTCTGCCATCTACATTTACTGTTTTGCTTATACCTTTCACGGCATCCATAAAAGATATGGCAACCGACATTTGATAATCTTGGCCTTTTCTTGGTCTACCTCCGCCAAAAAACTCCCCAAACAAATCTCCTAAATCTTCAAAATTAATATTTGCATTCTGAAACCCGCCCTGTCCGCCAAAACCTTGCCAGTTAAATCCTCCGCCTCCAGGTGCTCCTTGCCCACCATTAAATGCAGCATCACCAAACTGGTCATACTGTTTTCGTTTTTTCTCGTCTCCAAGAATGCTATAGGCTTCGCTTATTTCTTTAAATTTTGCCTCATCTCCACTTTCTTTATCTGGATGATGCTGATGGGCAAGTTTTCTATACGCCTTTTTTAACTCGTCTTGAGAAATTCCTTTATCTACTCCTAATGTTTGATAATAATCTTTTGACATAACCGTTACAATTTCTAATTACTCTAATTTCTAATTGCACTAATCAATCACCAATCACCCAAACCCCAATAACACATATACTTTGGTGTATTGTTCATTGGCTATTGGGATTTGATTAGAAATTAGTGCAATTAGAGTAATTAGAAATTTGATTGTTCTCTTACTCTGCCTTAAAACCCATCTCTTGTTCGCCGGATGGTTTTTGAGCTACCTTAATTTCGCCAAACTGATCTTCGTACTTTTTAAGATTCTCTTCTAATGCCGAAATCATCCGCTTTAAATGCCCAGGACTTACAATAATTCTTGAATTTACTATCCCCTGAGGTGGATACAAGTTCATATAGTCTATCACAAACTCCTCTTGGGTATGAGAGATTTGCATAGAGTTAGCATAAACCCCCTTCAAAATTTCGTCTGGAATCTTTATTTGCACTTGCTGCTGTTGTTGATTACTCATATATTCTATTGACAATTAAGTATTATTTTAGTATATTGTTCTTGCGATCATATAGACCACCGAGGGGACTCCCGTATGCCTACGATAGAATGGTACATCATCATCGCGACCTTGTACGCAGTCCTATTCGTGATCTCGACAGCGTACTTCTCGGTAAGGATCAAAGCTGCACAGCAGTGGATATCCTTGAGTACGCTGGCACTGCGAATCGGGCAATGCTCGTCCCTGACAAGCGCGGTAGTATTCACATGCGCCGCTGTCGTCTTTCGGATAGGGACGGTAATCCCGATACCTATCCTCAACAACCTCCCAGCGCTGCTCAAATAGCAGTCTGTAACGCGAAAGCATCTCCAAGGCGTGCTTTTCTCGCCCGTCCTCCGCCGTCTACTTACGAGACCGCGGAGATTTCTTTTTCCACTATTTTTTCTCTGTAAACTCTGCTTCTACTGGTTCGTCTTTCTTTTGCTCTTCTCCTTGTCCTTCTGCTGTCTTCTGGTCAGTGTTATCCTTATTGTCATCGTTCTGTGTATACAGCTTCTCTCCAATCTTCTGAATTTCTTCGCTTAATTCTTCTGAAGCTTTCTTTAGTGCTTCTACGTCTTTTCCATCTTTCACACCTTTTAATGCCTCCATCTTTTCTATAATTGGTTTTCTCTCTTCTTCGGTTACTTTATCGCCAGCATCTTTTAAGGCTTTTTCTGTAGTGTGGATTAACGTGTCTGCCAAGTTCTGAAGCTCTATCAACTCTTTCTTTTTCTTATCTTCTTCTGCGTGATCCTCGGCATCTTTCTTCATTTTCTCTACTTCGTCTTCAGATAATCCGGTAGATCCAGAAATCGTAATTTTCTGTTCTTTATTGGTTGCTTTATCTACCGCTTTAACATTTAAAATTCCGTTTGCGTCGATATCGTAGGTAACTTCTACTTGAGGAACACCACGTGGAGCTGGCGGAATACCGTCTAACATAAATCGCCCAAGTTGTTTATTGTCTTCTGCCATCTCGCGTTCACCTTGATATACTTTAATCTCTACTGAAGGTTGATTATCTGCAGCAGTAGAAAAGATTTGAGATTTAGAGGTAGGGATAGTCGCGTTTCTTTCGATTAACCGAGTCATTACTCCACCCATTGTCTCTATTCCTAATGAAAGAGGTGTTACGTCTAACAATAGAACGTCTTTTACATCTCCCTGCAAAACACCAGCCTGAACAGCTGCACCCATAGCAACAACTTCGTCTGGGTTTACTCCGGTGTGTGGTTTCTTGCCAAAGAATTCTTCTACTTTTTGCTGCACCAATGGCATTCGTGTCTGACCACCCACCAATACTATTTCTTTAATATCGCCTTTTTCTACGCTTGCATCTGCAAGTGCTTTTTTAAGTGGTTCGAATGTTTTTTCTACCAACGGACCAACCAAATCTTCGAGCTTTGCTCTGGTTAATGTCATTACCATGTGTTTTGGGCCATCGTCGCCGCTGGTAATAAACGGTTGGTTAATTTCTGTTTGCTGGGCAGTTGAAAGCTCTATCTTTGCTTTCTCTGCAGATTCTTTTACCCGTTGAAGAGCAAGTGGATCTTTGGAAAGATCTACTCCTTCTTGGTTTTCGAACTCTTTTAATATCCAGTTAATAATTTCTGTATCAAAATCATCTCCACCTAAATGAGTGTCTCCGTTGGTTGCTTTAACTTCTACAGTATCTTCAGAAACTTCTAGAATAGAAATGTCAAACGTTCCGCCACCCAAATCGTAGACAGCAATTTTTTCGTCTTTCTTTGCTTCGAATCCATATGCCAATGCTGCTGCTGTAGGTTCGTTTATAATTCGTTTTACATTCAAACCTGCAATTTCACCTGCTTCTTTGGTTGCTTTTCTTTCAGAGTCATCGAAATATGCTGGAACGGTAATTACAGCATCGGTAATTGTTTCTCCAGTCTTACTTTCGGCATCTGATTTCATTTTTGCCAAAATCATTGCAGAAATTTCCTGCGGAGTATGCTCTTTACCGTTCATTTCTACTTTTACGTTGTTCCCAGATTTCACGAGCTTGTACGGCAATGTTTTTACAGCATCCTGAACCTCGGCATCTTCGAAACGTCGTCCGATAAGACGTTTAATAGAATACAAGGTATTTTCTGGGTTGGTAACAGCCTGACGTTTTGCTGCCGCACCAACTAATCGTTCGCCATTTTTGTTAATAGCAACAACCGAAGGAGTAGTGCGATTTCCTTCTGCGTTTTCGAGGACCTTTGGTTGGCCGCCCTCTATAATAGCCATACACGAGTTGGTTGTACCCAAATCGATTCCTAATATTTTAGACATATAGTTATATTAATTAGTAGTTAGAATCTAGAGGCTAGAATTAAGAAACCTATCTCTATTCTAGCGTTCAGACGCGAACTGCCTGTCATCGCGAGAAGGCTGCAGGCCGACGCGGCGATCTCGTGAGCTTGAGATTGCTTCGGCTCGAGGCCTCGCAATGACAGTTATTATTATTTCTTCTTGGCTTTACTCCCGACCACCACCTGAGCTGGACGGATAACCTTTTCACCTCGAATATATCCCTTCTTTACAACTTTGATAACCTTCCCTTCCATCTTATCGTTCTCTTCCTGGCTTAATGCTTCATGCTTTTCCGGATCAAACTCATCTCCTTTTTTTCCAAAACTTTCTAATCCTTGTCTTCCACAAAAATCATCGAGCTGTTTTTTTATGTGCTCTATCCCTGTAATCCAGCTTTCCTTTTTTTGATCTTTTGGAATGTGTTTTAATCCTTCCTCGAAATGATCTATAATCGGCAATATTTCTTCTAATATATCCTGCTTAGCGTACGCAGCGTATTTAGATCTATTCTCTTCCATTTCTTTTTGAAGGTTTACGTAATCTGCTTGAGCTCGTTGCCAGCCAGCTAGGTATTTGTCTCGTTCTGCTAAAATTTCTTTTGGTGATTTCTTTTTTTGTACCATATTTATGTATCTAAAATGTGTGATAATGTCGTCATAATATCTCTATTTTTTTTGTAATCCATTCGGGTGAGCCCGAATAAGGCTATCATCCCAAGTCCAGATTCAAACATAACTGGAATAACTATCATACTGCAGTAGACCGATAAACCACCTTGCTCGCCTACCAACACCTTTACGGTTTGGAATCTTCTTTGAAGGATATTTAAACTTACTCCGTCTAAGTGATTAAGAAACTGAGAAATATCTTCTAAAAATTCTGGGTTAACAAGTTCTGGCTTAGAAAGTAAATTAGAGATTCCAGTATAGTAAAGGTCGTCTTCTGCAAAGCTTACCATCACGCTTTCGCCTGTTTGATCTGCAACCTCTTTTACTAACTGTTTAATACGAATCCGTTCGTTTCCTTCTTTTGCAATCTGTTTAAATTTATCCGCCAACGATTCATTCGATGTTTGGGCGTGAGACAACTGCTCTACATAATATTTATACGCTTGAGTAGTTGGAACCCTACCAGCAGATGTGTGCGGTTGAGAAATGTATCCCAACTCTTCTAAAGCTGCCATCTCGTTTCTGATAGTTGCAGACGAAAGACTAGGTAAATATTTTTCTACCATTACTTTTGATCCTACTGGCTGAGCAGTATGGATGTATTCCTCCAAAACATTCGAAAGAATAATTTTTTGACGATCTGTCAACATACAACCTACTGTCATTGCGCTGGCCCCGTACCGAATGGTACTGGGGAGCCATGCGAAGCAATCTCAGCAGAGATCGCCGCGTCTCCGCTTATGCAGCGGATACTCGCGATGACAAAACTTTATTCTGACGCTTCGAGAAATTAGCACTCACTATTATAGAGTGCTAAAAAATCATTGTCAAGCCCATCCGAAGCCAGGCGCAGGAGGGTCAAGGGTTTATACAATCAAAGAGGAAAAATTGGTACTTCTTTATGTCTAGGTCGATTTTTTCTAAATGAAATGACGCTCCGGGGGTAAGCCGAAGCGTCGAGTTAAAGTTAGCAGACGGACAACACTCTGGACTGAAGTTAAGCCGAGATTAGTCGTGCTTATTCTTCATCAAGGTATGTCGTGAAAATGGCGGGAAAGCCGATGAAACAGAGCCAGCGGTTGAGTTGTGAGTATAATCCGACCACCCAGTCCCTCCTCTTCATCCGTTGCCGAAAGAGCAACCTGCCATGGAGCGATAAGCCCTAACACAGAAGGCAACCAAGAGGGCTCTTCTCCGAGAGGAAGCTGCGTCACTAGTTCCACAGGGAACAAGTCTTTTTCCAGGTGAGCCTCTTCCCCGACGTATATGTGCCACGTGCATCTTTCAGCGCCGCCCCCAGGCCGAATCGCCAGAACCATCCGAGGTAGCGGCGACATCACGGTCATCACATTCGAGCACACAACCCCAACCATCCCGAGGCTTTCGTCGGCAGCCTTTGCGCACAGCCGCATTTGCCACAGGGGATCGGTTTCGACCACGAACAGTGCAGCGTCGAAACCCTTTATGACTTCGCAGGCCGAGGCGAACACATCCTCTTCCGTAAGTCCACTCAGCACAGCTCGAGCTGTGAATCCGTCAGGACAAAGTTCTCTCGCCCCAACGTACAGACGACACACAGGTCCATCTTCATTCACAGCCCACACGGGATCTTGGTGCAGATCAAGCGTTCCTGACATCTTGTAACTCCCTCCGAGTTAGATGACGCAACAATACAAAACAACCTCCTAAATGTCAATAATCCCACCGCTCATTTCACTAAAAAATAAACGGCTCATGCTATGAGCCGTTTATTTTCGCTACGTTAAGCCTTAAACACAAAAACACCGCATGATTAGCGGTGCAATTAAATAACGAATTAGTGAAACCTCCCCCCACCCCTTCCTTCGCAAGGAGGGGAAAATAAAATACTCTCTAGTACACGACGTTAGAACTCTATTAAATTTCATTAATCAGGAAATTCACGATTGATCTAGAGAAAAATTGCTACAGGTATCCACAACAAATAATAGAAAAAATAAAAAGGATTTTGAAACAGCAAAAAAGAAATCACCCCTATAGTGATCAAAGAAATAGAAATAATTAATGAACTACGAGCTAGCTTTTTCCCTTTTTGTTGAAATCCTCTTCTTTCCTCTGCTAATTCTGACAGCGATCTATATCCTAGCACCATACCAGCTAGAGGGAAAAGGAACGCTAGATATTGCCCCATACCCATAAAAGCAAAGAGAGCTATCGCGGGAAAAAATAAAAGAGTATATACAAAAGAATGAACAGCTTTTTTATTCGTCACCACACCAGTGATTTTCTTTTTTTCTGTGTCTTTAATATTTACATCTTTCTGCGCCATAGAAAATAAATTAATATATTAAATTCAGTATATCATCAAAACAAAAACACCGCATGGCTAGCGGTGCGACCTCCCCCCCCCCTGCCAAAGCCTAGCATGGCGGGTAGGCCTACCCCATCCTTCGTAAGGAGGGGAGAAGAAATACTCACTCCTACACGAGGCTAGAACTAATCTCTTTGAAATACTAAAACACTATAGACTTTTATACATGTCGCTTCTATGTTTAATAGATAATATCAACAAAATTTTTACTGTGCCCTTATTGTTTACATCAAACAAAACTCGGTAATCCCCTATTCGAAATCTATACTCTCCATAAGCTGGATGCGTAAGCTTTTTAGCATACACTAAAGGATTTTTCTGTGTAATAAAAAATGCTAACTTTTTAACAATCCTTTGTGCACTTTTTTGGTCAAGAGATTTTAAATGCTTTACAGCTGTTCGTGTATACGTAAGCTGCCATTTCATAAACCAAGCATTTTACATACCTCCTGATGTGAATACGTTTCCCCTGCTGCAACTTCTTTGCGTGATTTTGAAATCTCTTTTGCAAGTTCTTCTAATACAAAATTATCTCCCATAAGGGGATTAACTTCAAGAACTGGAGTAGAACGATGCATTACTATATATCGGATATTTTCTTTCCGAGCTTTTTTCCAATAACGCGTCATATTATCTCGAAATTCTTTTACCCCAACTATTTTTGTAGTCATAGATATAAAATTAAATGTGCTTAAAGTGTACACTAAAAACACCATTCTCACAAGTACAATAAAAACACCGCATGGTTAGCGGTGAAATTAAATAACAAATTTGTGAAACCTCCCCCCGCCTACCGAGGCCTGGCATTGGCGGGCAGGCCCTACCCCCTCCTTCGCAAGGAGGGGAGAAAAAATACTCCCTAGTACACGACGTTAAAACTAATTAAAGATTATAGAAGCAACAATCGCTCGAAGAGTAGCGTTCACTCCAATTTCATGAGAATCACATTCGTTGTAAAAAACTTCAAACGCACCAGTCACTAAATCAAAACCATCAGCAGTTTCAACTCCGTCTACAGCAATATGAGTAGTCGTACAATCACCATTGTTTGTTACACTCTTTATTCCCGAAAGTTCATTGAATGTAATAGGTGTTATAGTGCTATTATTAGACTTGCGATAATTAATCAGCCAATCAGCAGTGCTATTTGGCTTATGGACAATCGTCAATATATAGTCCTCCCCTGTTTGTTTTAAACGATGCCCAGATCCAGCATCGGAATCTTCACTAGTCATCCCGTACAACTCAGAGTATTCTTCATATTCCCAATTAGACGGATGTGAAAAACGATATCCAGGCTCAGCTCTTCCGTACGCTAAACTAAGTTTAAAAGCTTCCCCGGGTACTTCTACTCCATATTCATAATTATCTATAACCGAAGCAGTTTGAGTACTAATAAAGCCAAAGAACAAACCATAAGAGAAAACAGCTATGCGAGGAAGGAGGTCACCTTCAGCATAATCAAATTCACTTCTCACACTTTCAGCATATCGACCTTCAATAATCTTCCATTCAATCTCAGGTTCTTCAGGATCTGAATTTGTTCCAAGATCTTTTAATGTTTCACTTACTTCCACGTTTCCATACGCAGAAACTCTAAGAATCTTATAGGTATCTTTTGTTATCCATAACCTTGTTAAACTATCCTCAGAACTTTTATCTATAAATTCAATAATAACAACAGGCACTCCTCTATACGTTGTTTCTTCTTTTATAGTTATAGTTTGCTTTTCTTCTCGTAAAAGACTAAGAAAAGGAATCAAACTTAAAAATTCAGATACTGAAGAACCGCCTTCACTTTCGTATCCAATTTTGTCTGGTGAATGAAAATAAATATTAAACGGCTGGGCACTTGCTTTTGTCTGTGAAATATCAACATCTGCAATTTCTACAATATCATCAATTGTTATTCCAGCTTCCCCAGGAAGTCCTTTAGGGGGGTGTTCTACTGGATAGCCAGTTGCTTTATAGGTTGTAATATCTTTATAATGGTTCCAAACTCTATCTAATACGACTTGTCCATCTCCAACTGGAATGTCTCCCTCCGGAATCGAAACCTGAGAAACGTTCAAATTTTTGCCGAAATTATATTCGTTAATGCCCAACCCCAAAGATCGCATAACATCGAAGGCTGCTTCTGGGGTTCCAAGGTAGTGTCTTTTATAATCCTTGGTATCTATATACCAAGCTTCTCCATTTCTCTCTACCTGAAGAAATATTTTCCCCGCTTGAGCTTGAGCAAACTCCATATCATACTTCATTTTTCCAGGCCCGTTTGGATTATACCCACTATAGACTTCCGCATAATCACCATAGCCATCTCCGTCTGTATCGCCTGCCAACACCATTGTGCCCAAAGCTATCTCTAAATTATCTGGCAAATCGTCACCGTCGGTATCTGTACCAGAAAAAGTTTCAGGAAAACCAAATGGAATTCTTTCTAAATTAGCATTAGTTATGCCAACCCCCTCTGCGCGTAAAAGAGAAAAAGCGTCTTCTGGACGGCCAAGATAAATAGCTTCTCGAAATTTTTGAGGATTCACATAATACGCCTCACCATTCTTCTCTACACGTAAAACAATTTTTCCTTTAAGGTCAAAATAGGTTGTTGGTCCAGCAGAAACTGATCCTACAATTACAAGCACTCCTAGAGTAAGTAACGAAAACAGTATTTTTTTCATATTTATTTTTAATTTAAATACCTTTTTATTATATCACTCTTTACTTCTTTTATCATCAAACCAAAAACACCGCATGCTTGGCGGTGAAATTGGCTTTACTCCCTCGTACACGACGTTCGAACTATTGACATAATTACTACACAAAAAACTTGACAAGCCCAGAAAAAAATGATATAGTACAAGCAAACCACCAGGAGAGCACCATGTTCGAGACTATCAATCTCGATTCGTGCAACGTCCGACGAGACCTCAGCACCGGCGATGCATTGAGCGCAGCTGGAATAACCCCGCCTCCGCGAAACGCTGACATCCGATTCGGAGGGCACAGGTGGCGACTTCCGGCCGGAATCAGAGACTACCCCACCAGCAGCCAAGCCTACGAGTCGCCACACGAAATTCGGGAAGACCTCAGGGACGATGCGGTCGTGGAGTGTTGGGACCACGCTGTGAGGATCGCCCCTCACCCCCCAGGGCATACTCAGTGGCCCTACCGTCATGGCCAGGCCCATCTCCCGTACTGCCACGGTTGGAAGCAAACGCACCAGCCAGAAAGGACCAACTGTCGTGCGGTCCTCGTCATCCCGACCAGTGACTGCGAGTGGGATGAGCTACGAGAATTCATGCTCGCCCACAATCTCCAGCCCGCAACGTTTTACGAACACGTTGCAGCGGCAGGCGTCCTTCCTGAGCGCATGACAAATACGGTTGTTGTGCCATTCACGGGGCACACATCCCCGGGATCTCGCGCATGTGTTGGAGTGTGCACCATTCTCAACGGCGTGATGTACTGGCAAGAAGGCCCTGCGGGATTGCGCACATACCCACGAACAGCCTTCACGGCAGTCAGCGCGGCTGCGTAGCACCCCCTCAGACACCTCTTAACTCATACAGGCGCTTCAAGAGAAGCACGACGACCCGCCTCAAAGTGGTCGTTTTTCGTTTCTGATAAAACAAAAACACCGCTTAGTCAGCGGTATTTTATCATACTCGATCTATCACAATCTCCAACTAATATCTGAGTTCTTTTCTATTTTAAACAATCGCTCTAATTCTTCTTTAACATTTGCAATATCTTCTTCATTAAGAGGTTTATACTCTTCTTTGTGGCCAGGGATAATAGGTTCTCCATATTTCTGCATTACGGAATTTTCAGCCCTACAATAAAGATGAACATGTAACTGCGGTTTCCAGTTTCCGTTATCTTGATAATTTATTCTTCCAATATCAACTCCAGCTTTTTTCATGGCAAGCCTCATTGCTTCTCCAGATATTACAGTAAACCTCATTAGCTCTATTGCTTGTTCTGGAGTTAATTTACTTCTGTCTTCTACTTCCACTTTAGGAGAAATCTTGACATGCCCCCCTTCGAGTCTATCAATTTCAGGCTTTTCATGTGACTCCAGTATAAAATTTTCTGTTTCGTAAATTGTGGCCATATTATTTATATTTAATTCATAATAAATTTACCTTAAAACTATCAATTCAAGCAACTCAGTTCGAATGTCTCCTAGAGGGTAACCAAAAACACCGCATGGTTAGCGGTGAAATTGATTTTACTCCCTAGTACACGACGTTAGAACTGTAATTGTTTAGTATTACTGGTAAAAATCTGATTCATCTGTTGAATTATCCTCGATTAAAGTGACTTCCCCTTTCTCTAAATAAATATTCCATATTCTCTCAAGAACGACCCCAGCATCCCCTCCGACTGAGGTAAATTGTACATTCTCTTTGTCTAAAAATTTCATAGAAGAAATATCTAGGCCATCACCCACTCCAGCCCATTTTCCAATAAAAGAGATTTTACTTTGTTCTCCATAACCTTTATCCAGAAAAAAATAACAATTAGGGGCGGCCCAATATGCACCACAAGAACGAGCAAGTGTTGAGCGCTCTGCGGCAACTATTAAATAAGAGGATGACGGACCAGGCACGACTTCAATCACTGTATAGCTGGAATTAATAAAATCATCCACAATTTCTACTTCTTCGCCCTCTTGAGAATTTTCTAGTTTTTGGCTTTCTAGAGTATTATACTTATCTTGAAGCACAGTAATCTCACCCTGAAGAAATGCAGCATGTTTCTCTGATCTTTCTTCTAAAATTCTTAAATTAAAATTTCCCCAAAAATAAACTCCGCCTCCAACTATAAGAGCAACTGCAATAGTAGTTAAAATAATAACGCTATATTTTCCCAAATTCATATAATATTTATAGTAATAATATCTAAATACAAACTACTAAGTTATTTGTATTTCGTCAACACTAAAATCAAAAACACCGCATGGTTAGCGGTGATTTCGTCATACTCCCTGGTACACGATGTTAGAACTAATCTCTCCAGATCTCATTTTCTAAAATTACTTTCTTCAAGCCCAGACTGACGTAAAATAGATCGAAAGGTTCCATAACGAATTTCTTTTCCATGAATTGGGATAATAACAGTCAATGGAGGCCTCCCGTGATTCCGATATTTTGCATGACTTCCAGTCTGTGAAACAAAAAAGAAGCCCCTGCTTTTTAGGACTTTCAACACAATTCTAAGTGGATACGGACGAGGCATGCTATAGGGTTACAGAGGCAATAGTTGCATTTCTTGCTCTTTGAGTTTTCTTTGGCAGCGGCATATCTTCAAAATATAAAACCAACGCATCTTGCAACATGCTAAGTGCTTCTTTTCTGGTTTTACCAAAACTCGAAACATCCACATCTAAACATTGGGATATATAATACTCCCCTTCCTTCCAAACAACGGATTTTAGATCTAAATCTTTGTCTTTTTTCATATATATTATTATTTTATATCTTACCCAAATATTGGTCAACCATAAAACTCATCGCCTCTATTCATTTCTATAACCTCCCTATAATCTATGAATGAGCGGTGAAATTAAGGAGCAAATCAGAGCCCCCCTCCTTCGCAAGGAGAAAAAATACTCCCTCGTACACGACGTTAGAACAAATTTATGCCTATACTCTATTTAGTAAACTGGATACTATTATAAAAATCGAAAAATCTTTCATCCTCCCTTGCTCCATTTCCAATAACAAATAATCTTCCATCATTCTCTTTATATACTTTTTTAGATATCCAACCTTCTACTTTCTTCGTAGTTACCGTTACTACTGTCCCAGTGAGTCCTTCGCTCGACCAATGTTCTGTTCTTGTTTCTTTTCTATCATCCCACTGTATACCGGCTTTCGCAATAATTTCTTCCATCTCTTCCGGGGCGTGGACTGAAACTCCAAAAATATACCCACCTGACCTTGATTCTGGCGTACCAAAATTCACTGCATTGTCAAACTCAAGATATTCCCAATCCATTGGATATTTAATTGTGAATCCTAACGTCTCATTTGTATAATTTTTCCATTCTTTTAGTGATGAATCCAATGGATATGGCAATGTCGGGTTTAACTCATCACCCATGGGGAAATGTGCTACAGGAGTCTTTGGCACAAAGAGGGGCACTACAAACAAGAAAAGCACCAATAGAATGGGAATAAGCATTCCAATTATTGAGGACACTTTCCCTTTCTGCAAAGGATTCTTTTTTATCTGAAAGAGAGCAACAAATCCGAACAAAAAACCCAACGCCAGTAAAATCAAAGAAAAAACAAACATTACCAGAGAACTTTCTGATAAATTCAAGACTATTAAAAATTGAACAAAAACTAAAGGAACAAAAAATATCATCAGCATCAAAATACCGAATTCTGTTTTTCCAAATATTTGTTCTTTTTTCTGCGGATTCTTTTTTGTCTGAGAGAACGCAACAAGGGCAATTATCAATGCTAGTGTTGCTAGACCTGCAATAATTAGTTTCAAGGCATATTCTTCTAAACCAAAAAGTTCGGTAACAATAAGAGCGGCAAAAAACACAACGGAGAAGGAAGAGACTAGAGAAATAATAGCAAATTTATTTATCCGAGATTTAGGAACCTTTGAGCTGATCGGATTTTTCCCAATTGAATTATTCTGAGCCATAAAAAATAAGTTAATATATTAAATTTAATATACCACGAAAACACAGTGCAAAACATAACACAATTTTTTGCATGAATTATTATTATCACTGACAAATATATAACGAATAACATAGCAAAAAGTAACACAAAAACACCGCATGGTTAGCGGTGCATTTGATATTTTTACTCCCTAGTACACGATGTTAGAACTAAAATTACCTCATTAAAATACAAAGGCGCATGGTAGAGGTTTAACAGTTAACGTCAAACATACCACGCGCTCAAACTACTTGGAATCGACACGACAGGCGTCACATCAAGCAGATGTCCATATCTCTGCGAACGATGTAGCCAGCCACGGGAAGAGTTCACTCCCCTGATCTGTGACGAGATCGATCGGAACGTGTTCGCCTCCTGACTGTGCGACCATCTGCCAGAAGCGCAGGTACGAAGCAATGGCCCGCATCGCTTCCACCTCCTCGTTCGGAAGATCACAGATGAGAGTTTCGTCAATCCCCATCTCATCTTTGGCTTGCTCCCGATCTCCGACGAACAGAGTCAAACACTCGCCTTCTACCTGTGGAGGTTTCCACGCCAGGACCTGAGTGTCGGGAGCAGACTCTTCGGAGCCAACGTACGCAACCCCGATCAATCCCAGTCCCGAATAGCTCAAATGGAATTGCCGCTGCCAACCCCTGATTGGAGTCTGCGCGATGAACGGAGCGATGCTGAAGTTGGACAGAGAAGAGCAGGCCGGCTGGAATGCCTCAGCTTCTTCACCAACGAAGAATTGCTCTCCCGCACCTTCAAACTCGTCAGGGACGACGGATGAGGGACCCAAATACACCATCCAAAGCGACGGCTTTCTGATGACTCTCACGTACGATTCTTGCGCCACAACAAAACTCCTTCCTGAGTTAATACGACCATGACATAATTATCAAAAAGAGTCAACACCCACCGCACCATTCAACACAAAAACACCGCATGGTTAGCGGTGCATTTGAAATTTTTACCCCCTAGGGGAATCGAACCCCTGTTTCCAGGATGAGAACCTGACGTCCTAACCACTAGACGAAGAGGGCGCGTCGCCACAACGCTCTCAGCTTCGTGTTTCAATCAGAGCATTGAAAGTCACTCCGCCTGTTCGCATTGCGTCTCCTTTTCACAAAAACGCTTACTCGCTCGATGCGAACTGCGTCCACCATTTTTGTGATGAAATAAACATTGTGCAACAAAAAGAATACTGAAAATCCTTAAAAAAAGCAATAAACTACGAAACAAGCAGTTCTTTTGATCTATGGGGTTCGTCTATAATCTTTTCTACCAACTTCTCTAGCTTCATCCCTCTCGAGCCTTTTACTAATATAATATCTTCTTCCTGAATCTGATCTTTCAAATACTCTGCCGCCTCTTTTGCGGAACTAAAATGTTTTGTACACTCATTGCTTAACCCAAATTTCTCTGCAGAATTTTTTATATAAGCAGCTTCATCACCAATCGCAACCAGCATATCAATCGGCAGGCCAGCTAGCTGTTCGCCAATTTTTGCATGCGCTTCTTCCGAAACATCGCCAAGCTCTAACATATCTCCTAACACTGCAATCCTTCTATGGCCATTACCTTTCGGGTCTTTTAAATCACACAACGTTTCTAAAGCTTTTGTTACCGCTATAGGAGATGCATTATAGCTATCGTCTAGTATAACCGAATTATTTTTTCCTTTGAGTAATCGCAACCTCCCAGGCCCAGGTTCTAGTTTTAAAAACCTTTCTGCAATTTCTAATGGATTCATTCCATACACTGCTCCAATCCCAAATGCCCCTAATGCTGCATAAAGATGATGAAACCCAACGGTCTTTGGCAAAATAACTGGAGTAGCACTTCCATCATAAATAACTTTAAACCCAATCCCATTCATGCGGTCGTAAAATGTACCTCCTTCTTTATAACGTAGTGAAACATCTATCGCTTGGACATCGGCGCCGTCATCGAACCCGTAGGTAATAACTTGGGCGTCGGTTACTTCTTTCATCTCTAAAACTCGTGGTGAATCTGCATTCAGCAATGCCCAACCATCTCTTGGCAAGCGTTCAACAAGTCGTTGCTTCTCGCGTGCAACGCCTTCTTTATTTTTAAATTGATGAAGATGCACTTCGGAAACAGTCGTAATAACCCCGATAGTAGGTTGAGCAATATCACATAAATAATCTATATCGCCCTTCTTATCTGCGCCCATCTCTAGAATAACTTTTTTGGGATACGCTCTATCTTTTATAAGAATAAGTCGAAAAGCTTTTGCAAAAACAGCAAGCCAGCCGAATATATTTCTACCAGGGCTTTCGCTACCAATAATAGTAAGCGGCACGCCTATTTCGGTGTTTAAACTTTTTTCCGACACCCGAACATCGAAACGGCCAGAAAGCACCACCTTCATAGCATGTTTTGTGGTTGTTTTTCCAACACTTCCGGTAACACCAACAATCTCCGGCTTATATTTCCGGATTATCCTGACTGAACAGCTTTTTAACAATTTTGTTACTATCAGTTTCATATAATTTATTTTGTTGGCTCTACTTTATAGTATTTAAGCAAAAACCCGGCTATATCCTTAAATAACGGCAATGCTGAACCTTGCGCAAATCGCGAAGTTTTTACTTTATCAAGTTTCACCAAAATAACAAACTCTGGGTTCTCTACAGGTGCATAACCTATAAACGAATGAATGGTATCGCCAGAATATCCTCCGCCTTCACCAGCAACCTGCGCAGTCCCAGATTTACCGGCCACATGATACCCTTCCACTCGCGCCTGACCGCTATAGCCGCCTTCCACTACCGCCCCAAGCATGCCAGAAATAAGAAGCGATGTTCGAGGGCTTATTGGGTTGCCTACTACAACAGGCTCGGTTTGAATCTTCTCGCCATCTGGTTTGCGGACATAGTCTACTATATATGGTTTATACAACACCCCTCCGTTTCCAAGTGCTGCGAACGCTAAAGCCATTTGCAATGGAGTTGTGGTAATCCCTTGCCCAAATGTTGCGGTTGCAAGAAAAATTTCTCCACGTTTATCAAGAGACGAAATATCGCCCCCAATCTCGCCAGCTAACTCAACGCCTGCTGCCTCTCCAAATCCAAATTTCTTAACCCCTTCTCTAAATAATTCCTTACCAACTGCATCGCCAACATACACGGCACCAGTGTTTAGAGATTTCTGCAAAACTTGCGTCATTGTCTGAACACCCTCGGCTGTCTGCAAAGCATTCTTAATAGTATACGGGCCATATTTTATTTTTCCTTCATCTTCATATGTTGTCTCTGGTGTTACTGCTTCGTTCTCAAGCCCAATCGCCATGGTAATTGCCTTAAATGTAGACCCTGGCTCGTAGGTATGTGCAGTTGCTTGGTTAATATAACTGTCGGTCGTTTCTACCTGACCGTATTCGTTGGGGTTAAATCCAGGCGCACTACACATGGCAATAATTTTTCCAGAATGCGGATCTAAAACAATAACGCTGCCACCTTCGGCTGAATGTTTTTCTACAGCTTTTGTAAGCGCCCCACAAGCAGTAAATTGTACTGTTCTATCTATCGTAAGAATAACTTTATCACCATCTATTGGATTAGAAACAAACCTCTCGCCAACAATAATCGGCCGACCCTGAACATCTCGTTGAACTCGAAGCGAGCCAGCATTACCCGCTAATTCTTTTTCGAAATACTGCTCTATACCGTACTGTCCCTTTCTATCATCTGAAGCCCAATTCACAAACCCTAAAATAGAGCCTCCCATACTTCCTTCTGGATAAAACCGCTGACTTTCTTTTCTAAACCCAAGCCCATTAAATTGAAGCGCCTTTATCGCTTGGACTTGAGCATCGCTTAACCGATCTTTTATTGGCTCGTACGGATCTTTGGGTTTATCGAGTCTTGGTAATAAGCTTTCTGCTTCCTCTGCTATTATCGGTGCAATTTCCTCGGCTATTCGCTTGGGATTATAAATATCTTCCGGGACTGCGTATAACCTCCAAAATGTTTTATTTGTTGCCGCAACAAATTCTTCACCACTCACGCCATCACTCCAATAAATTTCGCCCCTTTCTGGTAGCAACAGTTGCTCTGACCCATGCTGGCCCTGAGCCTTTGCAACATACGTCTTGTGGTCTATAACCTGAAGGCTAAACAGCCGAGCGACTATTCCAAATACAAAAATAAAAAAAACTACGGATACAAGCGTTAGACGATCGGCAGGTCTTTTTTCTTTCGATCTTGATCGTCTCTTTTCCATAGCTATCAGATAAACTAACTATTATTATACATTCCTACCCTCGGCCTTATCGCTACAACAAGACAATGGGCGACATTTCATATTATTTTTGAGCAACAGATTTCACGGTATTCACTTCAACAAACTGAAGGTCTTTAATGTCTACCATCTCCAATTCCAATGCTTCCTTTTGAATACGAGATAGCGACTCCAGCTGAAATACCGCTTCCTGAACGCCTTCGCTTGTAGACTGAACCGTTTGAATAGATGTTTGCAAGGCTTGAACTTTATGCCCAGCAATAGCAAGATGGTTAATCATTAAAAGATATCCTACCAGCAGGCAGGCTACTCCTAAAACAAGTACCTTTCTAACAACCGACACTTGAGATGGAATTATAGCTGAAATAAGTTTCATAATGAGATTGCCTCTGCAATGCGGAGTTTTGCACTCCTTGCACGAGGGTTTTGTTTTGATTCGTTTTCTGATGGCGTAATCGGCTTTTTTGTTAAAATCCTAAGCTCTGGATTTTTAGAACAAGCGCATACCGGAAAATCCGGTGGACATTCGCAGTCGTTCGCGCTATCACGAAAAAAGTTTTTAACCATCCTGTCTTCTAATGAATGAAATGAAATTACTGCGAGTCTCCCTCCCAAAGGTTTAAGTACATCAACAGCCTGTGGCAACACTCTTTCGAGCTGCCCTAATTCATCGTTTACTGCAATCCGCAACGCCTGAAAAACTTTAGTAGCAGGATTCTGATGTTTTTTTATTCGCATCGCGCGGACTCGAGGTGGAATCCCTCGAGCAATACACTCAGAAAGCTGATGTGTTGTAGAAAGAGTCTTCCCCTCTCTCTCTTTCACTATTGTCCGCGCGATGCTGCGGGCAAATTGTTCTTCCCCATATTTTTTAAACAATGTCGCCAAGCCCTCTTCCGAAGAAGTGGAAATAATATCTTGTGCCCGCTCTTGCTGTGTAGTCGGGTCGAGCCTCATGTCGAGTGGCCCGTTGTGAAGAAAACTAAACCCTCTATCTGCGTCATCTAAATGCAGTGACGACACACCAAGATCAAGCACAAGCGCATCAGGAGCAAAGGTATGCTCTTTTACTATATGAGAAAGTTGGTCAAAAGAAGAATGAACAAAGATAATTCTATCTGCGTATGCGTGCAACCGTTTTCGGGCGATAGCTATGTTTCCTGAGTCTTTATCTATAGCGAGCACTTTTCCATGAGGAGCAGACTCTTGAAGAATTTTTTCCGTGTGCCCCCCGTGCCCAAGTGTTGCGTCTATTGTATTCGCATTTTTTGTGAGCAAAAGTCCATCGACGATTTCGTCGACAAGAACAGGAGTGTGAAAAGTATCCATGTCATCCAGATTGTCTCCAACCATAAGATTTGACCGCTTATCATAGTATTCTTTTTATATTTATTTCTTTTCAGCACTATGAGCATTGGGATTACCCAAATGACAAATCCATATTGTTATATGGCCCTCTCATTTAGATTCCCAATTCCCCCATTGCCTCTGCTATTTCGTTACTCGATTTTTCTGCCTGAACCCGATACGACTTCCAAAGCTTTTCATCCCAAATTTCAAGTCTATTATATAATCCTGCAAAAACAACTTTCTTTCCCATTTGAGCATATTTCCTTAAATAATCTGGTAGCAAAATTCTTCCTTGGCTATCGATAGATACATCCATAGCTCCAGAAAGCATCAACCGAGCAAACGCCCGACTGTTCCCTTGCCCAAGTGGAAGCGACGATATTTTCTCTGCAAGCTCTTTCCACTCTTCTAGCGGATACAAGAACAGACTGCTATCGAGCCCTCGTGTTACAATCGCTCCTTTTTTTAGCTTTGAACGAAACTTCGAAGGAACAGCCACTCGTCCTTTTCCATCAACCGAATGTGTATACTCACCAATAAACATATCTTAGGACGATAAATTCACCACTATTCCCCACCTACACCCATTCTACTCCACATTAAAACACATTACAACGGTTTATTTGTACCATTTATCCACTATTCATCCACAAAACAAAAAACAGGCTCTTGCCTGCTAGGTATATTTATTATAATTATCTACTTTACATATACTTTCCACCAACTAAAAAAAGTTCTTCTTAGCCCAATAAGCCGTGCAATATGCCTTAATTCTGCAAACCGCTTTAAAAATCCCATTTTGCGTCCAGAAATGTTTGTATGAAATGTTCTTCCAGTAGCCCATAGTCCTCCCAAAGAAACTACATATCGGTGAGATCGAGGTTTAAAAGGAGTTACAACAGAACTATTTCTCGTGAATCTATCAATTGCCTTGGCTAAATACATCCCCTGCTGAACCGAATAATCTGGGTTTCTTGGATACTGAAAACGAGAAGACGGCGTTTTTAAACATGCATTTTCTCCCACTACATAGATACGAGGAGCAGCTCGTAAATGCTCGTCTACCAAAATTCTACCTCCAGAATCTTTTTCGAATGGAAGAGCTGCAACCACAGGATGAGCAATTGTCCCACATGCCAACAATGTTAAATCTGAATGAAGTGTTGATCCATGAGAAAGCACTACAGAATTCTTTTTAACTGCCTCTGCTCGGGTTTGCAGGAGAAGATTAATTCCATATTTTTTAAGGCGTTGTTCTGTTTTATTAATTATTGATGGATGAAAACTCGCAAGCACATGTTCTTTGTCTTGCACTAACGTGACAGAAAGTTTGGTATGAGGAAATATTCTATTCTTGGAATAGGCAATTTCTGCAGCCAACTCACAACCGACCCTTCCTCCGCCAACAATAGTAATAGCTGCTTGCGATTTCGAAGAAATTTTTTTAAATTTTCCACGAACTCTATGAACATCTTGAATTGATTTCAGAGGATACCCAAATTGCGCTGCCCCTGGAATATGTAAATGAACATTTTTTCCTGGAGTATCTATAATAAGATTCGAATACGGCAACGGGTCGCCGTTTTCGAAAAAAACATACTCTGAATCTGTATCAATAGCAGCTAGAGTCCTTTTTAGTCGTACAACTGCAGATCCTCGCCTGCCATAGAACACATTTTTATACGAAATCGAAAGTGCTTGCTCTATAGATTTATACGAAACCGAGTGATTCTTGCATGCTGCATGGTGAAACACCGAAGAAAGCGAATGAAAATCGTTGTTTCCTACTAAAATAATTCTGTACTTGTCTTTTAATGCCGAGTTGTCACGGCGAAAACGGCTTAAGCCAACAGCGGCTACAAGCCCAGAAAACCCGCCCCCAAGAATAATAATATTCGAGACCCCGTTCTGCATAAAAAAATCACTACATAATCTGCAATGACCTTTACCTTACATGACTAGTGATGAGAGGAAGATTAAGCTATTCTGGGGTAGGTTTTGTTATATTTGGTGCCTTATCGTAAACAGGCTCTACGTGTTTTGTAACTCGAGCTTTTGCAAATTTCGTAATATGATCCGCTACTGTTTCTTGCAGCGAATTTCTTTTAATGGATCGCATCGGAATGCTAGCCGCAAAACACAAAGCGTTTGCAACAGCAACGCCTATTCGAGTAGCAGAAAACCGACCAGGCCCAGAAACAACCCAGACTTCTTTCACATTTTTTATTTCTTGATTATTTCGAGATAACAACAACTGTAAAGAAGGTAATAGTTCCTCTGCTTCTTTATATACTTGCTCAACAGAAATACTATCTACCTCTTTTAATGAATCTAAAAGTGAGACAGTAAACCCATTTGATAATGTCGTATCTATATACACGTTCATATCAGACTATTTTTATCCGATTTATCCACATAGTACCCATTGAATATTTTTATTACAAAAGATACACTACCTTTTGCCGTGCCAATTCTAGGAGGGATAAAAAGTCTCCATAATGACACGAGAAATTACTTGTTCTTTGCAGTAATTTCGTAGTACTACGATCTCGTCGAAACAGAAGCTTTTATTATTCTGTAAGACACCATAAAGCACCTCAAAACCGAGGTGTTTTATGTTATATTCCAAGATCTTTTAAAGTTATCTTTTTTGAATTACCCTCCTTTAAATCACCAAGCTCTATATTTCCAATCCGGATTCGTTCTAAATCTCCTACATACCAGCCACATTTTTCTACCATTCTTCGAATCTGTCGTTTCCATCCTTGATGAAGCGTAATTAAAATAGTTGCACTTTTTTCACTATTTTTTATTTCTATTTTTACTGAGTCGGCTTTTGCCATTCCTTCGTCGAGGCGAACACCGTTTTGTAAATAGCGGACTAAATCATTAAGCGATCTATCTATCCCTTTTCTCTGATGAACTCGAACGCGATATTCCTTTTCGTGTTCGTATTTCGGGTGAGTAAGTTTGTTTGCTGCTTCTCCGTCGTTCGTTAAAATAATTAACCCATGAGATTGAGCATCGAGCCTACCAACAGGATACAATCGACTCTGGCTTGTTACCAAAGAAACAACGGTTGTTCTTTTTTGAGGATCGGTAACCGTAGAAACAACCCCTTTTGGTTTATTAACAATATAATATTCTAAATCTTCGAAAACAATCTTTTTTCCTTCAACGGTTATAACATCGGTTAAGCGGTCTGCTTTTATCCCTAAATCGCGATGAACCGTTCCATTTACCGCTACATTGCCAGCTTTAATAAGCTCCTCGGCTTTTCTGCGAGAAGCAACACCTGCATGTGCTAGTATTTTTTGAAGCCGTTCTAATGCCATATATCAACACCATAGAACATATCTCTTAAGAATGCAATTTTCCTAAAAAACATGTCTTTTAAGCTGCTTTTGAATTTTTTTATAATCAGGAATCCCCTTCTCTACCAATGCCCAAAATTTCTTAGAATGATTCAACTCTTTTAAATGGCACAATTCATGAACTACTATATAATCCGATAATTCTTGAGGCAAAAAAAGTATGCGATAATTAAAATTCAGGTTCTTTTTAGAAGAACAACTCCCCCACAGGCTTTTGTGATTTTTTATATAAATAGTGTTGTAGCTAAATCCGTATTGCAGATTAAGCTGCTCTATTCTTGCATGGATAAATGTTCTGGCTTCTTCTTTTACTTTTCTGTACTCAGCAACACTACCGCCTAACATTATTGTATTTGGGTCTTTCTTTTTTTTATATTCTTCTATTTTAGAATCTATCCAAGCTTTTTTCTGATGATAAAATTTTTCAGCAACCTTCATGGAGTACTGCTTTGGTTTTGTTAAGACCACTCGTCCATCTGGATACACAGAAATCCTCAAGTATTTAGCGCGAGGGTGTTGGCGGATGGCATAGGGTGCGATATTTTTTTGAACATTCATATTATCAAGTGTAACACTTTCAAACTCTATCGTCTTAATAGACAACAACACTAGTTAGAGAAGCACAACTTCTCTTCTCGTATGCTACGACCAGTAAGCATTACAAATAAAAGTGGCGGAGCGTGGACGGGCTTGAGGAGATGGGATTGTATCGAGAATGAAATACCATAACGGTACTTCATACTCAAAAAGCGCTGCATCTAAACAGATCGCAGTGCTTCCTCTCTTTCTTTCTATTAAAACTCCACTTGCTTCTTTTTTACTCCAAAATCCTTGCGGTCTTTTTTTGTTTTTTCGAAAACACTTTTTAATAATTCTTTATCTTCTTTTGCTGCTTCCTTATTACGGCGTTCAAACATTCGCTGTTGCATTTTTAACGCAGCCTCTAGTTTAAATTCATATAATCCCTTTGGCGTGGCATGAGAAAAAGAAGGAACATTCTCCGAGATTATGCCATAGCAAGAAGCGCCAACACCAACAAGCTTCCCCGTATAAATTGCTGTATTCACAGCCGTCTTTGCATAATCGCCAATTATTGTTCCAAAAAATTGCATGTCTGTGTCTATTTTTTTCTTTCCTATCTTAACGCGAACCGATCCATAGGTGTTTTTAAGGTCTGAATTAGATGTTCCACCTCCAATATTTACCCACGAACCAACATATGAATGCCCGATAAATCCGTAATGAGCTTTATTCGTAAAACTCTCTACAACAGACTCTGCCACCTCGCCGCCAAGTTTTACCTGCTCGCCAGTAGTAACGCTTGGCCCAATAACGGCACCAGCTTTAATGGTAGTACCAGGCCCTAAATAAAGCGGACCTCGTAAAACTGCATACGCCTCGACAGACACTTGTTTATCTAAAACAATCGGCCCGTCTGTGGTATCAAAAACAGCATACGAATCGATAAAACTTTTCTGCCCCACAAAAACTTTTTTATGCTTTTTTAAAGGTTCGTGAAAACCCGATAGGTACCCGATGTTCTCGTTACAATATTCTAAATGATATTTTACAATATCCCATGGGTACTTGAAGATCGGATACTGCTTAACCGAAGTTTTTCCTTTTAGGGCGCTTGCAACAATTTCTTTTATAATTCCAACAACCGGAACAAGCCGAGCATTTATATATACTGCATTAGAATCAACCTTCCATGCTGGCTCCTCTTTTGAAGACGTCTTAAACGAAATATCGCCAGCTTTAAAAAGCAACGACAAACAACCTTCTAACGACACTCCACCAATAGAAATTTGGCTTGCTCGCTTAGTAAGCGTCACAGGATACAGGCCGCGAGAAAGTGAATCTTCTATAACAACGACATGAGCCATATCTTTTTATGTTACATTTTTTCGGGCACTTCTATTGAACACAGAGATAAACTCCCAGAAAGCACACTCGCAACAGCAGTAAGTAACGCATGGCGAGCAGAAACAAGTTCTTTGTCTTTTACATCGAGCACTCGATGCTTCTGATAAAAAGAATTCGCATCTTGGGCTAACTCTAACGAAAATTGCGCCAGCACAGAAATATTAAATTGCTTCGATTCTTGTAGCTGCTCTGAAATCATTTCAACTACGTGCGGGAATCTTAATAAGTGAAGAGCTAATTTTCGTTCTTCAATTTCTTTGAGTATATCATAGGAGTCTGGCTGCTCCAACGACTTTTTTTCGAGAATACTTTTTATTCGTGTAACGGTATATTGCAAATATGGACCGGTTGCTCCGTCTAAGGAAATTGATTCCTCTGGATCGTATATCATATCCTGGTGAAGCGTTACACGCAGCAAATAAAATCGTAATGCGGCTTGAGCTATCATCTCCGCTCTTTCCGTAACTGCTGCAGCAGGCAGGTCTTCCCATCGATCTGTTATTTCCTTTTCTGCTATGGCGTGAAGTTCATCAAGCAAAGCGTCGGCGTCTACCACGGTACCTTCTCGAGATTTCATTCTACCGGAAGGGAGGTTAACTAACCCATAACTTACATGTGAAGACTTCGAAGCCCACGAATATTCCAATCGCTTTAAAATTTCGAACAAGACTCTAAAATGATACTCCTGCTCTCTGGCAACAACATGTAGTATTCCATTTAATTCCGGATGTCTTTCGTTTCTTAATTGTGCGAGTGCAAGATCTTGGGTGATATAAATAGCCGTTCCGTCGGCTCTAAGCACTACTTTTTCATCGAGCCCGACATCTTCTAAATTCGCAATAACAGCACCGTCCTCTCTTTCCGAAAAAATTTTCGTTTCTTTTCCTAAATCAACAACTTCTTTTCCCTGCTTATAAATATCGCTTTCAAAATCTTCTTCCTCAAACTCTACACCAAGCCGGTTATACGTTTCTTTAATCCCAGCTATAACCCAATCATTTAACTGCTTCCACTGTTTTGTAATCTCTTTGTCTCCGGACTCGAGTTTTTTCAAAAGCCCTTGAGCTTCCTCGTCTAATTCTGGCTGCTCTTTAACTTTAGAACTAAAAAGAACATAATACTTCCCAACAAAATGATCGCCCTTCATTTTCGATTTTTCTGGAGTATCACCCTCCCCCCATTTTTGATACGCCAGCAAAGATTTCATAATATGAATCCCTCTGTCGTTTATAATTTCTGCTGGCACGACGGTATGGCCAATAAATTTCAAGAACTGTATTCCAGCCTGGCCTATTACAATATTTCGTAAATGCCCTAAATGCAATGGCTTATTTGTGTTGGGAGAAGCATATTCAACAATATACGTACCTAATGGATGCTGAGGTTTTCCGTACTCTTCCTTTTTTTCAAACACCTCGGTAAGCACATCAGCAAACAATGCTTTATTGGTAAGAGTAATATTCAAAAAACCGCCATCAGCTCTTGCGGACAATACAACCGCTACGTGGTCTGAAATTTTTTCTGCAAGTGTTTTCGCAATTTCATCTGGTGATTTTTTGAGTATTTTTGCTAAAGCAAAACACGGTAATGAAACATCACCCCACAAAGGATTCGGGCACACCACCATTTCTCCAGACAAACAATCTGCTTTCGATTGCACAAGCTCCTCTATCTCTTCGATAATACTTTTTTCGATTGTACTCCATTGTGTCATACGCGTTCTGTTATTCTTCTTTATCTCCAAAAAGCACCCGACCGTCTAAAATAGTTGCTTGTAACGTAAGAACCCCTGGCTCGAGTATAATTTCGTCAATTGTTCCTATCATTTCTAAATTTTTATTCGCTTCATTTATTTTTCCTCCAAGTGCTGCCTTTACTATAGAATCACCAACAGCCCCAGGAAGCGTAAGCCCGCCAACAACAACTTCTTTAACAGTAAAATCTACCTGCCCTTCATTTACAAATGGCTGCACCAGTAACTTCATAATGCCACTTACCGGTTCGGTTACCATTCCGCTTAGCTCTAACCCCTCTGGCAAAATTCGAACCTGACCTTCCTTTAAAAGAAACTCGTCTTCACCAGAAAGAATCACCGCTGTGAGTTCTTTTTCGGTAACCTCAAAGGTAACTGGCGCAGGATTTTCTGGAGTAGCCGTTCGTATCTGAAACGTTGCTGCACCAATTTTTTCTTCTAGACTCTCTCTTTGTTGTATTACTTCTTCTTTTGTTAACTCGACCCGAACAATAGTTGGAGGCGTTGGCCCAAGCAAAGAGCTTAAAACTGGGATTCTTACAAATCCAGTTGCGGCAAGCGCGGTTAATCCTGCAAGAAAAATAAGTATTAAAATACCCAGTAGTATTATACAACCAATATGTTTTTTTGGGGGGGAATCAGGAGAAGACATGTTTTTAATTTCTAATTAATCTAATTTCTAATTGCACTAATCAATCACCAATCCACTAAGCACCAAAGACTGCACATACCTTAGTATATTGTTCATTGGTTATTGATATTTGATTAGTAATTAGTGCAATTAGAAATTAGAAATTCACGAAGCCCCACGCTTCGAAGAGTCGTGTTTTCCTACTTAACCGTAACACTTTTTGCAAGATTCCGTGGTTTATCTGGATTATGCCCTTTCATTATACCAAGATAATACGAAAGAAGCTGCACTGGAAGAATATTTACCATATACGACATGTCTCCAACATTTGGAACATGTAACCAATGGTCGAACACAGAATGATTTTCTGGTGATATTCCAATAATCATACCTCCGCGAGCTTTTACTTCTTTTGCATTCGACAGCATTTCATCTTCGGTATCATCCTTCCCTACCAAAACAATAACTGGCGTACCTTTTGTTACCAGGGCAAGTGGCCCATGTTTTAATTCTCCAGCAGCAAAACTTTCTGCATGGATATAGCTAATTTCCTGTATTTTAATAGAGCTCTCTTTTGCAACAGGAACATTTAAGCCTCTCCCTAAAATATAGACATGCTCTTTATTCTTTAAGACTCTCGCAATTCTCTGGATATGCTTTTCATACCGAGGGTTTAAAAGCTCGTTCATTTGAGATGCAACATCTACTAATTTTCTTTTTCCCTCTAGCACATTTCCTTTTGCTGCATAAGCAAGCAACGTCATAACAACAAACTGAGCAGTAATAGCTTTCGTAGAAGCAACAGCTCGCTCTTGGCCTGCATGAATAGGAAACACATAATCTGCTAATCGGCCGATTGTAGAATTTGTATTATTAAGTATTCCAATAATTTTTACGTTCTTTTTCTTTGCCACCTCTATTGCTTCTATAACATCGGCTGTTTCCCCGCTCTGAGAAACAACAATCATTAAACTTTTAGAAGTTAAAAAACCAAAAAAATGTCTAAACTCACTCGCTTCAACTGCATTAATATGTTTATTTGCGACAGTAGAAAATATATATTCACCTAATTTACAAACAGCGGCAGCAGACCCACACCCAACCAAAAAACTTCCATACGCTTTTTTAATCATTTTTGCAACCTCCATCAGTTGCCTTTCGTTTTGATCGACAGCCTTTCGTGTTGTTTCCTTCTGGTCCATTATTTCTTTAATCATGAAATGATCGTAGGAACCTTTCTCAGCTTGCTCTGGTTCTATATCGACAGTAATTTTTCTTCGAGATATCTTTTTGCCATTCGTTAGATCAAAAAATTGCGGCTTTCCTTCTTGCACTACAACCATCTGTCCATCGTCTAAATAGTACACTGTTTGCGTATGCTCAAGGAATGCTGGTATATCTGAAGCTATATACACTTCTTTTTCTCCTACTCCAACAATAAGTGGCGAACCATTTCTTGTTGCAATAAGCTCCTTGCCATCTTGTTCCAGAACAACAATCGCATTCCTACCAGCAATATCTTTCATTGTTTTTCTTACTGCCTCTTTTAAGGAAACTTTTTTTCTGTAATTTTCTATTAAATTAACCACTACTTCTGAATCTGTTTCTGACTGGAATACATATCCCTTCTTTCGAAGTTCTTTTCTTAATACTTCATCGTTTTCTACAATACCATTATGAACCAGAACAATTTTTTTGTTCATCGAAAAATGAGGATGAGCATTCTTCTGCGTTACCCCACCATGCGTTGCCCATCGAGTGTGCCCAATACCAATATGAGCCTCTGGAAGATTAAGGCTTTTAAGGGAAACTTTTCCAATCTCTCCTACCTGGCGTTTCCGATGCATTTTCCCAGTTGCGGTTGCAACCGCAATCCCCCAGGAATCATAGCCTCTGTATTCTAAATGTTTTAGCCCTTCTACAATCCGCTGGTCAGCGTTATGTACTCCTTGATATGCAATAATTCCACACATACATTTTGTAATTTATTTCTGGTGTTTTATTCTGATGATTCTGAACCCTCAGCTTCTTTAAGTGCCTCTAGCTTTTTTTGCTCCTGTAATGCCTCTAACACTTTCTTCATTTCGTCTTTAATAACTACTTTCTTATTTACCATAATATCATATAAGAACTTATCGGTAATAGAAACCCTATAGCTATATTCTTCCGCTGGTAAAAAGGTAAAGCGGATAGGCTTACCAAATTTTTGAGAAAATTTTTCTAATACATTTTCGAGTCGCTTTCTTTGAAGTTTTTTGCCAGCCATCAAAAGATCTGTTTGAGTTTCGACTCCGGTAAATACCCCTGTTAAAATAATAACATCAACATCTCCAATAGCGTCTAAATCTTCTTGAATCTCTTGCTCTATAATAGTATCTGTTTTTGTAAACAGCGCTCGTAATTCATTATAGAGTAAAAAATTTTTCTTTGTTTTATAAAACTTTTTCTGATCTTTTTTGGTCTCTGAAATCAACCCAAATTCCATCAAATTACCAAGCTCTCTTCGAATAGAATTAATATGCTCGCCAGTTAAGCGAGTGAGCTCTCGTACAAAGTATTGCTGGTCTGGATTTCTTAAAAAGTAGTTCAAAAGTTTAACTCTTGTCTTTGAACTAAAAATGTGTTCAAGCATATTATTTACCTTTTCTTGAGTTGAGGAGTATAGTATACTACCAAGGCATTATTTTGCGCAAGCAAGCACTATGGAAAATTCCTTAGAACAAATAATCCTGAATGCATACAACGAAGATGCACCAATAAAAGCCACCATCGGCAAGCCAGGAAAGGCCGGTAGGTGTATTTTAATTGGCCATATAGTAGAACAAAGCCCTGAATGGTCGCAAACGCTTAAGCGAATTGAAGAAACCGTAAAAAAAGGATACTCAGATGCCGTTACCGAAGACCCAGAAGCAGCATTGGAAAGATCGTTACAGAGTGCAAACTATGCGATTGCACAAGTTGTAAAAGAACACGGTAAGGATTGGCTTAAGCAGTTTCATTTTTTGGCGGCTTCGTTCAAAAATAAACAAGTCCATTTTAGTCGTGTAGGTAAAGTTCATGCATTTCTAGTTTACAATAATTCCATCTCCGACCTCGCGCCCCTTACTTACGAGGATTTAGAAAATAAAAACCCTCTTAAAACATTTTCTTCTATTATTAGCGGAGACCTTACAAAAGGCTCTCATCTTATTTTTTGTACCGACAGTGTTCTTGACTATCTTTCACTCGAGAGACTTAAAAAAACAATTAGTGAATCTGAAATAGGAAAAAGAGAGGATGCTTTTAGAACGCTCTTAGGAAAAGCTCCTTCTCAAACACCCTTTGGGCTTCTTATTGTATCAAGAACCGGCAGCACGGAGACTAAAGCAAAAAAGATTACAAAAAAAACATATACCAGCTCTCTTCCAGAAATAACGATAGAAGAAACACCGCTTCCATCACCAGAAAAACCGAAAACCGAGCAAAAGGCTACCCCAAAGCATGTTATTTCTGAAAGTTTTACAGCTCCGCCATTGTTCCCTACAGGTGAACAAAAAATTTCTCTTTTTTCTAATATCAGCGCCATGTGGAAAAAATGGGTAGCATATGTAAAGGACCTTCAAAGAGGATCTCGCAAAAATTCATCTCGCTCTGTTGGATACTCTCGCGTAAAAAAACAAGGTAAAACATCTCCTCTTATTATTATAAAAGGAAGTATAACCGCGCTATTCCTTCTTCTTACTCGAATAATTAGAACACTTCTATCGTTCTGGAAAACAACCTCCAAATCAACAAAAATTCTTATTGGAGTTGCATTGCTTCTGCTTATTTTATTTATCGGAAATCTAGGAAGAACTCAGCAGAATAAATCCGAAGAAAACAACGTTCAAACGTTCAACCAATCGCTCGATACGATTCAGTCTTTCCAAGACCGTGCTAGCTCGGCTTTATTGTATGGAGATATTAAAACAGCAAGAGAAAATTTAACCAAAGCCCAAGAATTAACTCAAGCGCTACCAACAGACACAGAAGAGCACCAAGAAAAACAGCAAACACTGCTTACTCAGATAGAAATTCAAACAAATAAAACAAGAAACCTTACCACCATAGAAGAACCGATCCTTATTGTAGACCTCCAGGTTGCAGACACAGCAATTAACCCTAAACGATTGGTTATGGTAAAAGACACGCTCTATACCTATAACCCGGCTACAAATGCATTACTCACCATAAACCCAGAAAATAAAGTAGCGACCCAAATTCCAACATCTGCAGTAAGCACTGGATATTTCGAAGACGCACTCGCTGGAGATAATTCAGATGTTCTTCTCTATCACAACAACAACGGATTTGTTCGGTTTAATACCGAAACACAAGAATATACAACCCAAACAATTTCGCTTAATTCGGAAGATATTGTGGGTTCTATGGAATATTATCAAAACAGACTCTACCGAATAGACACCAGCCAGAACCAAATATTCCGACATCGAAAAAATGGAGATGCATTCGGAACAGGAACTGCATGGATAACAAGCACCCCTATCCCAGATTTATCTCTTGCGCAGGACATAGCTATCGACGGGAATATTTATGTACTGCTCGGATCTGGACAAATTCTTGAATTTTTCTCAGGAAAAGAAACAAACATTACTATAACAAACGTTGACCCATGGTTCTCTACCCCAACCAGAATAGTAACCTCACCTGAAATGAAGTATCTGTATGTACTCGACCCAGGAAGTAAACGAATTGTTATTCTTACAAAAGAAGGAGTTATGGTAAACCAATACACCTCAGAAAAATTCACCGATCTTCGTGATATCGCTATAGACGAAACAAACCAAAAAGCCTATTTACTCAGCGGCAAAAAAATCTACGGTATTACATTTATCCTTCAATAACTGCCTTATTCTCCCCTCCTTTTGCATTAAGGAGGGGATCCGCCAGCTAGCGGAAGGTGTGGTTTTTCCTAAAACATCAACTCGAAAATAAAAAACGGCTCATGTAATGAGCCGTTTTTTATTTCTAACTGATTTCTTATTTCAATGTAACAGTAGCACCGGCTTCTTCTAGTTTAGCTTTCATTTCATCTGCTTCTTCTTTTGTTGCACCTTCTTTAAGTGCTTTTGGAGCAGCTTCTACTAAATCTTTTGCTTCTTTAAGTCCGATTTCGGTAACAGCACGAACGGCTTTAATAACACCGATCTTGTTGTCTCCTGCTGCGGTAAGCTCTACGGTAAAGCTTGTCTTTTCTTCTGCAGCTTCTTCTCCGCCTCCAGCTGCTCCGCCTGCCATCATCATAGGTGCAGATGCAGATACGCCGAATTTGTCTTCCAAAACTTTTACTAATTCTGAAAGCTCAAGCACGGACATGTCTTCGATTCCTTTTACAAGGTCTTTAAACTTTGCAGGAACTTCTACGTCTTTTGATTCTTCTTTTACTTCTTCGGCTGCTTCCTTTTTTTCTTCTCCTTTAGCGCTTGCCCCGTCCGCACCGTCCTTTGCGTGACTGGGGTCTTTCTTTGCTTCGTCTGCCATAAAATTATAGGTTAATGAATTTATGATTTAGATTTCACCCTTTGGGTGACCACTCAAAGAGTGGCTTTATGTATAAGCATGTTATTGTTTTGTTTCACCAATAGCATGAAGAGCAGTAACCAATCCACGAATATTTCCAGCAAGCACATTTACAAATCCGGAAACAGGAGCATTAATAGTTGCGACTGTTTTTGCGAGCAACTCTTCTCTAGAAGGTAACAACGCAAGCGCGTTAACTTCTGTTGCCTCTAATGTTTTAGATTCTAAAACACCACCAAGAATTGTAACGTTTTCCTGCTCTTTGGTAAATGCATGGACTGTCTTTGCTGCACCAACTTCATCGCCTTCACTAAAAGCGATCATAAGGTTTCCGGTAATGTCAGAGACATCGATTTCTTCAACCTTTTTATCTACAAGCAATTTTGCGAGCAATGTCTTTTTTACTACAGACATTTTTACGTTTTCGTCTCGCATGTTGCTGCGTAACGATTCAAGCGCTGTAATTGGAGTTGCCGTAAATTCTGCAACTACCACAGACTTTGCTTCATCAAATTGAGTAGAAAGCTCTGTAAGCGCGGTCTCTTTCTGTTGTCTTGTTTTTGCCATAAACTCGATCCGAATATACAAATGCATCCGAATGACACGAATATATATTTCGATAAAAAAACGACTATGTATTCCATAGTCGACCTCGGAACAAGCCTAATATAAGCTTATTCGCTCCTAGCACAAGAAATTAAGGGATATTTCACCCACTTGTGATCTCTGGAATACCTACACAATCTAACAAATACACCACTTTATGTCAACTCCCATACCTAGCACGTCATCCTGATCCGCCAGCTGGCGGAGAAGGATCTCTGCATGAGTCAAAAACAAAGATTCTTCTCCTGATGCAGCCTCCCTGTCACAAGGACGGGGCGCGGCAGAATGACGAAAAAACTACCTTAAATATTTCGATTTATTAAGCTTGTGTTCCTCGAAATCTTTACTAAAAATAGTAGTTCCATCTTTAGCATTCAAGAAATACCAATACGGATTATCTTCAGGATAAATAGCAGCTGTTAAAGACTCGATACTCGGATTGCTAATAGGCCCTGGTGGTAATCCACCATATTTATAGGTGTTATATGGCGAATTTAATCTGGTGTCGTCCAAAGAAATGGCTGGAGTATCTTTGCCTGTTACATAATTCACGGTCGAATCCATCTGCAATGGAATACCAGCATCTATTCTACGTAAAATAAGATCTGTAACCTTTTTCCTATCTTCCAGCGTGCGAACTTCTCTTTCTAAAATAGACGCCATAATAACAACATCGTATACCTCCCTATTCTGATTTTTAATCTCAGCTCGCATCTCAGTCGTTAATCTACTATCAAATTCATCGAGCATCCGAACAATAACATCCTCGACTGCGGCATCTTTGAAAATTCTGTACGTATCTGGAAACAAAAATCCTTCTAATTGCGTTACCCCTTCTAAAAATTCGTATTTCTGTATTATTTCTCCAGGATTATTAACCAGCGTAATAAACGACTCGTCTGTTGTTATCTCTTCTGTTTTTACATGCTCGTTCATTTCTTTTGCTGTCCAGCCTTCTAAAAAGGTTACCACTCGTTCGTTCGACAGCGGACCAGTAGAAAGCACATTTACAATTTTTCCTAAATTCCAATCTTTTTCTAGGATATAGGTTCCAGCCAGCACTTTCCCCTGCAACCCTTTCATTAAAACATATGCCTTAAACCAAAACGCAGAGCTAATAAACTCTCGCTCTTCAAGATGTACCGCTATTACCCCAACGCCTTCGCCTTTCTCTATAACAAAAACATTTTCTTGGTTTACTTCGTCGCCAACAACAGCTGGTGGTTGCGCAGAAGGAGTGGTTTCTGGAAAAATACCTTGAAACAAAAAATAGCTTAAAGCTCCGATCGCTATAAGCAAAGCAAACCGAATTATTCGGTGTTTTCGCGGCTGTGGTTGCTGGCGATAAAATTGATTCATAAATAATCTTCGTGGCCTTCTTCTTTCATTTTTTGTACAACCTCTTTAACTCGCTGTGCTTGATCTTTCGGACACACAAGCAAAGCATCTGGTGTATCTATTATAATAAAATCTTCTAACCCTATTGTTGCTACCAGCCTGTCTTCCTCTGAGTAAACAAAACTCCTCTTTGTATCTATGCCAACATGCTTTCCTTTTACAATCATTTCATCGTCGGTCTTAGATTCAGAGGTTAAAATATCTTGAACCGCTCGCCAATGCCCTATATCTGCCCAGCCGATGTGTGCTGGAATAACCATAAGCCCTTGGACCTTTTCCATAATAGCATAATCTATCGAGATAGTCGGCAACGATTCATACACCTTTCGTTGTTCTTCTTTATCGTTAGTGTTTAAAATTTCTTTTACTCCATCGTAAATTTCTGGTGTATGCTTTTCGTATAAACCAATTAACGTTTGTATTGGAAAAAAGAATTGCAATGGATTCCACAAAAAATTACCTTGGCTAATATATTCTTCCGCTGTTTTCTGATCTGGCTTCTCTACAAATTGATTAACTGGATACACATTGTCATCGTTATTGTCATCGTCACTGTATTCGATATATCCATAGCCTGTTTCTGGATAATGAGGAACAACCCCTAACAAAACCCCTGTTGGATTATGCTTTTCAAACACCTCTGGGATAGATTTTAACAATCGATGATATTCTTCTTCGTTTTTAATAAACGCATCCGATCCACAAATACCTACAATACAATCCGGATCTTTTTGAGCGATAGTCATTATAGACAAACATATTGCTGCTGCGTTATCTCTTTTTGCTGGCTCTGCAATAATATGGCCGTCTGCTATCTCTGAGCTTTGTTCTTTAATAAGTTCTTTGTATTGCTCGTGGGTAGATACAAAAACACTGTCGCCTACTATAGGAGTAAGGCGATTGATTGTTTTTTGAAGCAAGGTATCTTGATCGAGAAATGGTTTTACCTGTTTGGGTGACTGTTTACGAGATATAGGCCACAACCGCGTTCCATGCCCACCAGCCAGTATTAACATCGATAATTTCATGTGCATCTATCTTACCATTAGATTTTCAACTCTGACAATTGATCAATTATTTCTTATCTATATCAACCCTTTTACTAATATAATTAGTTTGTTTTCTGTAAGAAACAAGAAAGAGAACAAACAATAAAATGAGCAAGATTGGTTCGTTCCAGAGTTTTAGTGAAACATACATAGAGGTTAAAACTTCATACATCTTCAACAAAAACAGCAAAATAAACATGGCAATAAACGCTCGATACATATTATTTTGCTCGGAAAGTGTTTCTATTTTCTTATCACCTCTGCATGCTTTTACAAACTCCGAATAATTACTAAATTTCACAAAAGTAGTCCATCTTAATAACGGTTCTATAAACAAAGATCCTACTCTACTAATTATTAAGCCGACAAAATAATACAAAAACAAACCTATTAGAATATTCTCCTGAATTAAGGAATAAGGAGTAAACGCCTCTACTAATATAGAAAAAACTACTCCAGGCACTAATTCGTTCAAAAGACTATACGAAGATATTTTAGAAATAATCTCGTTCATATTTAAAGGTATTAATAGTATTAAAATTCAAATTAACTCTACCACCAAGTATAAAAGTGTTCAATAAAGGCTAAAATAACACAAAATAAACGGCTCATATGGTGAGCCGTTTATTTTTGTAGAGACGCAGCGTTGCTGCGTCTAAAAAAAACGTTCCACCGGAACGTTTCTACAATGCATAGATTCCGGGTCAAGCCTCCCCACATGGTCGGGACCAAGCGAAATGACGCGAAAAGAAAACAGCAGCCGTAGTCTTAGAAAGATGTTGATCTCTCATCAGATTGGCTGCCGTACAGTTGTCTTCCGACCAAAGAAGATGGTCGGGGCGACTGGATTTGAACCAGCGACCCTCTGCTCCCAAAGCAGATGCGCTACCAAGCTGCGCTACGCCCCGAACATTGCGGACACGTAAGGAAAGATGGTCGGGGCGACTGGATTTGAACCAGCGACCCCCTGCCCCCCAGGCAGGTGCGCTACCAAGCTGCGCCACGCCCCGAACATTACGGACACGTAAGGAAAGGTGGTCGGGGCGACTGGATTTGAACCAGCGACCCCCTGCTCCCGAAGCAGGTGCGCTACCGGACTGCGCTACGCCCCGACTTTTCGGACGAAACTGGTTCCCCCGGCGGGACTCGAACCCGCGATCTCCTAATTGACAGTTAGGCGCCCTTACCAAGATCTTGGCCACGAGGGTACAAACTGGATTAGAAGTTTCAAGTTAAGCTGATATAGTGGTTGCCAGGGAGGGACTCGAACCCTCAGTCCAGAGGTTCAGAGCCTCTTGCCCTACCATTAGGCTACCTGGCAACAAGAAATTGTGATGGAGCCGACGAGGATTGAACCCAGTCATGCCCCCCACTTGAAAGAACGAATTAAGCTGGTGGTCCCGGGTGTTTGAAGACCATCTCCTGTTCCCCCAACCTGCAGATGTAAATTCGAGAACAGGACTCTACACTTGAGTTACAAGACCATTTTTGGAGATGTAGAAAGTAGGCATGCGACAACGGCCCACTGCTCGGCAAGTTTTTTTAACCACTGGCGTCACACGCCAGCAACGTAGAACTTGACTCATGGGTTATGCGGCCCAGCCATTTTCATCCGCTCCAGCCGTTATGTCCGTTATCCATCTCCTTGCATTCCTACTTCCCACACCAAACACATCTTAGCTAGCTATTGGAAAAGTGTCAACAGATGCCAAACAAAGCCTTTTTTTTGATCAAAATAAAAAAATCGCTCAGTATTTCTGAGAGACTTTCTTGCTGTCATCACGCTTGCCCGCCTTTGGAGGGAGAGAGCTGCATGCCAACGTGGCGATCTCACGAGATTGCTTCGTCACCTGGCTCCTCGCAATGACAATAAACTCCCCCCCTACCCCCTTCATTCGCTAATCACTCCCCGTCACAAGGACGGGGCACGGCAGGACATGCTTATGCAATTTATCCGCCGATAAGGCGGAAGAGGGGGGGAATAACTACAAAAACTTTTTTGCGGCAAATGGAATAATTGCGCCAACAACAAACCCAACCAACACATCAGAAGGAAAATGTACTCCCACCATAATTCTTCCAACTCCAACCAATAGCGCCAACACAACTAACACCCCGATTGTTTGTTTTGAAACGTGTATCCGAAATATATATAAAAGAGAAACTATTGCTACAGCCAAGGCAGCATGAGAAGAAGGAAAAGAACCTGCTGTGGTAGGTGCAGAAATAACCAGCTCGATTGATTGATCAATAAAAGGGCGGTCTCTTTGCACTAACATTTTTATAACATTCACAACCCCAAATACTATCGCCAACAAAACAACCCCTACCACTAACTGTTTTAAAAGCGCACGCGCTCCGTTTTTCTTAAACATTAATCCAACTACTACTGCAAGTAGCACCCAAATAAGCCATTGGGCCAACGCAATACTCACAACGGAACCTACAGAGGAAGCTGAAAGATTGTTTACTGCATGAAGAATGAATATATCCATAATATAGAAAAACTACGAGCAATAGAGCCTATAAAGAAGATCCTTCGACAGGCTCAGAGCCCGTCCTGAGTGATTAGCGAAAGAATGACATTTATTAATTAAGTGGTTCGCCAGTCATTTCTGGCGGTTGAGCAATCCCAAGAACAGACAACACTGTTGGCGCGATATCTGCCAGCACCCCCGACGGAACAAGCCCATACAACTCTCGTAAAGAATCTGGATTTTTAAATTTCTCGCCTACAATCAAAACTGGAATTGGAGAGGCTGTATGTTGTTTATTCATGTGCCCGGTCTGAACATCGAACATTAATTCTGCATTCCCATGATCGGCAGTAACAAGCATAGCGCCTTCTGGACCCATGGCATTAAATATTCTGCCTAAACATTCGTCTACAACCTCTATGGCCTTTATAGTGGCTTTCATATCACCCGTATGAGCTACCATATCTGGGTTCGCAAAATTGGTAATAATAACATCGTACGTACCTGCCTGAATCGCGGCTTCTATTTTTTTTGTAATTTCATGGGCAGACATTTCTGGTTTCTCTGCATACGAAGCAATTCGAGGAGAAGGGATAAGTTCGTGCTTTTCGCCACTAAACGGTGTTTCTTTTCCGCCGTTCATAAAATACGTTACATGCGCATATTTTTCTGTCTCTGCAATATGCAGCTGCTTTAAACCTGCACGCGAAAGCAAACACGACAAAGGGCATTCAATAAACTCTGGAGGAAATGCAATCTGAACCGGCAGCTTTGCCTCGTATTCTGTCATGGTTACAAAATATACATTCTGAAGCGATTGTCGGGTAAAAGATTCCAAACTTGGTAATACAAACGCCTTTGTAAGCTCTCTCGCACGGTCTGGCCTAAAATTAAAAAACACAACACTATCTCCATCTTGGATTGTTGCAATTGGTGCCCCGTCCTTCTCTAATACCGTTGGCGGGATTTCTTCGTCGTATATTTTTTTGGTATACCACGAATCTATCGCCTCTATCGCAGATAACGCCTTGTGTTCTGATTCGCCTTTTACCATCGCATTATAAGACTTCTCTATCCTTTCCCAATGGTTGTCTCTATCCATTGCATAAAATCTTCCAGCTATCGTTGCTATCTGCCCGACCCCTAATGTAGCAAGCCGTGTCTCTAAACTTTCTATAAACCCACGAGCACTATTAAACGGTGTATCTCGGCCGTCTAAAAAAGCATGGATATACACATTCGAAATATCTTTTTGCTTACATAAATCTAAAAGCGCATATAAATGTTCTAAATAACTGTGTACACCACCAGATGAAACCAATCCCATTAAATGCAGTGTTTTTTTATTGGCCTTTGCACGATCAATAGACTCTATTAATGCTTTACTTGCAAAAAAACTTTTGTCCAATATCGCACGATTAATACGAGGTAAATCTTGATACACAATTTTACCTGCTCCAAGGTTTAAATGCCCTGTTTCTGAATTCCCCATCTCCCCCATTGGCAACCCAACAGATTCTCCACTCGACTGAATAGCTTTGGCAGTATATTCCTGCACAAAGGTATCGATATTCGGAGTTTTTGCTTGCGCGATTGCATTTGCTGAATTTTTTGCCGCAATACCAAAACCATCAAGAATAGCTAATACAAATGGCCGGGGTCGATAAGCATTCGGCGCCACAGGTGGTGAATTATTTTCCATACATTCCACTTTTTTTTATTCGTTTTTTGCCAGCAAACTTTGGCCGGTCATTGCATCTGGTTTTTGCACCTCTAAAATCTCGCAAATTGTAGGTGCTATATCTCCAAGTACGGCGTCTTTTTTAGAAAGATCGAGCTTATGGGTAGGAGAAACCAGATAGCACGGGACTTTTACTGCCGAATGCTCGGTATCCATAGCACCGGTCTCGATATGCTGAACTTTTTCTGCATTCCCATGATCTGCCGTAATAATAATATGGCCATTTACTTTTGCTACCTCTGCGAGCAATCGAGCAATTTCGGTGTCTGTTTTCTCTACCGCTTTCATTGTTGCCTCTAAATTCCCGGTGTGAGCTATCATATCTGGGGCGGCAATATTTACAACAAAAAAATCGAATCTTTTTTTAGCAATACCATCGACAACAATATCTATTAACTCCTCTGTCGCCATTTCTGGTTGTTCTTCGTAATGATCGAGCTTGGGAGATGGAATCACCTGTCGTTCTTCGCCTCCAACCGGATGAGCATGCCCGCCATTTAAGAAAAAAGTTACATGAGCAAATTTTTCCGATTCAGACAAATACAATTGCCGAAACTCTCTTAACACCATCGGTAAGGTGTCTTCTACTGGCTTAGGCGGAAAAGCAAACATTGTCGAATCGAGCGAAGGACCAAAATGAGTCATTCCCACAAACCGAATATTCTGAATAACTTTACTTCTCTTAAAAGAACCTGGATTCATTTTCTCGAAATCTTTCTGCACAAACGCTTTCGTAAGCTGGCGGGCACGGTCTGATCGAATATTAAAAAACACCATTGAATCGTTATCCTGAACAGTGGTAAGAGGAGTGCCGTCGTCTTTAATCATAATAGACGGGTCTATAAACTCGTCTGTTTTGTTGGTGCTATACCCATGAGCAACAGCCTCTTCTGGAGTCTTAAATGCAATCCCATCTCCAAGGGCAATTAAATTATATGCTTTCTCGGTATTCTTCCATTCCTTTTTTCTATCCATGCCATAAAACCTACCAACCAGACTGGCTATCTGTTGGCCTTCGTGCATGTGCTCTCGGAGTTGTTTTAATAATGTCGGTGCATGCTGCGGTGGGCTATCTCTGCCATCAGTAAACAAATGTAACCACACTTGCGGCAACTTATGAGCAGCACATAAATCGAGCAACGCCCATAAATGACGAGGGTCAGAGTGCGCACTCTGAACATCTGTTAGCAACCCCATTAAGTGAAGTTGCGTTCCCCAACGCTTTACATGCTCTGCTGCCTCGGTAAATGTTTTGTTTTCAAAAAAAGTGTCTTTCTCTATCGAATCTAAAATAACAACATCGTCCTGCTTTACAACTCTGCCTGCTCCAATATTCATATGACCGGCTTCGGAATTACCGTTTTGATCCTCTGGCAAACCAACAGCAGCTCCAGAGGCGCCTATTTCAATATAGCCTGGTTGTTTATTAAGCGCATCAAATGCAGGAGTATGAGCTTGTGCAATAGCATTGCCTTTATCTGGTGCTCCAATCCCCCAACCATCAATAATAGCAAGCACCACTGGTGGACATTGACCTGACTTCATCATAGACCGTATACGTTATTGTTCGGTAAAAAAATGCTCCACCTATCTTACCTATCCTACGTTGATTATTTTTTTTCTTCAAGGTTATCTGCCTTTTCTAACTCTTTTTTCACCAGTGTTTCCATTCCGCTTTCTTTTGGCTTTTCTTTTAGTGTAAGCGGAAGTGTAAAGATAAACCGAGAACCTTTACCCGGCCCATCACTCTCTGCCCAAATATCACCGCCATGAACCTCTACCACCCTCTTTGCAACAAACAACCCTAACCCAGTACCCTCGGTGTGAGATTTAAAGCCTTCCTCTCCTCGTGCAAATTTTTCGAACACGCGAGTAATGTCGTTTTTGTTCATTCCAATACCATCGTCTTGGGTTGTAAAGGTGACATGCGAATCGTCTACCTTTAACGTTACATCTACATGCCCATTTTCTTTATTATATTTAATCGCATTATCTACCAAATTCATTACCACATCGTGAATTTTGTCTTGATCCATAAACAACGTTGGTGTTGCTTTTTCTGGTTTTTTAAAGGTAACGGTTACCTTCTTTTTCTTTGCTATTGCGTTTAGCTCCATCATAACCGAATCTACCACTTCTTCTAATTTCATTTCTGTGAAGTCTAATTTTAATCTCCCTGCTTCTATGCGAGAAACATTCAAAAATACATTCACCACCCGAGAAAGCCTATCTGCCTGGCCGTATAAATCGTGAATAATCCCCATCTGATCTTTCTGCTCTATCTCGCCAGCTTCTATCATACTTAAATAGCCCTTAATCCCTGTTAGCGGTGTGCGTAGTTGATGCGCAGCAATAGACAAAAATTCAGATTTCGCTTTATCGAGTTGTTGCAAATGTTCGTTTGCTTCTTGTAATTCCCCAGTCGCTTTTTTTACTTCCTCTTGGAGTTTAATGTTAAATGTTTGTACCTCGGCAAACAGCTTTGCCTTCTCCAGTGCAACAGCAAACTGAGAAGTAAGCAACTCTAAAGACTCTACTTCTTCTTGGGTAAATGCATCTCGAGATTTTTTAGCAGAAACAAATAACGCCCCAATAATTCTCGCCTCCAACTGTACAGGAATAACCACATGAATTTCTTGTTCCTCCAACCAATCTGTAATTTCTCTGTGTTCTCGGTTGCCTTTAATTTGGTTTTCATTTTTAAGCTCGTCTATAATAATCGCCGCACGGTGGGCTTGAAGTATTTCGAACAATTCTTGCTGAGGAAGTTCTTTGTGTTTTTCGGAAGCAAATGTTTTCTTTTCTTCGTTGTAATGAACAACATCTACTTCAGAAATTCTTAACCTCTTTTCTATCTCTTCGGTAAATGTTTTTAAAAGAGGCTTTAATTCTATTTCTCTGGCAATCGACTGAGAAATATTTCTTAATACCTTTCCATAGTCTATTTTCTTTTTGTAAAAAAAGCTGTCAGTAACAGCAGATAAAATCGCTTTTAATGGATCTATCAACACAACGAGTAAAATGGAAGCCACCACTAACACCGACCAAGCCTGAAAATTCGTTGTTTCCTGGAACATGGCACTTGCAACAATCGTTACTATTCCAAAAGCACCAGACACAACTGCAACCAAAATGGTATACAAAATACCACGAGAAATAATAAACCGAATATCGAGTAGCCTATACCGAGCAATAGCGTATCCAATACACGCTATCATAATAACCGTAAACAACGGCCCACCCCAAATAAATTTATAGTTCCCAACCCATGGCAAATACAAATTAAAATAAACCCCAAATACTCCAGGTATAAATACTCCCCAAAAAATATACACTGCCTGCGACCGTATAAGCCCTTGTCGTGAAAGGTATAACCGAAACATTCTATACAAAGCAGTTCCAAACATCCCAACAAAATAAAGCGAGAATAAAAGATATGCGCCATTGCCTAAAATAACTTCTTTCCCCCAGTCTCTTACTGCAACCTCTTTGGTTAAAAATCCTGGTAATGCTACCAGCCCACCCATAATAATGGCACTTAGCAAAAGCAAGTAGGTTTGCTTTTTTGTAGGGCTTCGTTTATCTGGAAACACCAACGAAAAATATAAAAAAGAGGCGCCAATATAGGCGGCGCTAATATAATAAAATTTCGCCCACAACAACGCTATTGTCGTGTCTGCTGTTAAGCGGAACATAACAAGTCCCAACGACCACAAGGCAACAAAAAACACAAACACGCCGTACGAGAGTGCAATTGGTGAGCGGTGATTTTTACTTACAATGACGCTTCCTAAAATTAAATTCAAAAATGCGACTGCAAGCAAAAACCAATTTTGCAGATCCATAAAAAACAAAACCCTTAGGAGCCTTACTCAATACTGTTAAGTATATCATAAGACCGCCTAAAGGTTCACTCGACCGGTGTTTTGGCGACAGCAACATTGTGGTAACCACCGAAGCGGTTATGTACTGTTACGCTTTCAAAACCAGCCTTCAAAGTTAGTTCCTCGACTTCCGCTGGCGTACGATAGAACATCCGTGGCCAGCGAACCACGTTTCTTACTGGGTGAGATTCAAGTGTTTTGCCCACACAGCTCCACACAACATACCCACCAGGTACAAGAAGCTTTCGAATCTGAGAAAGAAGGGAGCGTATCTTCCCGTCAGTAAAGTAATCCAGCAGACCGACTACTTCTACGACGATAACATCCCCTAGAATTTCCCCAGATGCTTCATATGGCACAACAGTTGTAATGCTTTCCGCAGTTACCACGGCTGCACCATTGCCCAGAAACGACAAAGCCCTGTTTTGAGCTGTTTCCGCTTCCTGCCCTCTAACTCTTGTAGCGAGAGAACTCACTACTTTCGTCGCGTCGCCGGATATGCATACGAGCGGCGCTTGATGACCGAGTTCTATAGCAGTTTTCTTGGTTAACTCGAGAGCGTCAGGATCCTTGTCGATAGCGATAACACCGACAGGATATTTACTCGAAGTAGCAGCAGACGCTGCTGCGCGAGCACTTCCAGCCCCTACGCTAGCAACAAACCCTAAACGCCCAGGAGTGATTGCAGCCTCCACACCACTCTCGTTTACCACCCAATCTAAAAGATCGGTAGTAAACATTAAGCGATCTCGAAGAGCCGGTGAATTCCAGAAAACGCTATCCCAGATCCAAGCCCATGCTCTCTCGGATCTAGAGGCTTCTCGACCTGCGTAGAACGTCGTTGGGTCTCCATACATAGAAGAAAGTGCACCAACACCGCCTTTCCCCTCACGAATAGAGAGAGTGTATGCTGTGTTAAGAAAAAGCTTTGCTAACCAGCGGTAAACGTAATGCTTTTTCTTGAGCGCAGGAATAGGCAATCGATGGAGCAACCTAAACGACCAGTAATCAAGAGGCCGCGCTACTGCATGGTACAGAAATAGCGCAAGATAGTGCACCATCACAACCAAAAGCCGAATGCGCGCCCGAGGAGGCGGCACAAAAGACTTTTGTTCTGTTTCTTTAGGACGACCAGAAAAAACGTCCATATACTTACCTCCTCTCTTTGTGAAGGTACTGTTAAGTGTAAACATCTCATTGCCTTTGTTCAAGGAAAGAGACTCTGCACTTCTTCCGGCACTTTAGCAAGACAACTTCGTCGCACTTGCAACATGCAAAAATACCAGACAATACCCACTATGTCCATATTGACGAAACAAGTTTTTTATAGTTAACTCTACTGTTCTGTCCTTTGACATCGCACGCCACCAAACGTTTCGGGTAAAGAAACCAGATTGGAAAGCCAATGAAGCGGCAAACACTGGTTATCTTTACTGCGATAACCATATTCCTCTGCGCGATGAACGTGTATGTAAGGCGAAGCGGAGTTGTAGATAACACGATCGTAAACAAGAACTCGCAAGAGTACTTAAACGATCAAGTTCTTCAACAATTCCGTTCGAACGACCGGCTCATCTTCTTTCTTCCCTTGCCCGGAAGAGACTCTCTTACCTACGATCACCTTAAACATATAGCAGATTTCTCTGCGGAAGTAGAGGAATTATCTTGGGCACAGGAGACAATCAACGGTCGCACTACAAGCCGTGTTGCTGGCCCAACAACCATACCTATCGTCTCTCGAGGTCGCGATGAAGCAGGGAATGAGATCTGGAACCCTAATTACGACCCAGCTCTCAGTGAAGGTGATCTTTGGGAGCTAGAAAACAACGATCTCTATCTAAAGGAATGGATCGCGTTTGTTTCGGCAAACGATTCCTATAGAGGAAAGATCTTCGGCGAAAACTTCGAATGGGCAATTGTTGCGGTGCTTCTTGCGCCGGATCATTCTCAACACGAAGTGTATTGGGATTCAGTCGAGCTCCTCGAAGGCAAGCCTACCTCAACTCTCTGGCGGTATTTCAAAAATACCATCACCCCTAAAGAGCAATGGCAACATTGGCAGGTTGCAGGCTGGGCTGCTGCACGAGAAACACTCGACATATCCCTCACCCACGATGTCGTTACCATTATTCCCTTTGGATTAATCCTGGCATTCCTTGCCGGAGTATTCCTCTTGGGATCATGGCGACGATCTTTGGTGATGGTAATGCTTATGCTATGTGTTCTTGTGTGGACACGGGGCAGCATTAGCGTTATTGCTTTCTTGAGCGAGTGGCTAAACTTTCATGCGTCGTGGCTTCCTACCACCGAGAATTCCTATATTCTCGTGGCTGCAAGCATATGGTTAGTGCAAGGATCGAGTTTTACTATTCACCGGTTCCACGCGTTTAACCGCGCTAGCACTGGTAGAAAAAGCACTGCACAGGCATGGAAAGATAGCGCTAAAGATATCGGGCCAATCCTTAACGGGATACTGGTTATCTCGGTGCTTACTCTTGTGTCACTCGTTACCTTTGAGGTTCGGGTTATACGAGAGCTAGGCCCACTGGCAGCGCTTGGAATTGTGTATACGTATGTTCTTGCAATGTACGTACTACCACAGTTGCACATGCGAATGTGCTCAACCGAAGCTGCTAAAGAACTGCCAAACGACCTGTTATCTTTTTCCGCAGGAACTCCTCTGGAAAGAGCAGTAAACTTCGTTCTCGACCTCGTTGATGAGCTCGATGAAAAGCTCGTCACCAGCCGAACAGCTCTAGCAGCTATTTCCGTCCTTACCATTGGGATAATAGCAATTGCGTCTGCATTCGTGCTGCAAGACAGAGTTGTGGTTAACACGCAATCCTTGGCCTTCCTTAAAGGCACAGGAATGCACCAAACCATGGAGTGGCTTAACGAAGAAGGGAAACCAGGCAACGATGCCGCAGAAGTTGGGATAAAGATAGACCTAGCACCCGGCGATGACCTTGAAGCTAGCGAGATCCTTCGCAAGCGCAATAGCGATAAAGGTTACGAGAACTTTCGCAGAGTTGTTAGATTTATCGAGAGCGTAGAAGCTCTTCCTGGAACAACCGAAACGTCCTCTATTGTAGACGTCATCCGAGATCAAAACGAGGGCGGTATTCCCGAGGACGCTGGCGCTCTTCGCGCTAGTATTTTAGCAATAGAACAATCCGTTGGGTATCAAGAATACGAGGGAGTGGTTAACCCGATCCTTGTCGACAACCTTCGGATCCTCAATAAGCCTGACTCGCTTTCCACTGAGATGATAAAAGTGAGCGTCTTTACGAACCAGGCGTTTGAATCTCGTGCGTTATCTGCGTTTATCGGAGAAATCCATACACTCACAGAAACTCACGGGCTTACCACCTACCCAGGTGGGAAAACGGTCAACTGGGCGTTGCAAGAGCAACAGATAAGAGACGGCAAGATAAAGAATACGATTCTCGATTTTGCCTTAGTTCTTATCTGGGCTGCTGCTATTGCCAGGGTGTTCGACCGGAAACGGAAAGAAACCCCAGCAATCAGGTGGCATATTGTTGGCGCTATACTGGTTATTCCGCTGTTGTTTGCAAGTGCGGTTATCGTAATCGCGCTCGTAACGCTTGGAATAGACTTTAACCAGGCTGTTGCAGTGATAATGGCATTCGCCATAAACGCCAGCGCCGACTTCATGCTCTTCCCAGTCGAGAGCTTTATCGACTCCTACCATGGAACTGGAGACAGAAGAAAAGCAGCACTCAGTGCGCTCGATGAAAGCGGCTCGGTGGTAATGAAGGACGCGGCTATAAACGCCTTGCTCTTTGCACCACTCATGTTCGCTCGCTTCGAGCCCATCCAACAGCTCGGGATGATTATGGTGGTAATGTTGGCTGCAACCGCGTTTGCAGTTCGCATTATTATCCCCTGCTTCCTAGTTTTCTCCGCGAAGAAGACTTAAGGAAACAGGTGAATGGTTATCCGTCGCGGCAGTAGAAGAGTCCAACCCTCTTTACTGCCGCGTTTTTTATTAACAAAAAAAGATCCCGCGGATCAGGATCCCTTTTAAGTGTCATTGCGAGTCATGCGAAGCAATCTAGAGACGAAAAATACAGAGATTGCTTCTCCCTCAGAGAGGGATCCCTCCAAAGGCGGGCAGGCGCAATGACAGATGTTTCTTAATTTTTCTAAACTTCTGCTACAAATTCTATTAACCGATTCGAATACCCCCATTCATTATCGTACCAGGCAATAACTTTTACCATATCGCCGTCTACAACTTTTGTAAGCGATACATCTATAATCGCTGAATGGGCATTCTTAATAAAGTCAGCAGAAACAAGCGGCTCTTCTGTTACATCTAAAATACCATCGTACAACACATTCTTACTGGCTTTAGCAAATACCTCGTTTACTTCTTCTGCCGATGTTTCTTTATCTAATATAAGTGTAATGTCCGAAATAGAAACAACGGGTACTGGCACACGAATTGCCATGCCGTCGAATTTATCTTTTAAATCTGGGATTGTTTCAGTGGTTGCAATAGCAGCTCCGGTGGTTGTTGGAATAATATTGACTGCTGCTGCACGTGCTCTTCGTAAATCTTTATGAGGCCCGTCTTGTAAACTCTGGTCTGCAGTATAGCCATGAATAGTTGTCATCATGGCTTTCTTTACGCCAAAGCTAGAATGCAAAATATTCATGACTGGTGCGATACAGTTTGTTGTACACGAAGCATTTGAATGAATATTGCTTGAGGCATCCTTAGCATCTTCACTATTTACTCCTCGAACAAACGTTCCAACATTGCCGCCTTTGCCAGGAGCAGAAATAATCACGTTCTTTGCACCAGCGTCTATATGAGGTTGAGCTTTCTCTTCGGTTCTAAATACTCCAGTGCTTTCGATTACCACATCTACGTTTAAATCTTTCCACGGTAATTTTCCTGGGTCTTTCTCACTTAAAACCGGAATTTCTTTTCCGTCTATTTTAAAACCTTCGTCTGTTACCTCTACCGACTTGTCGTATTTGCCGTACACAGTATCGTAGGTTAACAAATGCGCCAGAGTTGCGTTATCTGTTAAATCGTTAATTGCAACAATGGTAATATTTTCTTTCTCCATTGCAATCTTAAAAGCATTCCTACCAATTCTTCCGAAGCCATTAATGGCGACGTTTACATTTTTTTCTGCCATAAAATAATGTATTAATACAAACCTATTCAATTCAACTCTATTTTAGCGATCTTCAGCAAAAATGTCCAAGGTTTCCTTTAAAAAAATAAATAAGCCAACCGGTTGGCTTATTTGTTTTTTATCTCAACTCTACTAAGGCTACTCTGTCATCCCGGGTCGGGGCCCGGGATGACGAAATAAAAATCAGTCCTATCCCAAATTAACTCCAAACCAAATTCAAACAGAAACTACCGTCCCAATCTCCTTCCCTTGCGCTAGCGTCTGTAAATTTTCTGGAGAGAATTTAATAACATGAATCGCAATAGAATGCTCTTTTGCTTTTACAAGAGCCTCCGTATCCATAATCTGCACTCCTCTCTCTAAGGCCTCGTCTAATGTCATAGATTCTATTTTTTGCGCATTCGAAAATTTCTCCGGATCTTTAGTATACACACCATCCACTTTTGTTGCTTTTACAATTACCTCGGCTTTTAAATCTATTGCCCTCTCTACTACTCCAGTGTCGGTTGTAACATTTGGCTTTCCTGTTCCAGCAGCAAACACCACCACCCCGCCTTTCATTACTATTCCCTGCGCACTATGAGGATCAACACCATCTACAATATCTTTTATAGGCCACGCAGACTGAACAACACTTACCACGTCTACAGCATTTAACCTCTCGTTTAAAATAAGCGCATTAATAATAGTACCGGTTATTCCCATGTAGTCGGCTATCATTGGGTCAACAGTTGTGCCCTCTACAAACCGTTTCCGAAATATATTTCCGCCACCAACAACAACTCCTACCTGAATCCCCTCTTTTAAAAGCACTTTTATTCCTGCTACTAATTCTTCTACCTTGGGAACAGAAATACACGACTCTGAATCCCCAAAAAACTCCCCGGAAACTTTTAACAATATTCGTTTATAAGAATCTTTCATATTACAAATAGTATAGCATATCAAAAATATCCGTTTTTTCTGTCATTTCGCGATGTCCCGACCATGTGGGGGACGGAGCTGCACTGAAGCTGCGACGAGAAATCCGTAGTCGAACATAAACTATTCCGGTCATTAACAGGTTTCTCGTCGCAAAGCCTTCTCGAAATGACACTTCTCGGGTATTTGCGTTTCACTTAATTATCCGAAGGATAATTTTTAAAATTGTCATCCTGACTGCAGGGGAAGGATCTTCCCAATAGGCTGCACACCTGTATGGAAGATTCTTCTCCTGAGGCAGGATCAGAATGACATCTATAAAGTCTTTGCAAAGGATCTCTGTCTTCATCGAGATTCTTCATTTCACAGAGGTCATTCAGAATGACGAGAATCTGACAAAAAAACTCCCCTTTCGGGGAGCTTTAAATTTTATTATTCTTTAATCGAGCACATAATAGGGTCGCCTTCTAATGAATAGCGAACAAATCTTCGGATAACAATTTTTTCTCCAAGCTTTTGAGTTGCATTATTTACAACATCTTCAACAGTTGTTTTGTCATCTTTTACAAATACTTGATCAAGCAAACATACCTCGCCAGCAAACTTCTTTACCTTGCCTTCAAGAATTTTTTCTATCATTTCTTCTGGTTTGCCTTCGGTCTTTAACTTTTCTGCTTCGATCTCTTTTTCTTTTTCTATCACATCTGCAGGAATATCTTCTGCTGATATATATTCAGGGCTCATGGCTGCGATATGCATTGCAATATCGTGTGCCAATGCTTTAAATTCTTCGTTTCTGGCAACAAAATCTGTTTCGCAATTAAGCTCAAGTAAAACTCCAACCCTACTATTGCCATGAATGTAGCTTTCTATCATTCCTTCGTGGGCTGTTCGTTCTGATTGTTTTTTTGCAGCAACTTGCTGGCCTTTCTTTCGAAGCCATTCAATTGCTTTTTCTAAATCTCCACCAGATTCTTCGAGTGCTTTTTTTGCATCCATCATTCCAGCACCCGTTTTATCTCGTAAATCTTTAACGTCGGTTGCTTTTATCATATTACGTTTTAATAATTATTTAGTTTCTTTGGTTTCAGTTTTTTTAGGCTCCGCTGCCTTTGGTGTCGCAGGTTTTGCTGCTGGTTTCTTTTGCGAAGATTCTGCTTTTTCTTCCTTTGGAGCTGCTGCTTTGGCAGCTGCGATTGCCTGAGAGATACTTCCTATAATAAGGTCTAAAGATTTAACAGCATCGTCGTTAGCAGGAATAGGATAATCTGCTTTGTCTGGATTTGTATTGGTATCTACTAACGCTATTACAGGAATATTCATTCTACCCGCTTCTTTTAAGGCTGTTTTTTCTTCTTTAATATCAATAATAAACAATGCCTCTGGAGGTTTCGTCATAGACTCGATACCACCAACTTCATCGGTAAGCTTGGCAATTTCTCTTTCTATTGTAAGCTGTTCTCTTTTTGTATATTTCTTAAGTTCGCCTTTTTCTCTCTGGTCTTTAAGTTTTCGTAAGCTTTTAATTTTTAGTGATACTGTCGGCCAGTTTGTAAGCAACCCACCAATCCATTTTCCGGTGATAACTGGCGCTCCGCATTCTTTTGCTTTTGCTTCTACAATAGCTTTTGCTTGTCTTTTTGTTCCTAAAAACAAAACAACACCACCTTTTGCTGCAACACCAGCAGCAAATTCAGCTGCAGCATTAAGCATTTCGCGGGTTTTTTCTAAATGAATAATATGCGTCCCCGCTCGTGTGGTATAAATATACGGCTCCATTCGTGGATGCCACCGTGATTCGTTGTGTCCAAAATGAACACCTGCTTTTAAGAGTTCCTCTACTGAGGGAATTTTTACTGACATATAGGTTACGACGTCTACGCCCATAGGCCATTCACTAAGCTATAACAAGCGAAATGAGGGCCACCTAATAAGAAAGGCGTATGTGTGATAAATATAACGATTAAGCACGTGTATATAACACCAAAATGTTAAATGAGTCAACCATCTTTCTAAATAATCGCTAAAAAAGAGGCACCTCAACTCCCTCTCTTTGCATAAGGGAGGGCTGGGGAGGGTTTATTGCATTCTGAAATAACTCCCCCTACCCCCTCTTATGCAAAGAGGGGGAAACCCCGCACACTTGCCAAAAAAAGGTTCCTCTGGTATTATCTGATGGCTGATAATTTAAGATATATATGAAAAAAGGAATCCACCCAAAATATAATGCCGAAGCAAAGGTTGTATGCTCATGTGGCGCAAAACTTACACTTGGCGCTACTGTCGATAACATTCAAGTAGAGCAATGTTCTGCCTGCCATCCTTTTTATACTGGCGGAGGACAAAAGTTAATAGACACAGCAGGTCGTGTTGACCGATTTAAAAAACGTGTTGCAGCAAAGAAAAAAACCACCGATAAAAAAGCCAAAAGATCTACCGAAGAGCGGAAAGTAGCTGCAAAAGCATCGCGAAACATAAAAGCCCAAGGAGAGGCTATTAAAAAGAAGCTCGCAGAGACAAAAAAATAACTATTTCAAAAAAATAAGAGAGCCATGGCATTTTTTGCCTGGCTCTTTTATTATGTATATATGACATATAATACCGACCAACTTTTAGAAACAAAAAAAGAGCTCCAAGAAAAGCTCTCTGCTTCTGATATTGCAAACGACCCAAACAAGCTTAAAAAGCTGTCGCAAGAATATAGCGAGGTAGATGGTATTCTTACCCAAATAGAAGAATTTGAGTCGTTAAAGAAAACAAAAAAAGAGTTAGAAGAAGAAAGTAAATCAGACGATGCTGATATTGTAGAAATGGCCAAGGAGGAATTAGCAGAAACAGAAAAAAACATAATCGCTGTTCAGCGAGATATAGAAGAATATTTCCATCCAGCTGATCCGTTAGATAAAAAGAATACTATTGTAGAAATTAGGGCCGGGGCCGGTGGCGATGAATCAGCTTTATTTGCGTCTGAACTTTTTAGAATGTATACCCATTACGCAGAAAACAACGGCTGGAAAACCCAAGTGCTCTCTTCCAGCAGAATAGGGATTGGCGGGTTAAAAGAAATTATTTTCGAGGTTGTCGGTAAAAGCGTTTATTCTCGATTAAAATATGAAAGCGGCGTTCATCGGGTACAGCGAGTGCCTGAAACAGAAAAAAGCGGTCGGGTTCATACCTCCACTACCACCGTTGCAATTATGCCCGAGGCAGAAGAAATAGATATAGAATTAAAACCAGAAGAGTTAAATATAGAGCGAACAACCTCTACTGGCAGTGGCGGCCAATCAGTAAATACTACCTATTCCGCAGTTCGTATTACCCATCTGCCTACTGGAGTTATGGTGTATTGTCAGGATGAAAGATCTCAGCAGCAAAACAAAGAACGCGCTTTACAAATTTTACGCTCAAGGCTTTTTCAATTAGAGCAAGAAAGAAAAATAAAAGAAGATTCCGAAATGCGTAAATCTCAGATTGGAACAGGAGACAGATCAGAAAAAATCCGCACCTATAACTTTCCGCAAGACAGAATAACCGACCATAGAATTTCTAAAAACTTCAACCAAATAAGTAGCTTTCTAGATGGCAACATAGACCCTATTATAGAAGCCCTTAAAGCAGCTGAGAGAGAACAAAATTCTGACGTAAAATAAAAGATCCTCCCGCCCAGCCGATGCCAAGCGAGAGAATATGCCGAAAGTTGGAGAGCCACTAATACCTCTTATGTTGTCCGAGGGAGCCGGCCTCTGGGTTCTTCAAGTCTACTACGTGTCCAGCCTTCAGGATCAGACGAACCAGGATACGCCCATGTGAGCCCAGCTGGAAACCCTGCTTTTAGTAATTCTAAAGCAAGGTCACACGCTTCTGGAGAGGGAAAGATCATTACTTCCTCTCCTGGGCGAACACGAAGCTCTTTTCCGCGTCTCAGAAACTTGATCTCGACCTCGCCGGATGGCCTGTCACGACGCAAAATCGAGTCACGAGGCCAAAAAGTCGTCCACTCCGTGTATTCGCCGTCTGCATCTTGCATGTACATACGAATGCCTTTCCTGCGTGTCAGTCTACGAGCCCGTATGAAACAATTAACACATATTTCAAAAGAAGTCAATGGCACTACAAATTTAGATAAAGAAGTATTGCTTGCTTGGGTTTTGCAAAAAAACAAAGAATGGGTGTTAACTCATCCAGACTATAAACTTTCAAATTTTGAATACAGAGCTTTTAACAAAGCTATAGAGAGAAGAAAAAAACACGAGCCAATCGCCTATATTACTGGCACCAAAGAATTTTATGGCCAGCCTTTTTTTGTTACCAAAGCCACACTTATCCCCCGCCCAGAGACAGAAGAATTAGTAGATGAGGCAATTACGCATATTGTAGAGACGACCCCCAGGGGCGTCTCCGAAAGACGCGGCAGGGCCACGTCTCTACAGGTTATAGATATTGGCACTGGTAGTGGAAATATTATTTTAAGTGTTGCGATGAATATCCCCCCTCACTCCCCCCTTACTTTAAGGGGGGAGGTAGCTGCATCACCCCCTCTTTGCATAAGAGGGGGTGGGGGGAGTTTACTGCCTACTTACACTGCTGTAGATATTTCAAAAAAAGCGCTCAAAATTGCCAAAAAAAATCACAAAAAACTTTGCCCTCAGATTCCAATAACATTTATTAAATCTGACCTTCTCAAAAACATTCCATCTAAAACATGGGATCAAGAGCACATTCTTATTCTAGCCAATCTCCCCTATTTACCACAATCTGATAGTAAAACAATTGCAAAAGACATTACTAAGTTCGAGCCAGCAACTGCTCTTTATTCTGGAGAAGAAGGGCTCGACCATTTAACAGAATTAATACAGCAAATAAAAAATCTTTCCTCTCGTCATTCAGAGCTGCATGCGAAGAATCTCGATCAAAACAGAGATCCTTCACCTTCCGTTCAGGATGACGAAAAAAAACGAACCGTTACGCTTATAGCAGAAATAGATCCTCGACAATCCGCTATTCTTAAAAAACAATTTCCTTTAGCAAAAATAAAAAAAGATCTTTCAAAAAAAGATCGTATATTCACCCTCTCTTTTTAACGGCTTCCGCCAGAGGCGGACACGCACAACACAGCCTCTAAAACCTGTCATTGCGAGGCTGCTTGCCGAAGCAATCTCGTGTTATTTTCTTGTATAGATTGCTTCGCATGGCTCCCCAGTAACCATTCGGTACGGGACACGCGCAATGACAAAGCACTATTCCCAGGTAACACTTCTTCCATTTGGCACCACAGCAATCCACGTATTACCTGGCACCAACACTACAAGCTCATTTTCTACAAAAAACTGAGTTGGTTCATTTGTGGCTGCTCGCTTCCATTCGCCTTCTTTACATATTCCTAAAGAACACACCACCGCATCGCCATCTCCAAGCGTTTCCATTGTTAACCGCAACTCGTCTTCTAACCCAATATCAACAAACTGCACTACAACATTCTTGGCAACCAAATTCGTCCCATCGCTTGTTTGCGCAAGCTTCCCAGAGCGATACCGCTGGTATGCACTATCTTCTAAATTATATTCCCAAGCTACGGTATACGAGGTTCGAGAAAAATCTATTAACACACTTAAAGCATTTTGCTCTTCCTCTACCCCTTCGACAGATTCCTGCCATTCCCATGGCAACAGCTGTTCGTCTCGTGTCAGCTCCCATTCCTTTACTGCAAAAGCTTCATTCATGAGTTCGCTAGAAGTAAACAAGTTATGAGGAGCTTCTCTATTTTTACTTCTCCAAAAATATTTTCCATCAGAGCCTATTTCATTAATATCTTTTATAATAATATCTTTTATTAAACTCAATGCGGTCGGGCTTCCGCCTGCATGAGCGTATACTGCTCCAAATCCTTGCGCCCAATCAACAAAATACGGTCGCGCAGACCGAACCGGCCCAATATATTCAATGTTATCTCGTGGGTCAAACAACGCCATTAACCGCGTTACCCCACCCTCTACCAATGTTTCAAAAACTACTGGCGCTTGGTCTATTCCTATTGGTAATCCACTATCTAAGGCATGGTCTATCATTATTGCATACGGAACAACCGACTCCTCACTCTCTTGCTCTCTTCCATCGAGCCAAGAAAAATACACCTCTTCTGGTTCTTCTACCACAACCACCGGCTCCTCCACAACAACACTTTCTCTGGGCTGCGTTGCAAGCACGCCACCGACAACAATTGCAACCACTACAAGCAACAAGGCCCATGCAGGAATACGGACCTCTTGAAACGGCACAAACAATATTTTTTTATAGTCGAATTTCTTCTTCATAAATAGTAGTATAGCACTCGACCCGTTCAATCAAAAGAGACAGCTGTAAAAGCTGCCTCTTTTAAATATCTTTATTATTCTTTCTTTTCTGCAGCATCACCTGCTCCTTCGGCAGCCTCACCACCTTCTTTCGCCTCAACTGGTGCGCCTTCTTCTCCTTCAGCAGCTTCGCCTTCCTCTCCTTCTTCGCCTTCAACATCTTCGATTCCTGCGATAGCGTCTTCTTCGCTTACTGCTTCTGCAAGTTCAGCGTCGAGCTCTTCTTCAGATTTTGGCTCTTCAACAGAAACCACACTCGCCTCTGGGTCGATCGAAATTTCGAGCCCTTCTGGCAATTGAATATCTTTTATTCTAAGTGAATCTTCAAATGTTTTTAATACGGAAATATCTACTTTAATTTCGTGTACTAAATCTCCTGGTAAACACTGAACAGAAAGTGTATCTATTGTTTTTACCAGCAAACCACCTAAATCGTCTACAGCAAGTGCCTCTCCAACAAATTCTAATGGAATATTTGCGGTAATTTTTTCTTTCATGTCTACCTGATAAAAATCTACATGCATAACATCTTCACGAACTGCATGTCGCTGCACATCTTGAATAAGCACATTCACCGATTCGTTATCCGCAAATGCAAAATCTACCAACGTGCTTTCACCGGCTTTTTTTAATACTTTATTAAATGGAATTTCTTCTACAGCTACTGAGTATGGTTTTACCTTTTTTCCATACACAACCCCTGGAATCATGCCTTCTCGTCTTAATTCAGCTGGAGTCTTCTCTTCCGATCGAGCAACTGCACTGAGTTTTACTGATGCCATACATTTATTATTTAGAATATACCGCAAGACCAAGCCTTGGGCTGCTCATTAAGTTGAGTCAAAAACAAGAATATAATACAAGAAAAAAATACACACGTCAAGCGTGTACACAGAATTCTGGTTTTAGAATTATTCACCATCTAAAAACGCCTTTACCGTCTTTTCGCGGCGTAATCCATGGTGAAAATCTAATATATCGTCCGATGTAACAGCCGATGCATTCTGGAATTTGCGGATATCTTTTTCTGTTAAATCTGTTACTAATCCTACCGAGCTAATCCCCATTAAGCCGGTTACCACCAGCGCTATTATAGCAGACCCACATTGCTCGCATTTTACGTATACTAAATGAGCATCTTCTTTTTGTTCTAAAACAGATGCCTGATGCGGGTGATACTGAGCGTTGCATAACGGACAAAATGCCACCAGCTTAAAATTCTCCAACGGGTTTTGGCTATATCCTTCTTCCATATATACGTACTGTAGCAATTTCAGACTGTTTTGGTCAATAATTACTTTTAACACTTTAAGGAAAAAAAGGTATACTAGAAAGGTATAATTTTCTTATTCTATGAGATACATACCAGGAGAAACCAACAGAGGAAGACCAGAACTTCCAGGCTCGATGCTTGGCAAAGTTGAAAAAGAAAATGCACCTCTTCCAATGGACGCGACTCTCTTTCCTCATGTCTCTCCTTCAGAAGTAATGAAAGATGCTTCAACCAGAGCATCTCGACTAGATTCTAAAAAAGCATGGACAGCGCAAGAAATGAGAGGCGGACATAAAGCCGCAAAAAAAGTTGAATCAAGAGGCCGGCAAGCAGAGGCAATTGTTATGGAAGCTCTTAAACAATGGCTTCCAAATGAATATATAGAACATGCCACCGAGCATGACGACGGTGGCGGGACCGACCTTTATATTGAATGGAAAGACCCTTTATCTGGCGAAGCATGCGTTTTAAGTATAGATGTTACCATTGGCGAAAATATAGAGACTCTAAGGGAGAAAATAGAAAATATCGCAAGATCATTAGAATTTTACGACCTTCGAACAATAAAATATTTTAAATCAGCCGATGGCTCTACAGGTCAAGAAGAATCGGTACCAGGAGTAGCAGTATTTTTACCACGTGAACCCTACAGAGAAATGAAAGGCGGCTTGGAAAATGGATCACCACACACCTTTAAAGACGAATATGTAGAAGCAACTGTTTTTATGCAAATAAGGTCTCAGTTGGCATACGAAATAGGAATGCTTTCAGAAACGTTCGACTTAGACAATGTAGCCATATTAAAAAAATCACCAGATAAAGACGTAAGATTATTCACGAAAGCGCTAGAAATATTTCTTTCTCAAAATGGAGATTACGATAGTGATTCCCAAGAGCTTGCAGATAATATATTAAGAACAGGAGTTACCAAAGAAACACTCAAAAAAATAGATACCCTGCTAATAGAAAATGACCCAGAAATTTCTAAAGAAGATTCTGACTTAATTTCTAACTCCCTTTGGAACGCTATAAAAAACTATTCCGCTACTACCCATAAACTTAATCAAGTAAAAAGCACTCCAGGTTATAGACGAAAAGCAAAAACTGCTCATGTCCCTAGAAATTTACAAGCCCTTATAAAAACACCTTCTCGATTGGCTTCCACTGAATTTGTGAATTAAAAAGATAAACGAAAAGCGGGTCGCCATGCGTAAAATCATGGTGCCCGCCGAGTGGTACAATCGCGCCGGTTACGCCCCCGCCCCTTTTTGCGGCGGTTTTTTTCGCGCTGGCGAATTGCTAAATCTAGTTGAACAGCGACCGTAGCATACGCAGCTCGACGTACAGTTGCTGCATTTGGAGCCTTTTTGGGCTGTTGAGCCTCCAAATTGCCCCTCCTTTCTTTACATAAACAGCACAATACCACTGTTTTACGATTCCGTCAATAGGTCTAACCACTTTCAACATCGTTGTTTCGGGTGGCCTTGAGCTTATTCCACTGCTGACGGGCGCGCTTCGCGTCCCTGTGCTTCGGCTGGAACACTATGCGAGCCCTTACGCCGGGTCCTCGCTCCTTTGGTCGCTCGACGGTGAACGAGCGCGAATCAGCCTTTCTCGGCTGAACTACGTGCATTCTACCCTTTTTGGGCATTGTCTCCCCTTTCTTTGTTGGGTTACATATATAAAAACACATTTCTACAATTATTGCAACATGCACTATTTTGCTAATTGTAGGTCAAAACACACCAAAACACTTGACTTAATGCGTTAATAATGCTAGAATACTATCAATATAAGTGGCACAATAAGTGCAAAAGTACCAACTCTCGGTTCAAATACCGAGAGAACGAAAAGGAGTAGCCATAGCTACACCCGATAGGAACTAAGTAGGTTAGTTATTTTCTCGCCCCCCTCTTGTCGCATACGCGTGGCAAGGGGACCTTTTTTTTGCTAAAACAGGCATTTAGGATCGACTCCCCCCTCTTTGCATAAGAGGGGGCTAGGGGGAGCTTTTTGCTAAAACAAGCACTTTTTCAGCATACACACCCCGGTCCTTCGGACCACCCCTCTTAATAGAGGGGAGTTCTGCAGCACCTTCCTTAAAGGAAGGTGTTTCCTGGTGTGTTGAAGAATGTGTTGTGCTTTTCCGCTAAGAACCGAGGGGTTGACAATATTAACGTGCTGTGATAATGTTTGCAGTCATGTGGGGATTGGGAAGTTGCACTCGAGCGATTACACAGCCACAAGACATCTCCCACTGTGGGAGAATACGCGAAGTACATCTCGTGTGTCGTAACCCCGAAATGGAGGGCCCAGCAATGGACCCACTGACGAGCGGATACCGACGGCGCAAAGAGCGCATCGGTCGGAACGGTTCGTGCCACGGACTATTATTGAAATTCCGCGACATCGACGACTCCGACGGCACCGGCGCCGCGGCGCGCTGACTTCGTCAGCCGCGTCCAGCGACTCCGCGTCCGACGACTCCACGATGATCTCACCTCCCTAGAAATGAGGGTTACTCCTTGACAATTCGACTCGAACTATAGGCCTCTGCAGGGGCCAGATAAGCTACTCAGCGAAACTGGGGACGCACTGCAGTATATGAGAGAAACTACTAAAGCTAAAAGTCCCAGGCGCACCAAGCCACACGATAATGGACAGACTCAGAAGCTAAAGTAGAATCGATCATGAATTTCTTGCATTCTAGCGCGCAGCGGGCTAGAATGTACGAACGTGGAATCCTTCCCATACGCGGTCCCCACGGCCGCGCACAAACGCTCTAAGCCCGCTCTCTTACATGCGCGGAGCTTGGCGGCACGCCTATCGCGATGCGGCCGCCGCATCGAAAAGAGCGTACTACGGGAAAAGGGTTCCAAAAAAGGATCTGTTGTTCTAAAACTCCTACGCGCCATAGGTTGATAGCGAAGCGCGCAAGGAGGGCATATACTTATCGAAGAGGCATTCCGCGACGGAGCGGAAGGCCCCTTCACCGCCATTAGAACAGATCCTTCACCGAGGAGATCTTACACAGGAAGCCGCTGGAGAACGGAAGGTCACGATATTACTTCTACTCCGGCATCGAGCACACCTGAATAGATTTCCTCAACAACCGCCAGAGGTGGCGAGCATAGCGCGCGCGTGGACGACATCCGATGTCGAGTATCCCGTGCGGCCTACGTCAATATCGCGGAGCACGATGTACCGCGAGAGACGGTAGAGATGCCCACCAAAAGGCGGAAGGCCAAGGAATCAGAGAGGAGGGAGCTGAGTATTCTCCAGAGCGAAAGCGGGTGGACGCCCCCCCAGCCTAGCATGGAAAATACGACAATCCCTTCCTCCTTGGCCCCCAATTTCCGAGAGATCTACCACAGATGTTCGCCCTTCCCTCGAGGACGAGCGACCCCTGCCCTCCTGACAAAGAGAAGGCAAACACCTGTAAAGATCTCAACTCTCCTGGACGCCCCCGACACCCGCCCTGGCGACGACGGCGGCGGCGTTTCAGGAGGTACAGGAGCAATGAGCGCCCCGGCGCGGCTGGCCTTGTCGGTGCTTGCTGACAAGAGAGGACGACGAGCTCGGCTCGACCTCCAGCCTCCATTGCTCCACAACCGCCTCGGTAGTGTGCACATCCAGTGGTAGGACCGGCCCTCTCAACGGGGTCTGGCGCACACAGAAATCCACCCACGGCAACGGCGTGGGAATAGGCGGGGACAGGAACAAGAGGGATTCGGTAGAGACATCCAAGCTCGCATCAAGCCTTCGGGCCTTGCTTAAGATGGTATACCAATCCCTCCCCTGTCCACCCCAACAGGAACAGAACCCAAAACCCCTCTCATCGATTAAGCGAACACTACGAACATAGTCGCTTTCGAAGAGGGGTTTTTTCTTTGCTTATAATTTCTTCTTTTTTAACTGCACAACACACCCCGGTCCTTCGGACCACCCCTCTTGATAGAGGGGAGCTCTGCAGAGTCCCTTCCTTGAAGGAAGGTGGCGCCGTAGGCGACGGAAGGTGTAAGGCATAACACATCCCCGCCCTCTCAATGAGAACTTCCAACTCCCTATTGACATAAAACTCATCTTCCTTTAATCTTTCTTTGACCGAACAGGGCTATGCACTGCGCTCATCGACACAGGCGGGTGCGGATCCCACAACTTCGAAAGGAGACTCTGTGGCATCCTTGTCGCAGAATGTTCGACAGCTACTGACCGGTCGAACTGCTCTGAACTGTACAGAGCCCCAAGAGTAGAACCTTCTGATTGGACTACCGAAAGCTATGTGATACCTAATACACAGGGCCCCTTCCTATAGGCCAGCATGTGTATACCACGAGGAAAACGAACATACAGCTTTTGGTAAAAAAACCAGAACAGTCTGCTCTGTCAACTATCACTCCCGTCAGCTACGACGCGTATACATGGAGTACACTTCCCATGCGCAAACAAGTCAGCAAAACCGTCGATAACAGCGAGACAAGCCAGCCGCCGGACCAGGACGCCGCGAGCTACCAGCGCCCGCTCCGATGGTAGCCGCGCTACGAGCTGTCGCCGGCTGACACTAGCTGCCGACAGCTGACCCCTGCGAGGGGCCTTCACCGCTAAGAGATACAACCTCAAAGCACCGAAGGTCCCGCGCCCACTCTTCTCACAGCAATGTGAGGTTTTTTTATTACAAAAAATTGACATTTACCCAAATTCTTACTACTTTAAATAAATCAACGGTAAATGCTTGAAAGGAGCATCATGCCCGACGGAAACCCGACTAGCCCGAACTCTCCACTCCCTTCACAATGGCCTAACTGGACCCCGCCAACCCAACCAGGTGGACCAGCAAACAGAAAACCAAGGAGGCCGCCGACTGACCAAATTCCGGACCGCCTCATCATCCTGCCTCCTCCTCAACCACCACCCACCCACCGAGTCCCCGCTGGGTGAGCACGACGAACGGCGTTCTCTTCCTTTTCGAGCCCATGCGTAGAACGAGCGCGTGGGCTTACTGTTTTTATCCACAGCTACAATTGACGTTCTGACACGAGGAAAGTATTATATACTTGCGGGCAAACAAGTGACCCGCAGTACGAGTAGAGCCGCAACGAGGATCGGCCACCAGCCTTGCGAACAGCGGGTTCGTAAGCACATTGATGGGTAGTGTTGGGGATAATGTGAGGAGGCATCACTCCACAATTTCGCCCAAGTTTCAGAGAACGACTGAAACGGAGAACAACACTACCCTACCCCTTTCTCACAGTAATGTGAGATTTTTTTATTACAAAAACTATTGACTATAATTGCCTACTCTTTTAAGGTAGGTTAAACGATTTCGGTCGTGTTCCTTCCACCCAACCCCACTCGCCAACAGGAATCACCTCATGGATTCCCCATTCCTGAGCGGTCCGCCCGAGGTTACGTTGATCGACGCTACGGATAAGCCGTACGATACCGCTGTAGCTGCTGCTCGAACATGCTACTCCGCGAATGGCATCGTACTTCCAGATCAAGTCTCTGGCACACGCAAAGCTCGAACTGTTCGGGACAGAATTGCCAGCAGCACACTTACGGCCGGGCACCTAACCACACGCCAGCATGCTACCTTCATTTTCGGAATCGACAAGGTCTCGCGTGCAGCGGTCTGGTCGTTCTTGCACGGCCATCCGTTCTACAACTCCGAGCAAGTCAGCCAGAGGTATGTAGAGGTTCAGCCAGGCACCTACGTGGTGCCAAAACTGGAACCTCATGCTGATGCCGTCTACGGCGCAACGGTTCAGATGCAGATAGAGGCGTACCAGCTACTGATAAAACTGCTCGGACCGACCATACGAGACGAATTCCACGCGCTGTTCCCAGCTCGCGCCAACCGGCCAGATCGCTGGGAGAGATTCCTCGAGCGAAAGGCATACGAGATCGCCAGATACGTACTGCCGATCGCAACGTACACCTACTTGTACCACACCGTTAGCGCACTCACCTTGATGCGCTACGCGCGTCTTGCGTCGTTCTTCGATGCCCCAACAGAACAGCGAGCCCTCATCGACGCCATGGTCGCGGCCGTTGTCGCAAAGGACGAGCTATTCCCCCGCGAGCTCAACGACCCGATTCCGCTCGAACAAACACCGGAATACGCATACCTTACTGGCATCGACAGCACTGTTCAGCGTGAGCATGCCACGGAGTTCGCTCAGGAATTTGACCACCGGCTGGGTGACCGCACATCCGTCCTGATCGGATGGGATGAGCATGCCGAAAGGATAATGGCAGATGCAGTGCGCGCCACATTGGGTGCGCCAGAAAGCATCTTGTCAGACAAAGAGGCACTGGCATTGCTGCTGGACCCGTCGCGGAACGCGTACTACACCGAGACGATGAACGTCCACACGCTCACGAAGATATCGCGGGCGATGAACCACGTAACCTACACATTCGCGAAGAAGCTCAGCCACACCGCGGATTCGCAGGACCAGCGGCATCGGATGGTTCCGGCGTCCCGACCCGTTCTAAGTGCGGTGTACTCCGGCGCCTCGGACACAGTAACTCCCAAGCTCATCATGATGAACGACGCGGCTCAGGAGGCCTTCGACGACGCCAACGCAGTCGCTTTCGAGAACATTAACCGCCTCCTCGACGCAGGCGTGCCGGACGAATACGCCTTCTACCTATTGCCAAACGCGTACTCTATCCGCATGGTCGAGTCCGGCTCACTCATGGGACTTCACCACAAATGGCGAACACGCCTGTGCTACACAGCACAAGAAGAAATCTGGCACGCAACAATGGATGAAGTGACCCAGGTTTCAAGAATCCACCCGACAGTCGGCAAATACATGCACGCCCCTTGCTGGTTCCGGATGGAGACACCAGGCACCACGCCGTACTGCCCAGAAGGTGACAGATTCTGCGGAGTTCCTGTGTGGAAACTAGACGTGAATGCGTTCCAACGAGTGCTCTAACCTTCCTTTTGCGGGGAGATGCCTATCAGACAACCTCTGGTTTGCGTCTCCCCCCACCCCCTCTTATGCAAAGAGGGGGAGATTACCTATCCCCCCTCCTAATGTAGAGCCTGTCCTGAGCGCAGTCGAATGGAAGGGGGTTAGGGGGCGGTATTGCCTTCTTTTAATAAATTACTTCTCCTCTATCCCAACATTCGGTCTATGGCTGGCGATAGATTGCGCTATCCCTAATGCAATTAAAATAGACAACACAGAACTCCTCCCATAGCTCACCAAAGGCAGCGGTAAACCTGTCACCGGAGCTATTCCAATATTCATACCAATATTAATTAAAATATGTAATGCGATAATTAACACCAACCCTAAACAAAACAAACTCCCAAACGGATCTGTCGCGCGCAAAGAAATAACAATTAATCTATAAAGCAAAAAAGCTAAAAACGCCATCACCAACACCACCCCCACAAACCCCAGCTGCTCGGCTATTACCGCAAAAATAAAATCTGTCTCGCGCTCGGGTAAAAATTTTAGCTGGCTCTGTGTCCCCTGGCCTAAACCTCTACCAAAAAACTGGCCAGAACCAACGGCTATCATAGACTGGGTTACATGATACCCCCTTCCAAGCGGATCACGAGCAGGGTCTATAAACGTTAGAATCCGCTCTTTCTGAAAATCTTGAAACAAGAAAAACCAAGAAACCAATGCCAGGCCTATCAT